>JABLTR010071552.1_pt1 | contig 19743 bp, 20 predicted proteins | sample 7160071 | NCBI WGS metagenome assembly JABLTR01 (sample SAMN14651230, study PRJNA627086) | human gut metagenome | isolation source: feces | host: Homo sapiens | reverse complement strand
ATTATCCTATACTCATATATTAGAAAATAAGTCCAATATGGAAAAAATGAAAGGCGAGGATTTGCTTGGTTTAGTATTTTGATTTGTTATTTATAAATATTTTAATCCTGAGAAATATTTCTCAGGATTTTATTGTATAAACAAAACCACGCGATAGTCGCGTGGTAGAAAAAAGTTAAACAGTTAAAAACACCTCCGAAAAGAGTATAATGTGAAAGACCTGCCAGTCCAAACAATATACAAAAACGGAGGTAAAAATGGATAAAGAAAATAGTACACATAGTTTAGCACACACAAAATGGAATTGCAAGTATCATATAGTGTTTGCGCCAAAGTATAGAAGAAAAGTATTCTATGAAGATAAGCGTTTGGAGATAAGAGAAATCCTAAGAAAATTATGTGAATGGAAAGGCGTAGAAATCATAGAGGGAGAGGTATGTCCGGATCATATACATATGCTGGTAAGCATCCCGCCAAAAATGAGCGTTTCGGGATTCATGGGATACCTGAAAGGAAAAAGTGCGCTTATGATATTTCAAAAATGAGGAAATATGAAATTCGCATACAGAAATCGCGAATTTTGGTGCAAGGGATATTACGTTGATACCGTGGGGAAAAACACGAAAGCAATAAAAGAATATGTAGCCAATCAGTTAAAGAGGGATAAAGAAAGCGATCAATTGTCAATGTTTGACCCACGGGACCCATTTATGGGTAGTAAGTAACAGTTGCATGGCTGGCAGGCCAATGAACAGCACACTTGTGTGCCGCCAGTAATATTAGGGCTTTGCCCGAAACTGAAAAACCACCCGCTATGCGGGTGGATATTTATTTATTATTAGGTAAGTAATTAGTGACATTTTCATATAAGTTTGTTATAATATAGATACAAATTAGGCTAATGGAGATTAATATGGATAGTTGTTGTAACGCAAATAATATTAATGAAAAAAGAAAAGCAATATTTATTAGTCATTCTTCAAAAGATATTAGATATGTTGAAGCAATTGTAGATTTACTAGAAAAAATAGGTTTAAGAGAAACACAGATCTTCTGTTCTTCCTTTCCTGAATATGGGATTCCGCTTGGGGAAAATATTTTTGACTATTTGAAAAGCCAATTTAATTTATTAGACTTGACAGTTTTGTTTGTTTTATCAGACAATTATTATAAAAGTGAAATCTGCTTAAATGAAATGGGTGCTGCTTGGGTGTTAAAGCAAAAAGCGTTTCCGATTATACTTCCTGAATTTTCTGTTGAACAAATGAAAGGTGTTATTAGTGGCTCTAAAGCCTTACTTCTTGGATCTGATGAAAAGTATTTGAAATCTGATTTAGATAATTTGAAAAAATATATTGAAAATAATTTTTCTTTAGAAAAGATAGCTTCTAATGACTGGGAAAAAATTAGCCAAGAATTTTGTGTGAAGAAAAAAGAGATTTTTGAACATATTTGTATAGGGGAAATCACTAGTGAGTTCACAAATGTTAAGGGTACATTTTAATTATTAAAAGAAAAACTTCCGCTTGATATAATTCAATCTGAACATTATGTTGTTAATGAGAGTCATTGGTTAGCAGATTGGAGTGACAATAATAGGGAAGTATTTTTGAATAATTCAACAATAAAATTCAAAGTGACAAAAGTAGAACAGCCTGATACATACTATCATAATGGTAAAAAGATAGAAAATGCTAGAAATATATATTTTGAGATATTGTGATAGTTTATGGGAATATTATGTGGCAAAATAAGTTTTGTGGCAATAAAAAATGAGGCTTTTTTTAAAATACCAATATTGATAAGAAGAAACTTGAGGCAGCCGATTAAATCAATGATGCGGAAACACCGGCTTTAGCCAAATTTGAAATCTTTTTTGCATTTCAAATCAACGGCTAATCGAAATTTCGAATAAAATTTCATAACCTATCACAACCCGTTAAAACGCACTGTTTTAGCGGGTTTTTGCTATTCTTAAGGAATTTCTCACTTGCCGTATTTTATCGCCAAATATCATAACTTTTCAGCCTATTTTGCGTAAAAGTTGCGTAAAGATTTGCGTAAATTTACGCAAATTTACCTTCTGCGAAGTATTTTTTGCGTCAAGCAAAAATGCCGTTAAATAAGCGATAGGGAAGTGTCACAAATTCATCTTATTTCTCGGATGATTTTCCTCAAGAATATGACGAATTTTATTTGTGCTGATATGAGTGAAATTGAAATCAAAAAGGTTGCCGAGAAAACTCTTAAAACTGCCGACAATCTTGGTATAGCGACAGAAAAGACAAAAGGGATAACTTTAAAAGCAAAAGAAAAGGTATCGGAAAATGTCAGCGATAATTCCGAAAGCCTTGTTAATTATGCTATTGATAAAGTTCAGGATAATGCTAAAAATGTTTCGGAGGACGCAATATATCTTTTCAACAAGCAAGGCAAAAAGAGTGTAAACGAAACCGTTAAGAATACAAAAAAGCTCGAACAATCTATTGAAGAAGTTCGAGCAAAAAGAAAGATTAAAAAAGATAAAAGCAAGGTAAATAACCCTGATAGATATACGCCCAAAACATCTGATGATACAGTTAAGAGCGATGATATTGTATCTAAAAACACACCAAAGAATACTCAAAACAAATTTCGTAGTGCAAGCAGTATCAAAACAAAAGAAACCGTATCTGCCGTTAAATCAAACCAACCTATCATAAATGTAAGCAAACAATCTGCGAAAGACAAAGCAAAAGTCATTAACAAATCATCTCAAATAGCTAAAGAAACGGCAAAGCAATCTGCCAAAGGTGCAAAGAAAGCCGCAAAAGCAACTAAAAGAGCAATCAAAGCTATGATTGAAAGCACCAAGGCACTCGTTAATGCGATTATTGCGGGCGGTTGGGTATCTGTTGTAATAATCATTTTAATATGTCTTGTAGCTGCCTTATGCTCATCATTTTACGGTATATTCTTTTCAAGTGAAACATCGCAAAGCGGTATGAACATAACTTCTGTAATTCAGCAAATCAACAATGAATTTGATGACAAGATTGACGAAATTAAATCATCGGGCAGTTTTGACGGAGTAGAAGTAATCGGCAGTCGTTCTAATTGGAAAGATATTTTATCTATATACGCAATTAAAACAACTACCGATGAAAACAACACTATGGAAGTCGCTACTGTTGACGAAAACAAAAAGGCAATTTTATCATCAATCTTTTGGGATATGAACAACATATCAAAGTCTGTTGAAACACGGACAGAAACGGTAACGAAAGAATCAACCGATGGGCAGGGGAATACAATCGAAACAACAGAGCAAGTTGAAAAGAAATATCTTGTGATAACCTTATCTGGCAAAACTGCCGAGGATATGGCTAATTCTTACTCGTTTAACGATACTCAAAAGAAATATTTAGCCGAATTGATGAGTGACAAAAACAACAAGCTTTGGGCATCGCTTATCTATAATATCGGCGGAGTTTCAGGTGGTAGCGGTATTGACATTAAAGACCTTGATTTTTCAAACGAAACGGTCAATGACACGCAGAAGAAAATAGTTGCAGTAGCAACCAACTCGGCTAAATACGGTATTTCTGCCCGTTCGGGTTACTGTCAGGCTTGGGTTGCAGATGTATATCAAGCTGTTACAGGTTCAAGAGGCTCTGCACATTGTGCTTTATGTGCCGCTGATATGTGGGCAGTATCAAGTGATTGGAGCAAAATTCCTGTTGGTGCAGCAATCTATGGATATTCTTCAAGTAAATACGGTCATGTTGGCATTTATATCGGCAACGGTATGGTTGCACATAACATAGGCTATATTAAAATAGAACCTATTGAGGATTGGATTAAAACTTATAAAGGCTTTGCTTGGGGTTGGGAGAATAATATGAGCCTTGTATAAAAATAAGGCAGTGGACAAAATTGCCCACTACCTATTGTGATTAATTAATCACGGCCACAAAAGAGTCTTCCTCATTGTTTTCTTCGGCAGTGATGATTGCTAATAACACAAAAGAACAGTCCCTTGTGTCGTGTCGTAATTAGTTTTGTAATTCAACCGTAATATCCCTGTATATATCGTTATGAATGGGATTATCGCTATTCAAATAATCCTTGTCACACAAATAAACTCTAAAATGATATTCTTTATTAATTTTTGATATTATTTCTTCATATTCCTTTTGGTTAGAATACTCATAACCATACCCAAAGTCGGGATTAGTTGATTGCGGCTCTATTATAGTATATGGAGCTTCATCGACTGTTAAATAACTTTCACCATATACATCATCAAAATAACTGACTACAATATATTTGTTTGAGTTATTGTTTACAGTAAAATTTACGCTTACACTATTCGTATTTTTATCAATTGTTTCATTTTCTGAATTGACTATAATATCTACTTTTTCCAATTGATTAGTGTTTTTCTGACATCCAATAAAAAATGCAGAAATTAAAGTAGTTAAAATCATGAATAAACAAATATATTTTTTCATATCAATACCTCAAAATTTATTTAAGAATACAAAAATATATAGCAGGATGTGACCTCTGTGTAAATGTAAATGATACATCCATTAGCACAGTTTCTTTTAATGCCTTTCCATTTGTACCTTTCTGAACTTCATCATTTCGCATTTTATCGACTGTATATTTTTGAGGTTTACCACTTCTATTACCTGTATGAGCATAGTAATATATATAATATTTTTTTCCGCTTTTTTGGACAAATCCCATTAATGCTGCATGATCGATTTTTCCGTCATTGGTCCAATCAAAAAATATAGCAACTTTACAATAAGAGCTATCATATTTATCATATGCTTTTTTTGCATAACTATCCACCATACCTCTTGTTGTACATTTACTTACAGATGAACAATGATAACTCGCTATCCATCTATATAACTTATCAGCAATTCCCCAAGCATCAGATATTTGAAACTTATTCAGCACATGATAATGATGCCACCCTGATGAACTGCCAACGACACCAGTCATTTTATTTAATTCGCCTGCATAAAGGCATTGCGAAACAAAATTAGCACAATCAGATGTGTTTGATTTGTATTTTTTAGTATTCCTTCCATTCCACCAACTATCTGCATATGTGCGTGCCTTACTTGCACTATAACACCCATCCAAATCAAACCTATTAACAGAATCATTATTACAATAAGCAAATAGATTTAATCCATCTACGATGTCTTTGTCCAGATAGTTATAATCATCAGCATTGATAAACCTGCAAAGATTGGCATCATAGTACCTTGACTGAAGGTAGTAATAACCTGTTTCATTGTCATAGTAATATCCACGATAACGCAAAGGATTAATATTGGCGAGAGTGTTTTCCTCATCAGTATTATTTGTAGTGGTTATAGAACCTATTTTACCCCACTCATCGTACTCATATTGAACAAGTGCGTTTCCTTGTGTATCGGTAATACCGATAACATCACCCATCTGGTTGGTCATATACAGATACTGCGTACCGTTGTAAATGAGACCTAATGGCAAAGAAGTAGCCTCTTTGCCATTGTACTCGGATTATATCGTGATATTAAATATTGAATTTGAGCAGATATGATTCACTTTTTTTTGCACATTTTAACACAGTAATCTCTCTTCTGTATATACAAAATAATACTTTCTAATCATCTCTATTATTCAAATTATTTAAAATTTTTCTATATTGAAATACAAAACAAATTATATTGATTACAAACACGCAAAATAAGAAGATAACAAGAAATATTCCTAATTCAAAAATACTGTTTGATTTAACATATGCGGTTATAATAATACCTACTAGCACTATGATAGGAATTGACAGTATTACTAACCAAAAAGAAATCAATTCCAACAGGCTATGCGTTAGTGCTTTTTTAGGAAAATGATTATGTATTTTTACATCTTCTGAAAACCAGAATAAACATTTAAATTTTCCAAAATCTTTTTCTTTTAAGATTACATAAATTTCATTTTTATTGTTATTTTCAGTTTCAAAATAAAAATCATTTACCAAGCTGTTTTTAGCAAATTCATAAAAAGAAATGAACTCCCGTTTTTCAAAGGTTTTTTGACTCTCCAGAAAAAAGCATACTATCGACATAACAATAAATCCTATTATGCTTTTCTTATTTAAATCATTATGAATAATTTCGATTTTTTTCGCATTTTCAGGAAGTAGAATTTTATAATTCTTTCTCAAATTGAAATTTTTGTAATTTTTATTATCCACTCTGCATACCAGTGAATCTTCTATATTTGTTTTTAGTATTAGTTTCATGGTTCACCTAAAATCTATACACTACATTGTTAATTTTTCCATCGTACGCAAAATCAAGTATTCCTGCAACAGCACCTCCGGGACTTAAGAATATATCAAGATCATTTATAGCTAGTGTTAAAAATTTTTTAACGGATGATGAAAAAATAAAGCCTAAAAATTTTTGTGCAACCCAAGATGCAGTTTTTCTATCTAAAAATGCTTTAAATGATTTAGCTCCCCATTGAACACACAATCTTCTTAAATTATGAAGAATATTGCCAGCTGCTATTGTTGCTTTTCTGCCAATTATGTTTAGAAGCTTTAACAACTTGTTCTTAAATCCTCCAGCAACAGCTTTTCTTGCTGCTTGTTGAGCTAGATTTTTAACGGGATAATAAGCAGCATAAGCACCGCACAGAGAGATAACACCATCTACGAGTGTCGAAATCATCCAACGTTTAACTATAAAATATCCAGTTGGATCGGAATAATTGATCGGATCATTGCAGCAATAAGTAAATAAACTATATCCAGCAAAGTCATTTTTTTGAAGTTTTGCATATTTGTATGTGTCAGCGTTTATAAACCTACAAATATTTGCATCATAGTATCTTGATTGAAGATAGTAATAACCTGTTTCGCTGTCGTAATAGTAGCCACGATAACGAAGAGGGTTAATATTTGCAATATCATTGTCTGATGTACTTAATGTATTACCCCATTCATCATAGGAATATTGTGCAAGTTCATTGCCCTGTGCATCAGTAATACTGATTACATCACCCATTTGGTTGGTAATGTAAAAATACTGCGTACCATTAAGAATAAACCCAAGTGGAGTACCATTTGTGTCATACTGAAAATACATTGTATTTGTACCATCAGTCTGAGAGAGTATCACACCATCACGGGTATTGAAGTAAGTTGTAACATCATTTACAGTTTTTGATGTTCTGATGCCGTTCTCATCATAAGTATAACTGTATTCGCTATCTCCGTCAACTATGCTTTCTAGATTTCTGCCACTTGACCAAGTGAATGATTTATCACCATATATTAATACATTACCGTTTGAATCATAGGTTAATGATGTACCATTTACAGATGTGAGTTTATCATTCCAGCCATCATTTGAATAGGAAAATGTTGTGCTTGTTCCGTTAATGGTTTTGTTTGTGATGTTGCCACGATTATCATATGCATAGGAAGCAGAATAATTAGTACCGCTTACAGCAGTTAATTGGCTGTTGACATCATAAGTATAATTAAATGTTTTGCCGTTATATGATGTTGATGTGATTCTGTCTTTAGTGTCATAAGTATTCGTTACAGACCCTGAATTACCATAATCTTTCTTGGTAATATTACCATTATCATCATAAGTGTAACCTGCATTTAATACACTTGTGCCGTTAAGCTTGACAGAATCTGAAACAGTCTGCGATTTATCATCAGACTTTGCAGAATATGCGAGAGAATTATTTCCGTATTGATATGAAATTGAATTATTCTTAGTTGTATAAGAATAGGTGCTGCCGAAATGTGTTTCGGTTACATCCGTTTTTGCTTCAACACTGTTTTCTTCATCGGCTTCTGTTTTGGTTTGCGTATAATACTGAACAAGGGTGTTATCCGATATTTTGTAAACTTCAACATTATCGCCATCGTAGACATACTTCAAACCCGTATCGGTATTAATTTTTTCAGTAAGCTCATTATCGGTATTGTATGAATAGGTAACATACGGCGTTGTATCATCATTATGATACTGCTTTATAAGATTACCATTATCATCATACTCATAACGAATTGACTGACCGTTTGCATAGACTTCGCTTGTTAAGTTATAATCCTCATCATAATTATATGATAAAGTATTCACACCGTCAACATAAACCTTGGTTAAATTACCTTTAATATTGTAATTATATTCATAAATATCAAAAGATTCTTTTTTCTTTTCGCCTGTTTCGTAATACTCATAATCGGTTACAACATCAAGACGGTTGATTTCACGGTCGAGATTTCCTGTTGTTTCGTTATATACATATCTGTGACCTACATTAGCATTAGAATGTTCATTGGCAAAACAACATTAAATTCTACTGTTGCTTTGCATTAAGATTAAAAGATCCGGCGGAGCGTTCCCTTTCAAAAACCGCATTATAATTAATCCCATTATTTTTCAAGTAATCTTGAATTTCATCAAGTGAATAATCTTTAGATATAAAATAATAGTATGAGTATGTTTCACTTTCTCCGCTTGCTGTTGCATTATAGCCGAATATTGTAGGTACAGCCATATATTTATCTATGGAACAATAGTCTTTAACAGAGACGCTGACATTAATATTACTTTTATTTACAAAAATCGTATCCACTCGGTACACATTATAATCGTCTAAATTATATGCCATATTCTTTTCATCGTCGGAAAGATTTTCAAACGATGCGTTATCCTGCCAATCAAAATTATCTGAAATTGTCGTATTTAAAACTTTCGCAATTTCTTCTGTTTCCTGCGGCTCGTTAATAATAACAATATCTTTAATATATGCATTGACTTTTTGCCGTGAATAAAAAACATAAATATAGTTTAAAGAAACTGCAATTATTACAAAAGCCAAAATCACAGAAATAATTTTAAATGTTTTTTTCATAAAACTCACCTATTTATCCAAATGTAAATGATATAACAAAAATGTATACAATTTTGTTGCCTTTTGATTTACCCAGATAATCCTTTACTGAAGAACGGTAGTCCCCAGAAAATGTACCATTTTTCTTACCTGTATGGGCGTAATATGCAATATCCTTTCTTGAACTAGTATATGATATCATTCCATTTATTGTAGCATGATTTATTTTACCATCACTTTTATTGCTGTCAAAAAATATTACACTGGTACACCTACTCATAGCTTTCATATTTTTTGCCGCTTTTTCTACATCACTTTTAGTCTGCAAAATATACGTTGTCTGTACAAAATTATTATCACATAGCCATGAAAATAAGTAGCTTGCATTTCCCCACGCATTAGATATTTGAAACTTTCCTAACCTTTTTAAATGATGCCACCCTTTGCTACTACCAAACGAACCAGTCATTTTAGATAAACCGCCAGCGTATAAACATTGAGAGACAAAATTTGCACAATCACCGCCATTATTTTCGTTTGATTTGTAATTAGGATTATGTCCGCTCCACCACTTGTCGGCATATGTTTGTGCATTTCTTGCACTATAATAGCCGGTATAATCCGAATAATTAATCGGATCATTATTACAATATAAATACAAATTGTTACTAAATTTATCATTTTTCCAAGTTTTAGCTATTTCAGTATCATCCGCATTAATGAATCTGCAAATGTCAGGGTCATAATAGCGTGACTGGAGATAATAGTAGCCTGTTTCGTTATCATAGTAGTAGCCACGGTAACGAAGTGGTTTTTTTGTGCAAAACTTGAATCGGCTGATAGAACCTTACTCCAAGCATCGTATTCATAACGGACAGTATCGCCGTTTGCATAAGTTTCGGACAAGAGGTGAAAATCCTTGTCATAACTGTATGAAACGGTGGTTGTGTTTGCAACTTTTACTGATACAACTCACCATGATTGAGGTAATCACAATACTCCTGTTTAATATATTTCAATAATATATTAAACATTAAAATTTGTTTATCTGTTTGTTTTATCATAAGTTTATTTTCCGGCGGTTAAATTTAATGAATCCCCATTTGAAAATGTCAATATCAAATCTTTAATAAACGCAGGACATACCGATAAGTCGGTCGTTTTATATGTATTTTGAATTTCTCTTTCAGCAAAATCATATATATTTATTTCATTTCTTGATCTGACTGCAAAATAGGTTTCGTTAAGAAAATAAATCACATAGCACTTTGGTAAGCCTCTTAAATCTCTGTTGTTGAGTGATAATACTTTATTTGATTTGCCTTGCTCAATATCGACATAATACACATATATTTTTTTGAATATGCTTTTTCTCGATAAGCACAGAAATTTTTTCCCGTTATCTCCAAAAGAAACAGTGTTGCATAAATACGCCGGCACAAGTTTATCCAAAGAATATTTTAAAGTATCTCCGTTGAATTTTTGGACAAAAATTTCGTTTTTTGTTAGTGTTTCACAAACCGCGGTAAAACAATCTTGATTACAGTAAAAATCATTAAGCGAAACACATTTAATTTTGTTCAAAAACTTTCTTTGTGACAGTTTCAAATCATAGATATAAAGTGCGTAATTGCTGTTTATATCGTCAATATTGCTCATTTCGGAATAAAAAAGCGAACTGTCATTAACAAAGCACACTGTAAAAATATCGTTATCAAGTTGTATTTCAACCTTTTGATTTATCTTTGTATCAATGACCGTAATATTTTTATTGCGTGCAACCGCAAAGTAATTTCCGCCTTTGGAAACAGAACAAATATCATCATTCAGGACGCTAACATTGCTGTCAAATAAATCATTGTAATCGAAATCCGTAATACAATAATTACCTTTTGAGTTTTTACACAATAAATAATCGTCATTTACACATCGAATGTCAGTTATATTCTTATTCATAAGCACACACCTCACGATGGCGAATTTTCATTAATGATTTTCAGTATTGATTTTATAAACAACACTGATATTAACACAATAGTCTTTCGTGGCTTGCTTTTTGAAGTAATATCATATGCTTCTGATGTGAGATAAAATACTGCTGAATAATAATTATTGGTATTTAATGCTCGATGAACTCTAGTCTTTAATTTAATTTTATTATGTTCGGATTCAATATCTAATCCTGCTTTGATGTAATATTTTTTTACATATTCACTATATCCTTTATTATATTTTGTTGCTCGAACAATAGTAAGTTTAACATTCTTAGGAACAATATGATGAATCTGTGTTGAATTGCTTTTTTTGTTTTTTTTAATTCTAGATTTAATATCATTTATTACAGATTTCAAACCATTTTTCACAAGAGTAAACATACTAATAATACATCTAACTTTATTCTCAACACCACAAACTACTCTTCCATAAACACTATTTGGAATACTGTTTACACAATTTGTTAATGCTATACTTCCTAAAACAATTACAACAACAGCCGTAATGGCAGCCGCAATTATTGCAGCTGCAGAAATCGCTATGCTACAGCCCGCATAATCACTATTCATGATAGGATCGTTTAAACAATATACAAAAATATTTTGTCCATTATTTATGTCAGAACGAATATAATCAATACTATCCGCATTGATAAAACGGCAAATATTGCTATCGTAGTATCTCGACTGCAAGTAATAGTAGTCTGTTTCGTTATCGTAATAATATCCACGGTAACGAATTGGGTTTTGTTTTGCAATGTCGGTATCGGCGGTTAAAACTTTGCCCCAAGCGTCGTACTTGTAGTTTGCGACTACTGTACCTGCGGTATCAGTTATGGATATAACGTCACCCATTTGGTTTGTCAAGTAGAAATACTGAATACCGTTATAGATAAATCCAAGAGGGAAACCATTAGTATCATACTGGAAATACATTGTATTTGTGCCATCTGTCTGTGACAGAATAACACCATCTCTTGTATTATAGTATGTTGTCACACCATTTACTGTTTTTGACGTTCTAATTCCATTTTCATCATAAATATATGAATACTTATTATCGCCGTCGGTTATACTTTCAAGATTACGACCTGTATTCCAAGTAAATGACTTATCACCGTAAGTGAGCACGTTACCGTTTTCGTCATATGTAAGCGAAGTGCCGTTTACTGCGGTTAATTCGTCTTTCCAAGAACTGTTAGAATAGCTGAATGTGGTTGTTGTGCCGGATTCTGTTTTGCTTGTTATATTTCCTCTGATGTCATAAGTATAAGTATTGTCGTTGGCAGAAACAAGCTGACTGTTGGAATCATAAGTGTAATTTGTCGTTTTACCGGCATATGTTGTTGATGTAATTCTGTCCTTACTGTCGTAAGTATTAGTAACCGTAGTATTTTCACCATATGACTTAGTAAGAATGTTTCCGTTATCATCATAGGAATATGATGACGACAGGGAAGTGCTGCCATTGTATTTTACAGAAGAAGCATTAATCTTTTCACTGTAATCAGTTCCTGTTGTTGTATAAGAATACAAAACATTTTTTGATGCGTTTGTGTATTCAATGTTCTTGTCTTTGACAACAGATGAATATGAAGTTCCGAAATGGGATTCGGTTACATCGGTTTTGGATTCAATACCGTTTTCCTCATCGGCTTCCGTTTTCGATTCTGTGTATGACTGAACAAGGGTATTGTCGGATGTTTTATATACGTCTACCTTATCGTTTTCGCCATAAATATACTTTAATCCTGTGTCGTGATTTACTTTCTTTGTAAGTTCATTATCAGTATTGTATGAATAGGTTACATAAGGTGATGTATCATCATTGTGGTACTGCCTTGCGAGGTTACCGTTATCGTCGTATTCATAACGAACAGTATCGCCGTTTGCATAATTTTCCGACAATAATTTATTCTCATAGTTATAAGAATATGAAACCTTGGTTTTGCCCGAAATCTTAACGCTTTCAAGCTCGCCGTGAGGAATGTAGTTGAACTCATAAATGTCAAACTTTTCCTGAATTTTCGCACCGACATCGTTATATTTATACGTTGTGGTTACGTCAAGGCGATTGGTTTCGCTGTCAAGATTGCCCGTAGTTTCGTTATATACATATCTATGACCGGCATTAGAGTCCGAATATGTATTTTCACTCGGCAAACCGTCCTTAGAACTGTCATAATCCTCAGACGCAATTTCCTGAATAACTCTGCCTTCATTATCATAAAGAGTACGGGTAGTTTCGCCGTTTTGGGTTACACGAAGTGTTCTACCTGCCTTATCATAAACATACGTCGCAGAGTCGCCCTCGCTTTGAGTAGTGAGGAGATTGCCCATATCGTCATACGTATATGTGGTGACGGTTGTTTTTGTTTTATCATTTTCAACTGTAACATTCGTTTCCTTAGTTACATTACCGCTTGCGTCATATTCATACGATACAGATGATCCGTCACTGTTTTCTTCCTTAGCCACTCTGCCCTTATTGTCATAAGTATAACTTAAAGTATCAAAGCAAGTCAAGGAGGAATCGTAAATATTTGGGATTTCTCCCTTGAAATCTTTTTTAAGCGTTGCAAGAACGGTTACGTTGCCTTTGGAATCATAGGTATAATAAGTGTAATTATTGCCTGTCTGTTCCCTTACAACCTTACCGGCGCTGTTATAGGTATAGTAAGTATTGTTTTTCTCATTACTTGTAACATATGAAATAACATTACCTTTTGAATCATAAGTGTAGGTAGTAGTTTCATCGCCTGATTTTTCAGTCTTAACCCTGTAATGATTATCGTATGTATATTCTGTTTTAGTGCCTGATTCGTCAGTATACTCAACAGGATAGAAAGCATCATTATACACGGTCTTGGTCGTTTCACCGCTTGATGTAAGAGTGGTATAATTCATACTGGCATCATTATAGGTGTATTTTATCCAAGAGCCGTTTTTGTATGTGATTTGCTTTAATCTACCGTTTGAATAATACTCAATCTTGTTATCATTACTTTTAACAAGAGTGAAATCGGTTGTATTATTAGTATATTCATATTTGCCTAAGATTACGCCTGCTTGGTCTTTAATCTCAATATATTTGTCTTGTTTAGTTGTATATTTGAGTTTGTTACCGTTAGGGTCTGTAATTTCTTTTTGGCTGTAATACTTAACGTCACTTCCGTCAGGCGCATTAATTGCCTGATAATCGGACAAGCTGAATTTTCTTCCGCTTGCGTCAGAAATTGAAATTTCATTGCTGTTTGTAGTTCTGTTAAGATTAAGCTTATTGCCGTTGTTGTCCTCAATAGCACTGAGATATGCAACACTGTTTAATACCTTGATTGCAAAATAATATTTATATGTTCCGTCATCGAAGATATAATTATTATTTGTCTTAGTCAAGGTATATCCGTTAAGCTCGTCAACATAAGTTGTTGAATCCTTTCTAATCATAGGATATTTTGAGCCGTCAGGGAGAGTAACCTCAAGTCTGCTGTCGGTAACAAGAACTTTACTGTGGATTGATTCAAACCAATTTTTATCGGCACTGTTATATATTCTTGTATAGCCGAAATCAATTCCGTTATATGAAAATGAAAAATCAGTATTGCTTTCGGTATACACGCCGAGAGCTTTATTGGTGTTGGATAAGTTATAATATGCAATCTTTCCCGTTTCGCCGATTCGTGTATAAACTTTAGTGGTTTTATGAGCAGGAATAGCAAATGGTACGGAATAGTTTGTCCACTTTCCGTTTTCGCCTATTTTATACTGTAACTTTGTTTTGTTGGAATAATTTACTCTGTAAAGACCGATAAGCTCGCCATGTCTGTAGTACAAAGGAACAGGATTAATAGTTGCGGCATTAGCCGTAAACATGGATTTTAAATCAACATAATCGGATAAAAGTACATTTGAAAATGTCATTGTAACAAATGTGCCAAAACCGATTATTACTGCAAGAATTACGCTTAATATGCGCTTCCATAATTTCGCTTTGTATAAATTATTTTCCATAGTTTTCTCCTTTATTCATTTAACAATTTTAAATTTTATAAAAAGTTGTTTTGAACACAATATCATTGTTTTTTCTTTTTAAGAAAATAGTTTTATTGGCAAATCCGTCTGTCGTTATAATTTTTGTACTTTCTGATTTGCAACAATTATAATTTCATATTAATAATTTACTAATTCTTTAAGCTCTTGAATAAACTGACTGATATTTGCATCATCTTCTTTTCGTAATGAACAATCCCAACGATATAAAAAGTCCTCAACAGTTTCTTTTGGCAAAGTTTTCCATATCGGAGAAAGTGCAATTAATGCAGCATCAAATGGATTTGTTTCAAAATGGTCAGCATCTATATACATGCCCATTCCGAAACGTTCGCAATTATGTACTTTTCTTACAAGAATTTCTAAAGTTAGTGCGTCATCATGACTTATTCTCAAATTTTCACCTCCTTTTCAATTTTATTATCTTCCATTATAAAAAAATAATATTCCATTTCCATTACGGCATCTAATAATCGCTGATCTTTTCGATATCCTTCTGTATAATATGAAATGTATTTTGCTGTTGTTATAATTACATAAATTGAAATACCCAACATTAATACTAAAATGATTTTAGTGTGTAATAAAGCATCGTTTTTATCGACTAAAGAAGATATCAAAGCACCAATTGGAACGCCTATAAACAGTTCGAAAATTTTGTTACTTAAAATTTTGAATTTATTTTCACGTTTGTCAAAAATGAAATTACATTCGTTTTTTAAAGCAGCAAGTTCTTTTCTTGTATTTATACCATTGTTTTTAAAAATTATATATGTATTATTTAAATATTGCTTGTATTTTTCATCAATAATATCAAGTTCGTTTTTTCTTGCTTTTTGATTATATGATTTTTCACATTTGTATTCCCAAATGTTAACTAGGATTATCAAAATAACTAATGGTATAGAACTCCATAGTTTGTTTTTCAAAATAACTAAAGTGATAAATAAACCGATAAATGTTAGGATGACACCAACAAAGACTATCCAATGAAATGGCTTGTATAGAGATTTTAACTCTTTAAAAGAACGAAATCCTTTTAATCCTTTTTCGCTATTATCGTTATTTATCTCTCTTCTTATATTATAATATCTATATGTCATTTTTCTCTTTTGTAATTATGTGCACTTTTTGTTTTATGAATTTGTTATTTCCAAATTGTCCAAATCAATTTGATAAGCATAACTGCCTTCCTTATTTGACTTGTCAATATATTTTGCATAGACGCTGTTATCTGCGCCGAGATATAAATTTGCTATGTCTGTGAATTTTTCGTCATCTGGGTGCTTTATACTCATTGTGCCGACTTTTTTAGCTAATTTTATATCCTTGTTATCCTTGCAGGCTTTTATACTTTCAATAAGCTTTTTCGCAGATTCGTCATAAGTGGCTTCTTGAGTTGAATTGAGAAATGAAAGTTTAACCTTTTCAATATTAGAACCGTCATCAAGTGGTTTAGCAGTAACATTTTTTCTGTATTTGAATTATCATTAGCTTTTTGGCTGTTTTCTATTGTTTTTTGAGTGAAAGAAATTGAATTGTTGCTGCTTTTTTCTTTTTAATTTGATGTGGAAGAAACAAAAGATATTGATATAATTATGCAAATTAAAATAATATATTTGTTGAATTGTTGCTAATCACTAAAACTAATTATTTTTTATTAATAAATAACATTATTAATATCAAAATAATTATGACATGTGTTTTTTATGAATTACTAAAATATATTATTTCATTTATTAATAAAGTCAGAATAAATCCAATTACACATTAAACTAAGCTAATTAAAAATAAAATACTTGTTGCCTATCTGTCGATAAAATCGCCCTATTTATTAATATAAAAAAGCACCGACTGCATTTTGCAATCGGTGCAATGTAATTATTCACTTTTAGGAATTGCTATTGTTGTTTCGAAAATTTTATCCTTATTATCATATAACCAGTCAAATACCCCGCCATAATGATTTACCGTTCGTTCTATGCTTTCAATTCCAAATCCGTGTAATGATTTTTCGCTTTTACTTGTCAAAAGTTTTTTATTTTCTATTATAGGTGTCTTGTCGCAACTGTTTTGAATTTTGATTATTTCAAATGGGCTTTTTGTATATATATCAACAGAAACCATTTTGTTAATGCTTTTCTCTGCTGCTTCAACGGCATTATCAAGTGCATTGTTAAGTATTGTTGATAAATCAGTATTATCTATATCTATTAAATTTGCCGTTTTCACATTAAATGTAATCTTGATATTTTTATTTGCACATAGGGTGTTATATTTGTTAATAATTATATCAAGCGTCTTATTCCCACTAAAAACAACATTGTTATATTGATTAATAGTACCATATAATTTTGATATATATGTGCTTATTTCTTCGCTATCTGTTAAATTACCGATTTGCTCCAAATGATTCTTTATATCGTGAGTGAAAATTTTTAAATTTTTATTATTTTGCTCTAATATATCTAAGTATTGTCTTTCGATTTCTTCTTTTTGTTTTATTGCTTTTAATTCATACAACTCAGTTGCGTTGCGAATTGAATGTTCATAAATGAAAAACACAACAACATTTGAAATTAATAAAAATAAAGAGGCAATTGAACAAAGAATGTTTGCTTTATTAGATAATAAGTTTTCTGATGAAATATATCTAAACACAAAAAGTGCAAACAAAGAGGATATTGGCATAATCATAAGTTGCCAAAAAAATGTTTTGTTATTTGCATTAATGCCTTTTTTTGAAAATGTTCGTATTAATATCAAGCAAATAACATAGTATGCTAATTTACTTATTGTTATATCGAACATTTGTAAAGGCAATGAATCTTGAAATGCATAAAAATTTTTATTCAGTAAAAGTGATGTCGTGAATAAAACACACCACTCACAAGCAACCATAATAGCTAAAAGTAATACAGTATTAAATAGAGCGGTGAAAAAATGCACCTCATATAGTAAAGAAATTATCAAACAATATATAACAAGCAAAGAAACAAGATTCAGTATTGCATTGTCCGCATAATAAATAGCGAATAGTATAAAATGTAAAAAGGTTATTCCGATAATTGTTATTTTTGAATTGTATTTTTGTTTGAAAAAAGAATTTGCATAAAAGAAAATAATTAAACCTTCTGTAAAATACAAAAATAAATTAAATATTGTTTGATAAACCGCCATAGCCTTCTCCCAAGAATTGCATAAATTTCTTTTTGATTTCTGTTTGCTTTTTAGGTGCTATTGAAATAATCTGACCGCCTTTTAATTGAATTTTATCTCTTTGAAATTTTTTCACAAAATTAAAATTTATAACATAACTGACATGTGGTATTGCAAAATATGAAGCAGTAAGGGCATTTTTGAAGAACTCCATTTTTTCTCTTGCAATATATTGCTTTTCAATTGTATTTACATAAACGGTTTTTCGTTTGACTTCAACATAAATAATATCATTTTTGTGAATTGTTATAATGCCATCATTTCTTGTTTTAAATGTGATTTCATTATTGTTAATTAAATCTATTGCTTTATTTAATCCGTTATATAAACGATTTGATTTAATAGGTTTGTCAATATATCTAAAAACATTTAAATCCATTGCATCATCTAAATATTTTTGATAAGCAGTAATTATAAAAATAATTGTTTTCTTATTTCTTTTATTCAGTTCTTTGGCGGTTTGTATACCATTGAGTTCGTTCATTTCAATATCAAGAAAAACTATATCAAATTTTTTATTCGATAATAATAGTTCTTCTCCGCTGCTGAATTCATCATATTTTAAATCTAATAAATGTTCTTGAAAATAAAACCTAATATATTTTGTAATAAGATTTCGATAGTTTTGTTCATCATCACAAATTGCAATTCTCATAAATAACCTCATAAAAAAACAGCATTATATAATCTTTCTAAATTATACAATGCTGTTTTTTATTTTTCAAGTTTTTCTTCTTCTAAGAAAACATCGACAATTTTAGAAATTCTGTTTCTGTTTTCAAAAGAACAAAGCTTTATTTTTTCGACAAGTTGCTCGTCCAATTCAGTATATAGTGTTCCGTTTAATAAATAATCAATATTTATATTGAGCGTTTTACAGAATTCTAATAATGTTTCTAAACTTGGTTGTTTAATTCCTGTTTCAATGGCAGAAATATGAGAACTGGATATATGCATTTTATCTCCCAATTTCTTTTGTGTTAAATGCAATTCTTTTCTTCGTTGACACAAGCGTGTGCCTATCAAACGGTAATTCACTTCCATAATTAATATCGCCTCTTGATTATTTTATCATAGAAGAATATTTTAACGAACAGGCTATTGGAAAATAAAATTGCTAATTGGCATAATTCTAACGCTATTGATTGATTTTTAATCTGTCAGAAAATATATTGATAAATGTTCCAAATTCTTTAATAGATATTCAAAAACTGACATTTTTTGAGAAAAATATGTTATAGTACTTTTATCAAGATAAATCCAAAAAATAAAGGAGGATAATTAAATGCTTAATATAAACAAAAGTGTGAAAAGACTTGTAAAGAACATTGTTGAAAAAGAAATTGGAATTTCTGCAAACAGTACAACTTGTGTTGTACTTTATCAACCAAAAGCACCTGTTGCACTTAATAAATTTAGCAAAGTTAAAAATGATAAATAATTTATCAACTCGAATTACAAACAAACTTCTTGCTAAAGGAAATATTACTGAAGACGAACGAGAACTTTACATTTATGGATTGTTTATATCTATTTCACATTTAATGTATTTAATTCTCGCAATCGTCTT
>JABLTR010072451.1_pt1 | contig 19755 bp, 17 predicted proteins | sample 7160071 | NCBI WGS metagenome assembly JABLTR01 (sample SAMN14651230, study PRJNA627086) | human gut metagenome | isolation source: feces | host: Homo sapiens | reverse complement strand
TCCCCCTTGATGAGCAGGGGCTTCTGGAGCACCATGGCGATGTTCACCGCCCGCATCAGCTCCTCCGAGGCCACATAGTTCTGACTTCCGCGAAACTCGCTCATATTCCATTCCTTTCCGGGGCGTCGCGCCCACATCCATACCAGAATAACCGTTGCCATTTTACCCAGTTTCCCCATAAAATGCAAGGGTTTCGCACAAACACGGCCGCTTTGGCCCTTTTGAAAAAAACAGCAGGAGCGCGCGGGTATGCGCACTCCTGCCGTTTTTCAGTTCAGTTTTCAAGTCTGCCGCTTATAGGTCCGGCCCATTATACGGCCCGTCATAGGGGGCGTCCCACACGGGGGGAGGGGCGGCGGCCTGCTGGACGCGGACCTGGTAGAATCCGGCGTGGGCAATGGCCACATAGGGCTTCAGCCACAGGGAGAGGGGCACCTGGATCAAGGTGGACAGCAGCGCGGCGGTCCAGGGCAGCTCCAGCCCATTGATCAGAAGGGCGGGGTCCACCTCCGTGGCCTGGAGCAGCTCCAGCACAGCGGGGAGGATAAACGCCAGCTCCACCCCCAGGGACAGGAGGAAATTCAGCAGGTACCAGCCGAAGAAGGAGAAGTCCAGCTTGAAATACTCCCACTTCCACCCCCGCATCATGGCCACGCTCTCCCGCACCGGGGCGATGGCCCCCGCCTCCGGCCTGTCCATGAGCAGGAAGGGGGCCAGGGCATAGCGGTAGGAGATCCACAGAGTGATGCCGAACACCGCCCCATAGAACAGCAGCACCAGCAGAACCGGCGGAAGCCATCCAAGCATAAACAGCATCAGGCCTGCCGCAGTCCCAAACGCCAGTGTCCAGCACAGTGTGCAGCCGAATATGTACAGCTCCATCAGCAGCACCCGCCCGGCCATGGAGAACCCGTCAATGAGGGTTCCGTATCCCACCTGCTGCCGGCGGTAGACCCGCAGGGCCCAGATCTGGTACCCGAAGTTCATCACCGTGGTGTACAGCAGAATCAGCAGATACAGAAACAGGGGCAGCGTATCCCCGCTCGACGGCGGGAAGGTAAGCTGGGCGGCCCCGGTCAGATCGGCCAGCGTGGACACCCCGGTGGTCAGCAGGAGGTAGACCAGTGTGACCAGCCAGAAGGGCGGGCGGGTCTCCCGCATCCGCTCCCGGGCCTGGGCCTTCAGCTCCCGGCGGTTGAGTTCCATAGGCATAGAAGTTTCTCCCTGTTGTTCTAAGTCTTAGTCTTAAGCGGCGGTCAGTTCTCCAAGTTCTCCATGACCTGTTTGATCTGGTCGGCCAGCCGGGCCAGGTCCTTGTTGGGGCGGCCCCGGCTGCGGCTGATGAGGGCCTCCAGCTGTTTGGACACGTCCTGGAGCCGGACAAAGGCGGGGGAGCCGGCTGCCGCGCCGCCGGTGGTCTTCTTGGGCTCCAGCACCACGCCCTTGGCCAGCATGGCGTTGGCAGACAGGTCGTAGACCTCCTCATAGAGGGGGGCGTGGGCGGGGATGTTCCGAGCGTTCAGATCCTTGGCAAAGAGGTCGGTCACCTCGCTGTCCCCGTGGACCACAAAGACCTGCTGGGGGGTAGGGGCAAAGTGCTCGATCCAGGCGAGCAGGTGGTCCCGGTCCGCGTGGGAGGAGAGTCCCTTGAAGTTGACAATGCGGGCGTTGACGGCGATCTCCTCGCCGAACAGCTTCACCGACTTGGCCCCCTCCAGCAGCCGCCGGCCCAGGGAGCCCTCCGCCTGATAGCCCACAAACACCACGGCGCACTCGGGGCGCCACAGGTTGTGCTTCAAATGGTGGCGGATGCGCCCGGCGTCGCACATGCCGGAGGCGGAGATGATGATCTTGGAGCTGCGGTCCATGTTCAAAGCCTTGGACTCCTCGGTGGACTGGACCAGGGTGAGGCCGGGGAAGGTGAACAGATTGTCTCCCCCCTGGAGGACCTCAATGGCCTCCTCGTCCAGATAGCCCCGTAAATCCCCGGAGTAGATACGGGTGGCCTCGGCGGCCAGGGGGCTGTCCACGCACACCTGGAAGTTGGGGGCACTCTTCACCAGCCCCTCGTCCTTGATCTCCCGCAGGAAGTACAGCAGCTCCTGGGTGCGGCCCACGGCAAAGGAGGGGATGATCACGTTGCCCCCCTGGGCGAAGGTCTCGTCAATGAGCTGGGCCAGGGCCTCGGTGTAGCTCTCCGGCGGCTCGTGGTTCCGGTCGCCGTAGGTGGACTCCATCACTACATAGTCCGCCGTGTCCAGATACTCCGGGTCCCGGATGATGGGCTGGTCTATGTTGCCCAGGTCCCCGGAGAACACCAGCTTCTTGGTGACGCCGTTCTCGGTGGCCCAGATCTCCACCATGGAGGAGCCCAGCAGGTGCCCCGCGTCCCGGAACCGGATCTGTACCCCCTCGCACAGGTCCACCATCTGGCCGTACTCAGCGGAGACCACCTGCTGCATGGCGGCCTCTGCATCGGCCACGGTGTACAGGGGCTCCACCTCGGGCCGGCCGGCACGCCTGCCCTTCTGGTTCTGCCACTGGGCGTCGCTCTCCTGGATGAAGGCGGAGTCCCGCAGCATAATGGACAGCAGCTGTGCCGTCAGGCGGGTGGCGTAAATCTCCCCCTGAAAGCCCTCCTTCACCAGCAGGGGGATGCGCCCCGAGTGGTCGATGTGGGCGTGGGTGACGATGACATAGTCAATGTAGCTGGGGGCGAAGTCCAGGGCGTTGTCGTCGTGCTCGTCCCGGCCCTGCTGCAGTCCGCAGTCGATGAGGATCTTTTTGCCGCCCACTTCCAGACAGTGACAGCTGCCGGTGACCGCATGGGCCGCGCCGAAGAATGTCAGCTTCATATGGATGCCCTCCTAAATGTAATGGGTGGGTTCTTATCCACATTGTACCTCATAGCCGGGGGAAATTCCAGAACTATTTGTGAATTTCGACGGCTTTCCTCTCACAGCAGGCCGAAATGCTCCAGGGCCCGTGCCACCCCGTCCTCGTCCACCGATGGGGCGGCATAGTCCGCCTGGGCCTTCACCTCATCGCTGGCGGTGCCCATGGCCACGCCGATGCCCGCGTGGACCAGCATGGACAGGTCGTTCTCCCCGTCACCGAAGGCCATGGACTCCTCCAGGGGGATGCCGAAGTGGTCCAGGATGGCGTCCAGCCCCCGGTCCTTGCCCCCGGTGGGTGGGATCACGTCCAGGAAATGGGGGTGCCACCGGGTGGTTTTCAGATGGGGAGCCCGGTCCAGCAGCAGGTGCTCGTGCTCCTTGTCCAGGAAGGTCACCGCCTGGTACACCGTCCGCCCCAGAGCATACCGGGCCGGGCGGACAGGGGGCATGTCGATGGACAGATCAGAAATGAACCGGCGGGTGTAGTCGTTGATGCAGTTCACATAGATGTCCTCCCCCTCCAGAAAGATGCAGGAGAAGGCGTTATCCCCGGCGGCCGCCACCAGCTCCTCTACCGCCTCGGAGGGCATGGGGTTGCTGCGGAGCACCTGCCCTCCGGCCGTACAGTACTGGCCGCTGAGGGTGACCGCCCCGTCGAAGGAGAAACTCTTTTCCACGCTCCGGAGCATGACCGGGTGCCGCCCGGTGGACAGGAAGAGCTTGATCCCCTTGGCGCGCAGGGTGTGGAGGGCCTCCAGAGCAGAGGGGGGGATGGTGTGGGTGCGGAAGCTCACCAGAGTTCCGTCCACGTCGAAGAAAATGGCCTTGACCATAGCAGAAAACACTCCTTCTTTCCCGCCCTCTCTGTCTCTGAGCGGGAAATGCTGTGCAAATCAGGATACCACAAATTATTCTCTGGGGCAAGTGCAGAGGGGATTTCGCCGCCTGCGGGCTTCTGATGGCCGCTCCTGCGAAATGCGGGGAACTCTCCGGTCTTTCTGTAGGGGCCGGACACTGGCCGGCCCGCATTTTGGGCGGCCCGGTGTGCCGCCCCTACGGAGACATCCGAATGCCCCAGGCGGGCGGGTCTGGGACCCGCCCCTACGACATATTTGGAAGCCTTTCTCTCATGGTTTGGGTAGGGGAGGCCCTTGGGCCTCCCGCCGTCAATAGACCATGTCCCGTTGGCTCGGCAAAGCCAGGCGCAGCATTGGAAATGCACCATTTGAAATTTTCGTCCAAGCCAGCCCCCAGTGGGGCGGGAGAAATCGCATAACACCACTCAGATTTTGCGCGCCGGAAATATTTTGTCTGCCTCAAGGGATAACCCCCGTAATGGGGTCCGGGGCCGACTCCCCCTATCAGGGGGAGATGGCCCGAAGGGCCAAAGGGGGTAGGGTGGCAGTCCTATGGACCTAGGCGAAGCGAAGCGGAGCCGTAGTCCATCGGCCGCGTCCCCGGCGGCGTTTTGGGTAATCTCTCTCGTACCTCCCGGCGAAGCCCAACGAAGTGGGTTCGCCGGGAAGAGGAGGAGCAAGGGAACGAGCGCAGTTTTCGCCACCAGGCGGAAACCGAGTCGAGTGGACTTTGCGACGACGAGCCGCCGCGGGCAAAGTCACTCGCTGCCCGCAGGCAGCGAAATCCCCCTGCAAAAACTCCCACAAAAATCCCATCTCCCACAGACATTTCCCCTCAACTGTAGTATAATCAACCCAAACACGCCGGTGAGGCAAAGGAGAGAGGACCATGACGCTGGACCAAAACCAGGTCCGCAAGGTTTTCCTGGAGGGGCTGCGCTTCTGCAAGTGGCTGCTGTACTCCGGGGCCACGGGCCTGCTGGTGGGGGCGGTGGCGGCCGCCTTCCACCTGGGTATCGACTGGGGGGCGGAGCTGCGGGGGGAGCACCCCTGGATCTTGTATTTTCTCCCCCTGGGCGGCATCGCCATTGTGCTGCTGTACCGCCTGAGCGGGATGGAGAAGGACCAGGGCACCAACCTGGTGCTCATCGCAGTGCGGGAGGCCGAGCCCATGCGCCTGCGCACCGCCCCACTGATCTTTGTGGCCACCATCCTCACCCACCTGGTAGGGGGCTCCGCCGGGCGGGAGGGGGCAGCCCTCCAGCTGGGGGGCTCCCTGGGGGCCTGGCTGGGCCGGGTGGTGCATTTGGACGCCAAGGACCGGCGGGTGATGGTCATGTGCGGCATGTCCGCCGCCTTCTCCGCCCTGTTCGGCACCCCCCTCACCGCCATGCTGTTCTCCATGGAGGTGGTCAGCGTGGGGGTGATGTATTACGCGGCTCTGGTGCCCTGCACCGTATCCGCCCTCACCGCCTTCCAGGTGGCCCAGGCCATGGGCCTCCACCAGTCCCCCGGGTATGAGATCGGCCTGGAGGCGGCCCTGGGCCCTGTCACCATGGTTCAGGCGGCCGCCCTGGGGATTTTGTGCGCCCTGGTGTCCATTCTGTTCTGCCAGGCCGTGCACACCGCGCCGAAGGTGTACGCCCGCTTCCTGCCCAATCCCCTGCTCCGGGCGGCGGCAGGGGGCGCCCTGGTGCTGGTCCTCACCCTGCTGGTGGGCAGCCAGGACTACAACGGGGCGGGGGACGCAGTCATCCGCCGTATGCTGGCGGGGGAGACCATCCCGGCGGCCTTTCTGCTGAAAATTCTGTTCACTGCCCTCACCCTGGGAGCCGGGTTCCGGGGGGGCGAGATCGTCCCCGCCCTGTTCACCGGAGCGGCCTTCGGCACCCTGGCAGGTCCCCTGCTGGGCCTGCCCCATGGCTTCGGCGGGGCGCTGGGGATGGCGGCGGTGTTCTGCGGGGCCACCAACTGCCCCCTCACCTCTCTGATGCTGGCCTTCGAGCTCTTCGGCGGCGGAAGCCTTCCCCTGTGCGCCCTGTGCTGCGGGGTGTCCTACATGCTCTCGGGCTACTACGGGCTGTACAGCGAACAGAAGATCGTCTACTCCAAATTCCGCACCCGGTGGATCGACCGGAAGGTGGAGTAACAAAAAAATGCCGTTACTTTTCCGCCGCTCAACGGCGGAAAAGTCCTCGCTGCGCTTGCGGAATGCCTTGCCCTGCAAGGCATTCCGGGCATTTGATTCCACTCGAGGCGGGCTGCCGCCCCCTCGAGCTCCCCCGCCAATACTCGGGCGGATTCGTCCAAACAGAGGTTTTTCGATAAGCTGAACTCCCCTCCGCAGATACGCTGCGGAGGGGAGTTCTTGTTTTAGGATAGCGGGATCAGCCGTCCAGCTGGGCGGCCACGCCCTCCAGATAGTTGACCGGCAGGTTCTCCGCCTGGCCCGCGTCGATGGCGGCGGCCACGGCGGGGTCGATGGGCAGCTGGGCCAGCAGGGGGAGCCCCAGCTGCATGGCCTCCTGCTCCAGGTGGCTCTTGCCGAAGATGGCGTGCTTGGCGCCGCAGTCGGGGCACTGGAAGTAGCTGTAGTTCTCAATGAGGCCCAGCACGGGGATGGACATCATCTGGGCCATGTGCACCGCCTTGGTGACGATCATGGACACCAGGTCCTGGGGGGAGGTGACCACCAGCAGGCCGTTCACCGGCAGGGACTGGAACACGGTGAGGGGCACGTCCCCGGTTCCGGGAGGCATGTCCACGAACATATAGTCCACCTCGCCCCACTCCACGTCGGTCCAGAACTGCTTTACCACGCCGGCGATGACGGGGCCCCGCCAGATGACCGGGTCGGTCTCGTTGTTGGTCAGCAGGTTCAGGGACATGATCTTGATGCCGCCGGGGGTGACGGCGGGCTGGATGCCGTCGTCGGTGGCCATGGCGTGCTCGTGGATGCCGAAGGCGGCGGGGATGGAGGGACCGGTGATGTCCGCGTCCAGCACGGCCACCTTGTGGCCCCGCTTGGCCATGGCCGCGGCCAGGGAGGCGGTGACGGTGCTCTTGCCCACGCCGCCCTTGCCGCTGATGACGGCGATGACCCGCTTGATGCTGGACTTGGCGTTGGCCGGGGCCATCAGGTCCCGGGAGGCGCAGTCCGCGCTGCAGGAGGAACAATCGTGCGTACAATCTGACATAGTTGGGAAACTCCTTTCTGCCCACACACAAAAAAGGAGGGCATCAAACTCAAGGCTCCGGCGGACGCGCTGTCAGGGCGCGTCCGCCGGGCGCAGGGGACAGTATAACCATTATACCGAGATTGGGAACATTTTCAAGGCACAGAGGGGATGAAGTTGAGAGAAAATTACGGCATCAGGGTATTCTCGGTCACCACGTCGCTCTGGCTGTCGGGGGTGGTGAAGTAGTAGGCCAGGATCTCCGCCGCCAGGGAGGCCAGCACCGAGCCGCTGCCGCCGTGCTCCACCACCAGGGAGATGGCGATCTCCGGGTCGTCATAGGGGGCGTAGCACACGAAGACGGCGTTGGAATCGCTGGTGGAGCTTACCTGCGCGGAGCCTGTCTTGGCGCCCACCTCAAAGGGCAGGTTCCGGAAGGCGCTGGCCAGGGAGCCGTCGCCGGTGGTCAGCTCCCGCATGCCCTCGGTCACCGCGTCCAGATTCTCCTGGGCGATGTTGATCTCGTCCTGCACCTGGGGCTCGTACTCATAGACCACCTGGGAGAAGTCGCTGGACTTCACCATTTTCAGCAGGTGGGTGGAGTACCGGGTGCCCCCGTTCACCAGGGTGGAGATATAGTTGGTGAGCTGGATGGGGGTGACCTGGGTGCTCTCCTGGCCGATGGCCACTGAGGTGACGCTGCCCTGGTACCAGGTCTGGCCCAGGGACTCGGTGTAGGCCCGGCCGCCCACCACGCCGGACTCCTCATAGAGCTCCACACCGGTCTTTTGTCCCAGGCCGAACATGGCGGCGTACTCGTCCAGCTTGTCGATGCCCACCTGCCGGCCCACATCATAGAAGAAGTAGTTGCAGGACACCTTGATGGCCTCGGTCACATTCACCGGGCCGTGGGTCTGCCGGTACTGCCGGTAGATCCAGCACTGGGGTGGGTTGACGTCGGTCCAGAAGGTGTACCGTCCCAGGTCCCGAATAATGGTGTTTGGTTCGATCTTCCCTTCCTCCAGCCCGGCGATGGCGGTGATCATCTTGAAGGTGGAACCGGGGGGGTAGAGACCTTGAAACGCCCGGTTCAAAAAGGGCTTCAGTGGGTCATTGTAGTTTTGGTTGTAGTCCTCGCTGTAGGTGGTCAGGGAAAATGTCGGGTAGGATGCAGCGGCCAAAATCTCCCCGGTGTCCACCATCTGCACCACACAGGCGGCCCCCTCCACCTCGTCGCTGAGGCCGGGCACCCGCTCCGCCAGCAGCTCCTCCACCATCTGCTGCAATTCGATGTCGATGGTGAGGAACACGTTGTCTCCCGGCTCCGGGGCCATGGGCTCCCCCGTCTCCTCGTCCACCCGCCACTGGGAGGAGGTGATTTTTCCATCCTCGTTGCGCTCCACCAGCTGTTCGCCGGGGGTGCCGTGGAGATAGCTCTCAAAGGCCAGCTCGGCCCCCTCCCGGCCCACGTAGTCGTTCTGGGTGTAGCCCTCGTCCAGCCCCAGGTAGTAGTCCACCTCGTCGGTCTCCATGGCGGCCACCCGGCCCAGCAGATGGGCGGCGAACTCGGTCTCAGCCTTGCGCACAGAGGCGGTCTCAATCTCCACCCCTTTGATTCCCAGCTCTTTCACCCGGGTGATGAAGTCCACGTCCACATCTTCGGCGAAGTAGTAGATGGGCCAGTTGGTGATCCGATTGCGGTAGTAGAGCTCGCAGAGCACCCCCGCCACCGCCCGGGCATCGGTCTCCGACATGTCCCCGATGTTCAGGGTGGGCACCGCCTCGCCGCTCTCCTTCGCCGCCGCCTCGTCCACCGCGCCCTCGCCTTTCACGCCGAAGCTTTTGCACATCATCCCCAGCAGCTCCTCGGCGGTGGGCAGCTGATAGGGCTCCGGCTCCTCCTGAGGGACCTCCTCTTGCTGACCCATACCGAAGAAGTTCATGATCCGATCCCATAGCCCGGGGGCCGAACCGCCGGAGGCGTCCGACTCCGGGATCTCCCCCTCCGCCAGCTCTGTGGGGTCCTCGATCCACCCCATATACACCGCCAGCCGGCCCAGCCGGGTCATGTTATAGACCAGCTCGCCGTCCTCGTTGTACTTCGGATTTCCGTTCTCATCGGTGCTCACCGAGTAAAAGGGGTCCTCGGTGGTATAGGAGAAGGGCGCCGTGGTGGTGATGGGCAGGGTGTCCGCCCAGGTCACCCCCTCCTCCCGGCACACCTGGATGAGCGCAAGCAGGTTGGCGCACCGCTCCTCCTCGTTCTCCCCCAAATAGGAGAGCAGCAGCGTCACCCGGTAGGAGATCTGGTTGGACGAAAGCACCTTTCCGTTCCGGTCCAGGAGCAGGCCCCGGCTGGCGGGGACCGTCTGGTTCTCATAGGACCGGGCCACCGACTGGTTGGCATAGTCCGCCCCATTTATATACTGGATGCTGTACAGGTTGGAGCACAGAAAGGTCATCAAAATGGCCAGCACCAGGACCACTCCGATCAGGCGGCGGTGAAGCTGTTTGGGATTCATGGAAAACCTCCTTTCCAGAGGGGCAGGCGGGGGAGGGGCCGGTCAGGCCAGCCGGGTTCCTCCCACGCGCCGGAAGATGAAGCGGAAAATCAGATAGACCAATGGGGTCCAGCACAGGGAGAGCAGCACCTCAGGCACCGCCACCCGGAGCAGCACGTCCAGGGTGTCCAGGCGAATAAACAGGGCCCGGATCAGCCGCAGCCCGTCCAGCGCCCCCAGCACCACCGCGGAGCACAGCAGGCAGCTGAAAAAGTTCTGGCTGAGCACATACTGAGAGGCCGCGCCCACCGCCATCCCCGCCAGGGCCATGCCGAACACCAGCCCGCCGAAGCCCCCGGCGTAGGACAGCTCCCACAGCAGGCCCACCGCCAGTCCGAAGCCCGTCCCGGCGTAGGCCCCCTCCAGCACCGCCACCGCCGCCACCGCCAGGGGCAGCAGCATGGGGATCACCCCGAAGGGGGCGATGCGGTTGAGAACAAAGGCGTCCAGCACCCAGATGGGGACCAGCCCCAGAGCATAGAAAAACCACTTGTGCACTTGATCCCGGGTGGTCACGGTATCACCTCTTTTTCCCTTCCGGGCGCGACGCGCTCGGAACCTATTTTATTCCACAATGTCAAACTCCTTGATGACAAAGACCTCCACCAGGGTGTCCAGATTCACCTCCGGGACGACCACCGCGTAGCGGTTCATGCCGGACGCGTCGTTGAACACGCCCTCCACCTGGCCCACCACCAGGCCGGAGGGGTACACGTCCCCCCGTCCGGAGGTGAGCACCTCGTCCCCTGCCACCAGCTGTGCCTCGTCAGGGAGATAGGCCAGGCGGAGCTTCCCCCCCTGCATCAGGCTGAAATCCCCCTCCAGCACGCCGGCGGCGTTGGTGCGGGTGATGATGCCCCCCATCTCCATGCTGGTGTCAATGACGGTGCTGACCGTGGAGTAATGGCTGCCTACCTCCGAGACCACGCCCACCAGCACACCGGTGGAGGTAACCACGCAGTTCCCCTCCTGGATGCCCGACTCGCTGCCCTTGCTCAAGGTGAGGGTGGAGCGCCAGTTGTCGTTGGACCGGGCGGTGACCTTGGCGGACTCAAAGACAAAGTCCCGCCGCCGCTCCCGCAGGTCCAGCAGGTTCCGGAGCAGCTCGTTCTCCTGCAGGGCCTCCTGGCTCTCCCGAATCTGCTGCTGCAGCTGGGCGTTCTCCTCCTCCAGGTCGCTGATCTGCTGCTCCATCTCCCCATAGTGGAAAACATAGCGGGACACCCCCTGCACCCAGTCTCCCACCGCCGCCGCCCCATTGCGCACAGGGGTGGTGATGGTGGTCACCAGGTTGGACAGGGGATCGGCGTTGCCCCCCATAAAGGCGGAGGAGACGCCGATGAGGATGCTGAGCAGCAGGGCAATCACCAAAAGCCAGATGCCGTTCCGGCGCAGAAAATCCTTCACGCTCTCCGCTCCTTCTCTGCGGCCAGGCGCAGGGGCTCCACCCCGAACCGGGCCAGAATCTTGCCCAGCCGGCACACCGGCAGGCCAACCACATTGAAATAGTCCCCGGAGATCCCCTCCACCAGCAGGCAGCCGTAGCCCTGGATGCCGTAGGCCCCGGCCTTGTCCATGGGCTCCCCGGTGGCCACATAGGCCGCGATCTCCTCCCCGGTGAGGGGCCGGAACCGGACGGCGGTGGCCTCGTGTTCGGTGACGGTCTCCCCGCCCCGGCGCACCGTCACCCCGGTGTACACCGTGTGCTCCCGGCCGGACAGGGCAGCGAGCATTTCGGCGGCCTCCGCCTCGTCCCCGGGCTTGCCCAGCACCCGGCCGTCCACGGACACCACCGTGTCCGCCGCGATGACGATGTCCTCCGGCCCGGCGCCGGCGGAAATTTCCTCCGCCTTCTGGCGGGAGAGGGCCTCCACCAGCTGCGCCGGCGTGAGAGACGGGTCAAAGATCTCCTCCCCCTGGGCGGGGCGGATCAAAAAGTCTGAAATGCCCATCCGCTCCAGCAGCTCCCGCCGCCGGGGGGATTGGGAGGCTAAAATCACGGCCATGGAGCCGCCTCCTTTCAGTCATATCCTCTGCTTGTATTCCAATTCGTAGTCATATCTGTGGGTTTTTAGGGGATTCCGCCACTCGTCTCGTCTTTCCGCATCCCATGTAGGGCCCGATGCCCTCATCGGGCCTCCTCGGTGGTTTTTCGCAGGGGAGTTTCGCCGCCTGCGGGCGGCGACCTTCTTTTTCCATGGCGAAAAAGAAGGCAAAACGCCCCCGGGGTCGGCTCAGGATGAGCGCTTCGCGCTCATATTCGCCTTTCCCCGGACCCCATTACGGGGGTTACACCTTTAAATGGGCAAAAATTTCCGGCGCGCAAAATCTGAGTGACTGGTCTGAATCCCCGCCGGGCCACTGGGCCCTGAGTTTGCAAAAATTGCCGCCGGCGCGGTTCCACACCTGCGCCTGGGTTTTCCGAACCAACGGCACTGGAGCTGAATCGCCGTAGGGGCGGCACACAGAGCCGCCCGGCTCCTATGAAACGGTAATCGGAGGTCCTCAGCGGGCCGGCCAGTGTCCGGCCCCTACGGCACGCCCGAAAGGGTTTTGTCTTTTGTAGGGGCGGGTCCCAGATCCGCCCGTAAACTTTCTCCTCGGGGGAAGGCTTTTGAAAGAGTGGGCGCTTACCCCTCCATCTGTGCCATCTCCGGCCCCTGATCCAGCGACCCGGTCACATGGATGGCGTGCCCCCAGAACAGGTCCCCGTCGTTGAACCAGAACTCAAAGCTCCCGTCGGCGGAGATCTGGACGGCGTCCAGCTCCATGCGCTCCATGAACTGCTCCCGGGTGATCTCCTCGGGCTCCCCGTCCTCGCTCTCGGTGGCGTCCTGGGCCCAGTCGTTGGCCTGGGAGAGAAGCTCCTGGGCGGCGAAGGCGCGCACCTTCTCGTCCCAGCCCTTCTGGTCGGCCATAAGGGCCTTGGCCTGCTCCACGCAGGCGTCCCAGTCCTCCTCCCGGTCGATGTCCAGCCGGGCGGGCTGGCCCAGCCACTCCACCTCGGCCTCAAACCAGTTGACCAGCCGGTTGAGCGTAAAGGTCCCCAGCTCGGGCACCCAGATGGACACCGGCTTTTTCTGCTCCTCCAGGATGGCCTTCATCTCCGGGTCGATCTCCGGCTGGGGCAGCTCGGTCATCAGAAACTGCTTCCCGTCCTCAGAGGGGCGGACCATGATCTGAAAGACGCTGTCCCCCCGCACCCGGCGGCGGAGGTACTCCATCAGCTTGTCGTCCGCCAGGGCGACCAGCTGGGTCTTCTCCCGGTGGGCGGGCTGGTCGCTGTCCTCCTCCTTCCAGGCGGTCAGCTCCAGCACAGCCAGCCAGGGCCCGTTCTCCTGGGGCCGGCTGCCCCCAAAGCCGCCGGCCCCGGTGACGGCCAGAATGCTGAACTCCTCCGGCAGGAACTTCTGACCCAGCGCCCTCAGCTCCTCCGGAATGGCCGACGCCTCCTTCCGCTCCGCCTCCCGGGCGGCCGCCTTCTGGAGCCGCTCCTGTTCCTCGGGGACCTCCCCGCTCTTCTTTTTGAAAAATCCGAACATGACTGGGATGCTCCTCTCTGGATGAATGTTTACTTCCCGGTGGAGCCGAAGCCTCCGGTTCCCCGCTGTGTCTCGTCCAGCTCGTCCACCATCTGGATCTGGGCCTGGACCACCGGCACCACCATCAGCTGGGCGATGCGGTCGGCGGGCTGAACGGTGTACTCCGATTCCCCGGAGTTATAGAGGCCCACCATAATTTCGCCCCGGTAATCGCTGTCAATGACCCCCACGCAGTTGGAGGGGACCACCCCGTGCTTGATGCCCAGCCCGCTCCGGGCCAGCACCAGCGCCACATAGTCCGCCGAGGGCAGGGCGATGGCGATGCCCGTGGGGATCACCGTCCGCCCGCCGGGCAGCAGGGTGATGGGCTGGTCCAGACAGGCGTGCAGATCCATGGCCGCCGACCCGGGGGTGGCGTAAAAGGGGGTGGGGATCTCTTTTCCGATTTTGGGGGATACCGCTTTGATCTTCAGTTCCATAGTCGCTCCTTGGTGCCTCCGCCCCGTCCGGGCGGGCTGATGTTTAAGTTTCGATGTCTACCAGTCGTATATACCGCCGCAGGGAATACTCCCCGTCGTGGGCCTCCCCGGGGAAGGTGCGGGACATCTCCCCCGCCCGGGTGATTCGGGTCGCCCCCGCCCGGGCCAGGAGGGCTGTCAGCTCCTCCCGCTCCTCCGCTCGGCACAGCAGGCCCGCCGTCTGGAGCCGCCCCTTCTGCCGCCGCAGGACGGGAAGCAGTTCCTCCCGGGGCAGGCACTTCACCAGCACGTTTCCGTACAGGGGGGAGAGCTCCAGCTCCCGGTCCGGCTTCAAGGTGAGGGAGCAGCCCTCCCCGAACCAGGTTTTGTCCCCGGCCCACTCCGCCAGGCGCTCCAGGCGGTAGGTGTGGGTATACAGGGCGGCCTGGGCCGCCCCGTCCCGGTTCCGCTCCCGGGCGGCCCGGTTCAGCAGGGGGAGAAACGCCTGGCAGAAGGCCTCCCCCTCCTCCAGACGGCCGGTGTCCAGGAAAATCACCTGACAGGAGGAGCACAGCAGTCCTCCGGTGCGGACGATGTGACGGGCCAGGGCGGACCACTCCGCCTCCCGGTCCTCGTATCCGGCCACATAGGCAAAGCTCAGGCGGTGGCTCCACTCCATGAGCTTACAGCCCGGTGGAGCCAGCCTCCGCAGGGCGGACACCGCCCCGTCCCCGCCCCAGGTGACAACTCCGTCCGCCAGGGCGGCCAGCCGTTCCAGGGTGTCCGTATCCTGGGAGGACACCGCAAAGGCGTACAGCCAGGGGGCCAGCCGGGGCTCCCGCTGGGTGAGCAGCTTCAGGGCGGCCAGAGTCAGCCCCCGGTCCCCGTGGGGGAGTTTGATCAGGTTGAGATTCCCCGTGAGCAGCCCCTCCAGGGCGCTGAACAGGGGAATCCCTATCTGGTTGCCCGGGGTCACGTGGAGGAGCACCCCCAGGGGCTGGACCAGGGTCCGGCCAAAGGGCCGCTCCACTCGGGTCCCCGGCCGCAGGTCCCCCAGCTCCAGCTGGAGCCGCTCCTCCAGAACCTCCCGGCGGAGCATCTCCCGCACCTCCCGCAGCTCCTCCAGCGCGCTCGGGGGCGCGTACTGGGCCAGCAGAGGGTCCAGCTCTCCGGAGTCCAGGGCCCGGCCCAGGCTGTCCACCGCGTCCAGTACCACGCCCAGGTCCAGGGGCGGGCCGGACCGGGTCTCATTCAGCCGCTCCTCCAGCGTGTCCAGGAGGGCGGGCAGCTCCTCCTGAGGGAGCAGCTCTCCGGCGGCAAAGATCACGAGAATCCCTCCCCTCTGCCCAGCAGTTCCGCCGCACCGGCGGCGCAGGTCTGGATCTCCGGCATACCCACCCGGCCCAGAATGGTCAGGTAGGGGGAGTTAATTCCGCAGCCGCAGTCCTCCCCCGGCCGGAGCACCCCCAGGTCGTCGGTGACCACGCTGGTCACAGGGGTGGCCCGGTTCAGGGGAGTGATGAGATTCACCAGCCCCGTCTGCCCCATGGGCAGGGGCTCCAGCGTCCGCACATCCCGGATGAGCACCCGGGCGTAGATGGGCACATGGAAGTGGTGATGTTTACAGGTGTTGTAGAAAATGGGGTGCTCCACCGCCCCGAACAGCTCGTGGATGTGCTCCTCCCCGACGCCCAGCACCTTCCGGGCCAGGTCGTAGAGGACCGACTTGTCCACCTGCTGGGCGGCGTGCTGCTTCCAGCCCCCGGCCAGCAGGATCTGGGAGCCGGGTCTTAATTTGAGAGACACCCCCAGCTCCTCCATCCGCTTCAGGCCGAACCACAAATAGGAGGGGAAGCCCACGATGCGGGTGGGGAAGGGGGAGCGGGCAAATTGGGCCAACGCTCTCGCCGCCCCGTCCAGGTCGGGGACATACCGGCCCTTCTCCATGCGCAGGGCGTAGAAGCGCCGCAGGGGCGGGGCGAAGAAGGTCAGCCCGAACATGGTCCGGGTGACCCCGGTGGAATTAGCCCGGTGGGGCTTGTAGCCCAGCACCACGTAGTTGGCCGGGCGGGGGGACACCAGTCCGTGCCTCCAGCCCAGCTTCAGTACCATGGGGATCTCCGCGAAGATGGCCCCCCAGTCAAAGCCCACCCGGCTGAATCTGCCGCTGGTCCCCGAGGAGGTGACCTTCATCCCCATCCGCCACTTGGGCATGGAGAACAGGGCGTGGCGCTTGAAGAACAGGGTGGGCACCATGGGGACGGCGGACAGGTCCCCCGTCTCCACCAGAGTTTTTGGGGAGAAGCCCAGCCCCTGGGCGATGGCGCGGTACTCCGGGCACCGGCCCATGTGCCAGGCGCAGTTGTCCGCCACCGCCTGAACGAACCGCTCCTGGGTCCCCTCCAGGTCGTAGGGGTCCCGCGACCAGAACAGTCTCTGCCGGCTGAACATGGGGCACCCCCTTCCATTATCAGCTTAATACAAACTAGAAGTCAACTTTTCTCGTAAAACGACACTTGGGATATGAGGAACATCCTAAAAATTCCCCATATTTTCCGTTCCTCAACACAAGAGGGCTTCCACAAAACGGGCACAATTCTCCCTTGAACTGATTTGCAATTTGTTCCACGTGATCTTCTTTCATATGATCCGGTACCTCAGTCACTGTACTCAAAAGATTTGCCCATTGTGTCAGTTGCTCCCAAGAATAGAGGATAACTCTCTGGTCCAGCGCTGATTTGATCCACTTAACAACATCAGAACTCTGTAAAATCACATATTCATCTGAGGTCCAGGGCACCGAACGAAGGCTACATCGCTCAGAAAAAACAATGCAAGAATAAAAGTCGTCAGGTGAAATCTTCAAAAAGGCAGCCAATGCTTTGATGTGATTAAAATTTTGCCTAATTGGGTTGTAAAAATAATACTTTTCTCCATTTGAAAAACTTTGTGTCCAATTTAGGTCCGTCTCATTGCCAAAAATCCACCCGCTGTAATTTTTGCTCTCAAATACAAAAATTCCTTTTTCATGAAGCATTAGTAAGTCTATTTCTGAGCATCTTCCTTGCCACGGAATATAGAGATTGTGAAACACATATAAATTTCCGGGAATATTGTGATTGGTTACAGCATACTCAAGCAGATACTCTCCAAACTGTCCTTTATTTTGATAATTCAACAGTTTTTTAATTGGTCCCGGTTCTTCCCCACGCAACATCTCCAAAAGTCCCATAATGTCTCTGCCCGCTTTCACCTAGAAAGTGTCACTCCACGTCCCGGTAGTAGAGCCCCCGGGTAAACTCCCCGGGCTTATGCCGCCCCCTGCCCAGGTAGCGCTCCAGCACCCGGACGCACTCCTCGGGGGACTCGGTGGTGAACATGAGCCGCACCGACGTCAATCCCAGGCGCTGGTAGTCGGCGGCCTTGTCCGCCAGGAACAGGGTCTTGCCGTTCAAGATCTCGTTGCGGCAGCCCCAGGCCTTCACCACCGGGAAGTGCTCCCCCTTCCGGTCCACCAGCCGCTGGCCCTCCTCGCAGGAGTGGCGGCCGGTGTGGTTGTGGATGATACAGTTCTCGGTGATCATCAGGGGCAGCTGCCCATAGACGATGGCCTCCATGGGGATGGCCTTGGACAGGTCCCGAATCTGGGCAAATTTCAGCTCGAAGGAGGCGGTGGCCCCCTCCACCCCCAGCTTTTTCAGCTCCTTGAGGGTCTGGCTGTTGTACACCCCGATGCCGAAGTCGCTGCGGACCTGGAAGCCCAGCTCCCTGGCCCGGCGCACCCCGTCCAGGGTGCCCGCCAGAGCCTCCTGTACCCCCAGCTCCTTGACGGCGTTCAGCTGCTGCTCCAGCTGGGACAGCTCCCGGTCCCAGCAGATGCGGGGGAGCTGGACGGACACGGCCACCCCCGCCTCCTGACAGCGTCGCACCGCGTCGGGGCAGGCCGCCCCCTCGTCGCAGGGGAGGTAGATCCGCTCCGGCTTCAGGGCCAGCAGCTCCGGGGTGATCTGCTCCGCCCGGCGCACCGACACCGTGAGGGCGGGGGGCGCCTTGGGGTTCTCATACCGCACCCCGGGGTGGTACTCCCCGGTTTTCCGTTCCGGCGGGCGGGCGCGCTCCTGGGAGAGCTTCTCCAGCACCTGCCGCCGCAGGGCGTTCAGGGCGGACAGGGGGAGGGACAGTCCCTCGTCCACCCGGGCGGTGGCCTTCTCGCAGTGGAACGGGGTGCCGCCGGTGCGGCCCAGCTGCCCCTCCACCTTCTCCCGGGTGAGGGGGACGTTCACCGCCGCCTCGGGCACCGGGCCCTCCACCTGGACCACCCGGCCCTGGGCGTCCTCCGCCGCCACCTGGGCGGGCTCCCCCGCCTGAATCCAGGCGTACAGCCGCACGGGGGTCTTGCGGTTCTCCCCGCTCTCATAGGTGGTGCGGGCCTGGGCAAAGAGCTCTCTGGGGTCCTCCCCCTCCTGGCGGGTGCCGAACATGTCGGGCCCCTTCCGGTCCAGGAAGTAGCCCTGGGTAAAGCCCTGGCGGGAGAAGGCGGCCTCCAGCTGCCGCAGCTCCTCCGCCGTGGGCTCCCTCCCCTCCCGGAGGGCGTCGGCGTACACCCGGGTGACGATGGCCACGTACTCGGGGCGCTTCATGCGGCCCTCCAGCTTCAGGCAGGCCACCCCCATGTCCTCCAGCTCCTTCAGGTAGCCCACCAGGGACATGTCCTTCAGAGAGAGGGGGTACTCGTCCGCCTTCTTTCCCCAGCCGTACTTTAACCGGCAGGGCTGGGCGCATAACCCCCGGTTGCCGCTGCGCCCCCCGATCATCGAGGACAGATAGCACTGGCCCGAGTAGCACATGCACAGCGCCCCGTGGCCGAACACCTCGATCTCAATGGGGGAATTTTGGCAGATGTACGCGATCTGGTCCCGGCTCAGCTCCCGGGACAGGACCGCCCGGGTCATCCCCAGGTCGGCGCACTCCTTCACCCCGTCCAGGGAGTGGACGGTCATCTGAGTGGAGGCGTGGAGGTGGACGTCCGGGGCCACCTGCCGCAGCATCCGGGCCACTCCCAGATCCTGGACGATGACCGCGTCCACCCCCATCTCGCTGATCTCGGCGGCCACCTGGGCGGCTTTTGGCAGCTCCCGGTCGGTGAGCAGGGTGTTCAGGGTGAGATGTACCTTGGTATCCCGGAGATGGCAGTAAGAAACCGCCGCCGCAGCCTCCTCCCGGGTGAAGTTCTTCGCGTTGCGGCGGGCGTTAAAATCGCCGTAGCCCAGATAGACGGCGCCGGCGCCGTTTTGGACCGCGGCCTGGACCGACTCCATGGAGCCGGCGGGAGCGAGCAGCTCCAGCATGGGGCAAGCCTTCCTTTCCTGAAATTTCACCGGGCGGAGCGGAAAGGTCCGCTCCGCCTGGCTGGGTTATCCTTTGTGATTCTGGAGCTTGAAGATCTCACGCTTGGACTCGGACAGCTCCATTTTCAGCTTGGCGTTCTCATCCAGGCCCTCCTTGATCTGGCGGCGCAGATTCTCACTGGCCTCCTGCTCCTTTAAAAACTGGTCAGCAATGTTCATGGCGGCCAGCACCGCGGCGTCGGACCGGCCCAGGCGGGCCCCGTTCATCACGTCCCGCACCTGGCTGTCCACCAGGGCGGCACAGCGCTTCACATAGTCCTCGCCCTCCTCGGCCACCATGGTGTACTCCTGACCCGCGATGGAAACGGTGATCTTGTTCTTCATCCGAAATCCCCTCCAACAAGCCTTGTATTTGTCCGGTTTTCCGGCCCTCAGGCCGGAATTTCCCGCAGAGACATAGTAATATGGACATTATAGCATAGTTCCCAATGTTTGAGAAATAAATTTACCATGAATTTTTTATGTCGACGGGGATTTTTTGCACGGAAGTGTCAAGGGGGCGGGCGCTTGCCGGCGGGGAATTTCGCCGCTCATTCTTTTTAAGCCTTCCCCCTGGGGGGAAGGTGCCGAGCGTATGCGAGGCGGATGAGGGGGCGATCATAGAGCGTTTTTTGTGTAGGGCGCGACGACCCGGCGCGCCGATCCTGGAGGTTTGCGCGGGGAATTTCGCCGCCGCGGCGGCGACCTACTTTGCCCATGGCGGCTCGTCGTCGCAATGGCCCAGGCCACCTTCTCTTGTCCCTTCGGGCCAATTCACCTTGAGTCCACTCCACTCCGTTTCCGCCTGGCGGCGAAAACTGCGTTCGTTCCCTTGCTCCTCCTCTTCCCGGCGAACCCGCTTCGCTGGGCTTCGCCG
>JABLTR010009707.1_pt1 | contig 19796 bp, 23 predicted proteins | sample 7160071 | NCBI WGS metagenome assembly JABLTR01 (sample SAMN14651230, study PRJNA627086) | human gut metagenome | isolation source: feces | host: Homo sapiens | reverse complement strand
TGCCTGGACTTGCAACCGTACACCTGGACTCATCTCCACCGTGACCCTGGACCTATTTCCTCCGTTTTGCTGGCCTGTTTGGGGCGGAATATTCAAGCAGGCCTTACAGTGGCAGAAAGAGTAAACAAGCATGGCCCTGCTTATCACGAAATTCGGCTACCTCAAAGACAACAAAACCCGCTCCCGTGGCGGCTACGCCAAGTACATTGCCACACGTGAGGGGGCGGAATCCCCTGGGGTGGAGGGCTACATGGCGTACATGGCCACCCGCCCCAGGGTGGAAAAACAGGGAACACATGGCCTGTTCACCAGCGTCGGGGAGCCGGTTGTCCTCGCCCAAGTGGCGGGGGAGCTGGACAGTCACCGGGGGCCGGTGTGGACGCTCATCGTCTCCCTGCGCCGGGAGGACGCCCAGCGGCTGGGATATGACTCCGCCGCCCGCTGGCGGGATTTGCTCCGAGCCCAGGCAGGGAAGCTGGCCGAAGGACTGAAGATAGCTCCCAGCCATCTCAAATGGTACGCAGCATTCCACAACGAGGGGCACCACCCTCACGTCCACTTGATCTCCTACTCCACCAAGCCCGGCGAGGGGTTTCTCACCAAACAGGGCATGGACATCATCCGCTCGGCGCTGGCCCAAGAAATTTTCCGTCAGGATTTGATCAGCGTGTACGAGCGGCAGACCACCCACCGGGACGAGCTGCGGCGGGCCAGCCGGGAGAAAGTAGCCGGCCTTGTCCAGCAGATCAGCGGCGGGGCTTGCGAAAATCCAAAGCTGGAATCTCTCCTTCGAGAGCTGGCGGAGAAGCTTTCCAACGTGAAGGGCAAGAAGGTCTACGGCTACCTGCGGCACGACTTGAAAACTCTGGTGAACCAGATCGTGGATGAGTTGGCCAAGGATGAGCGCATCACCCAGCTCTATGACCTATGGTACCAGGACAAGCAGGCCGCCCGGAATATCTATGATGAGAGACCCATAGAGCGGTTGCCGCTCTCGGAAAACCCGGACTTCAAGCCAATCCGCAACGCAGTGGTACGGGCGGCGGTGGAGCTGGACGTGGAGCAGCGACAGACGCAAAACCAGAACTACACCCCGCCCCTCCTGCCCATGGCCACCCGGTTGCTCCGTCAAGTAAGCCAAATCTTCCGCCGCCAATTCAACCTAGATCCGCCCGTGGCACGGCTGGTGGACGCCAAACTCCGCCGGAAGATTGCGGAGAAGAAGCTGGCCCATGGGCAGAAATTAGAGATGTGATTGGAGGGATACCTATCACCAAAAAGCAACGATACCTGGCGGGCCGCACCGACCTGGTGGCCCTGCTCCGCTCCCGCGGGCAGACGCTGAAGAAGCTGGGCAGCGAGTGGGAGTGGAAGTTCCTCGACGAGCGGGTCACCATCCGGGGACACCTATGGTTCGACCAGTACACCCAGAAGGGCGGCGACGCCGTGGACTTCTTCCGCTACTTCTACGGGGAGTCCGAGGAACAGGCGGTGGCCATGCTGCTGAACTGCTCCGTCCAAGATCTGGAGAAGCTGCCCGCCCGCTCCCCGCCACGGGCCGCACCATTCAAAGAAAGAGAAGAAAAAATGCTGGAGGTCCCCCCAGCCTATGGAAATATGCGACGGGCATTCGCTTACCTGTGCCAGACCAGGGGCATCGCTCCGGAGGTGGTGTCCGCCTTCGCCCGGAAGGGCCTCCTCTATGAGAGTGCAGACCACCACAACGCTGTTTTTGTGGGCCGGGACGAGCAAGGCGAGATCCGCCACCTCCACGCCAGGGGAACCCTCACCGGCTCCCATTTCCGCCAGACGCTCCCCGGCAGCGAGAAAGAGTACAGCTTCCACTGGCCAGGTACCAGCGGGAAACTCTATGCCTTTGAGGCCCCCATCGACCTGCTCTCCTACATTTCCCTGCACCCAGAAGGGTGGCAGGATCACAGCTATGTGGCCCTGTGCGGGGTGAGCGCTGCCCCCATCCACCACTTACTGGAAACTCAGCCTCAGCTGGAGGAAGTCACCCTGTGCCTGGATAACGATGAGGCTGGCCACAAAGCTGCCCGCAGAATTGCCGCGGAATTGTTGAACGAGTGGAATGTCACGGTCTCCGCTGAATTTCCCAGCCAGAAGGACTGGAATGATGAGCTGCTCACCAACCGCCAGGAGGAAGCCCAGGGACTGACCATGTCCATGTGATTTTTCAGAGGAACCTTTCCGCTGACTAAAATATAACTTTACTCACAAGGGGGAAGTTTGCCCGTCCCGTGACACCGGCCCCCTGTCATGGTGACAGGGGAAGGGGAACTATATCAGGTTAACTATAAGCAGAAAAGAAAAAATCAGTAAAGTTACTAGAAGCTAAGAGAGAATCGGGAAAGAAACAAAAGGCGCGCGAGTTTTCCACATGGAGAGATTCGCGGCTTTTTTTCTTTCTGCGTGAAGATTTGTGAAAAATTCGAAAGGAGCTGACGTGAGTGCAGCCAATTGTGAAGTTAGTGATCGCTGGAACAGCCATGTTCGCCACCCTGGGGCTGATCGCCGGTCTGTCGGGGATGTACAGCCTGAACATCAAGGCCAAGACCGTGGGCCACGGGCAGCACGGCACCGCCCGATGGGCCACCAAAGGGGAAATCAAAAAGACGTACACCCATGTGCTGTTCGAGCCGCAGCTTTGGAGAAAAGGGGAGCACCTACCCACTGAACAGGGTATCGTGGTGGGATGCTTGACACGCCGCCACCGCCTGGGAAATGCTTTGCGGGCAGTGCGGAATGTGATGGTGGTGAAGCTGCTGCGGAAATTCCATGCCATCCCCAAGACCGCTGACGAAACCACCGCCCTGGTGGACACCGGAGATGTCCACGCCGTCATGATCGGCGCCGCCGGTGTGGGCAAGACGGCTTACTGGCTGTACCCCTGTTTAGAGTACGCCCTGGCCAGCGGGATGTCTTTCCTCTCCACGGACACCAAGGGCGACGTGGTGCGGAATTACGGCAGGATCGCCCAGGAGTGCTACGGCTACCGGGTAGGGGTCATTGACCTGCGCAATCCCACCCGCAGCGACGGGTTCAACCTGCTGCACTTGGTGAACAAGTACATGGACTCTTACTGGGAGCACCCGGACAATTTGCTCTACAAGGCCAAAGCGGAGCGGTACGCCAAGATCATCTCCAAGACCATCATCACGGCGGGGATGGACGGGCAGAATTTCGGGCAGAACCAGTTTTTCTATGACGCCGCCGAGGGCTTGCTCACCGCCACCATCCTGCTGGTGGCGGAGTTCTGCCCTCCTGGGGAGCGCCACATCGTATCTGTGTTCAAGATCATCCAGGAGCTGATGGCTCCCAGCCAGACCAAGGGCCAGACCCAGTTCCAGGTGCTGCTCTCCCTGCTGCCGGAGACCCACAAGGCAAAATGGTTCGCCGGGGCCGCCACCTCCACCGCCGACCAGGCCATGGCCTCGGTGATGTCCACCACCCTGGCCCGGCTCAACGCCTTTCTGGACAGCGAGATGGAGCAGCTGCTGTGCTTCGACACCGCCGTGGACGCGGAGACTTTCTGCAAGAAGAAGTCCGCACTGTTCCTGGTGATGCCGGAAGAAGATCCCAATAAATTCTTCATGGTGAGCCTCATCATCCAGCAGCTGTACCGGGAGATCCTCTCTGTGGCGGATGAGCACGGAGGACGATTGCCCAACCGGGCTGTGTTCTACGCCGACGAGTTCGGGACGCTGCCAAAGATCGAGTCGGCGGAGATGATGTTCTCCGCCAGCCGTTCCCGGCGGCTCTCCATCGTCCCCATCATCCAGAGTCTGAGCCAGCTGGAGAGGAGTTATGGCAAAGAGGGGGCGGAAATCATCGTGGATAATGTGCAGCTCACCATCTTCGGCGGGTTCGCCCCCAACAGCGAGACCGCTCAGGCGATGAGCAAATCCCTGGGCAGCCGGACTGTGCAGACGGGTTACATCAGCAAGGGGAAAGACAACGGGTCCCAGTCCCTGCAGATGATGGAGCGCCCCCTCATGACCGCCGATGAGCTGAAATCCATGCCCAAGGGTCAGTTTATCGTGATGAAAACCGGGGCCCACCCCATGAAGGTGAAGCTGAAGCTGTTCTTCCAGTGGGGCATTTCCTTTGGGGCGCCGTACACGGTTCCGGATAAGGGCAACCGCCCTGTGGCCTATGCCGGAAAGGAAGCCCTGGTGCAGGCCATCCAGGAAAAGTACCCGCCCCAGGAAGAACCCCAGCAGCCAAAGGCGAAGGAGCAGCCACCCCAGCCGGGGCCGGAGGACAAGAAACTCCACGCCAGCTCACCTGGCAGAAGACAGACAAAACCGGGAAAGGAAAGAGAAGATGACAGACCTTAAGCGGATTTATCAAAGCGACCTGCCCAGCCGGGCCATTGCCGTGTACCTCTACCTGCGGGGCAGGGCCAACCGGGAGGGCGTGTGCTGGCCGGCCATTCCCACCATGGCCAGGGAGCTGAAGATGTCGGAGAGTACCGTACGCCGGGGTGTGCGGGATTTGGAAAAGGCTGGATTCCTCTCTGTGGAGGAAAGGTTTCGGTGGAATAAGGCGGATTCGTCAAACTTGTATGTGCTCGTGGGGCAATCATCCGAAAAACAGCTTCTCAGCAAGTAAAATCTAAGCCCTCCCGGAACGAACCGGGAGGGCCTTTCCATTGGGAGTGTGGTAGGATAGCTTCACATTTCAAAAGGGGTCGAGACTATCGAAAGCGCAAAATACGGGTACATCCGGGTATCCAGTAAAGACCAAAACGAGGAACGGCAGCGAATCACCATGGCGGCCAACCCTCTTCATAACAAACAGTGGTATCTGCTATTACTATCAGCAGTCACGGATAACTAGAGTCATGTGTATAAAAAAACTGACAAGAAACCTACGATAGCAGAAAGAACAAGCTTCAGATTGTTTCAATAATCGCAAATCTGTCGCTTTAATCACCTCAACGAATTCAGATAATATAGGCCTATATAGATCGTTGTGATTCAAGAAAAATATATGCGGTATATATGGCAGGAGGGATAATTGCAGAAATACCATAGTTGCATTGGAAAGCTCTATTCATCATCTGTAATATCGCTAATTACTTTTCCATCGGCAAGAGTAATTTGTCTATGGCAAAATGAGGCAATATCCCTATCGTGGGTTACGACGATAATTGTAATACCCTCTTTATTTAGGTTGGACAACATATCCATAATTTCAATCCCCGTTTTACTGTCTAGCGCACCTGTCGGTTCGTCGGCCAAGATTAACATGGGACGTTTTACGATTGCTCTAGCAATTGATGCCCGCTGTTTCTGTCCCCCTGACAGCTGGTTAACTTTCTTGTTTTTGAGATTGAATATTCCTGTTTCCTGTAATGCAATTTCTGCTAACCTTTTCATATCTTTAAAAGGAGTATGATCAAAAAACATGGGAAGCATAACATTAAAAATGACCGTTTTATCTCCAAGTAAAGCGAAGTCCTGCATAACAAGACCGATTGAATCGTTCCGAATCTTTGCAAGTTCTTTGTCAGAACACTGGTTCATATCCTGACCATCTAGAAAATAATCTCCCTCATCATACCTGTCCAAAGCACCTAGTATGTGTAATAAGGTGGATTTTCCAGATCCGGATTTTCCCAATATTGCAACGAAATCCCCTTCGTCGATATGTAAACTAATATCATCCAGAGCGATGACGCAATTTTGGCCACTTCCATAAATTTTTTTAATTTTATTCAAAGTAATCATTTTTGCTCTCTCCTGTATTCTTCTAAGGGTGACCATCGACGAGTTTGAACCCATATCACCAAAATAGGAGCAAAGATTGCCAATGTCACAATTCCCATAACAGCGGGTATCAAATCTGTGTTGATAATAGATGCTTCAGGGAGCACAACTCCATATTTCAGCAAAGTTGGATACATGATGACATAACAGGTCGTAATAATCCCACCCATGATGCCAATTAACCCTACCCCCGAAAATAATATTCTGAGACTACTGCCACGACTACATCCACACAACCTGTAGATACTGTGAGCAGGCAACATTTTTTGAACCATAATTACAGAAACAGAAACTAACGACACAAGAGAAACACTAAGCAGGAAAAGGGGCAACGGAAGATTTCGCTTTATTTCATTAAGAATTTCTTTTTCGGTATTCTCAAGTATCGTGTTAAAGTACAAAAAACTCCCTTTAGATAAAAGAAACTCTTCCACCTCTTGGCGTTCTGCTGCTGTTATATCCTCTCTCAGCTTAATCATACAATTTTCATGATAAAGATTTGAGTCTTCAAGGAAGGCATCGATCTCTTTTGATTCCTGAACTAGAATAGTGTTGTGTCCCTGTGAAAACAAATCCATTGCAGTGACATTATTACTTTGCATGCCAAACGAGGGAAGATATGATGGTTCATTTTTTTTGCCTACTATAGTAAAAGTAAAGGGCAGAGGAGTGTCCCAGCCAAAATCGACTGTAATTTGAGAACCGAGGGAGTAATCTTCAAAGAGATATCCACATGCTACTATGTCATCCTGCTTTATTCCGGGAGTTGTAAACCAATCTCCTTGATCAATGGGAGCGAACGTCGAGATAAAACTATCATCGCATAGTAATACATTAATATATTTGCCCGTCATTTTGACTGTAGCTGTTTTGGGGCAGATTACCGACTCAATACCAGGAATATTGCCGTATTTGATTTCCTCAAATGCCATTCCAGAACGAGGATCTCCTTCAAATATCATTGGCATAAAGTAAATAGTATTATTAAAGTTTAAATTTGAACCAACCAAAAAATCCCTTGTGTATGTCATATATTTTACTCGTCCTAGAAACGAAACAGACTGGAGCAGAGCAAAAATAAGAACCACTAGTAAAATGGCCACAGAAATGATGTTCTTTTTATAGCACTCTACAATTAGACATATCTTTTTCAAATAAATCCCTCCTGTTATCGAAAACGTCGTTCCATCTCGACCAAGGAATGGGTTGAAGAATAACATACGAATGGAAGTACTGCAGCAAAGGAAATTAGTATTTCCAGAACGAAGCAGACTAAATAGTCATAGATAGAGTACCGAATACTACCATATATATTAATTTTAACGAAAAGGAGATCATAACAAGTAACATGAACAATACAGGCAATAAAAGCTGCTGCACTGCTTAGAATGATTATTTCAAATAACGTAATTATAATTACCGATTTAGTGTCAGCTCCAACTATTGAATATACTGCATTCTCATAACTGTTTTCTGAAACTAGATATTGAAATAAGCTTAGAAATGATAAGATTGATATTAGAAATACTCCGCTCGAAAGCACAATACCCTCAAGATTTTTAGACTGATCAGCTTGTATCAATTCAAACGGGTCTGATATTACAGCATCCGGGAGTAACTCGGAAATTTGACGAAGAAGTTTGTTGTTTGTATGACGAGAAGGAACTGAATCTAAAATTACCTCTATACTACTTTGGTTAAATCCATTAGTTAGGAAAGCGTGGAGCGGAATGAAGACAATATTAAGATCAAAATTTGTAGTTCTTCCAACTACAGTAAATTTATTTCCCTCGAGTAAGATGGAAGAAACCTCACCGTAGTCCATAGGAATAATGGCAACATTCTGATGTAGTTCTTCTTTTGTGAAACTATTTTTACCCTGATATGAGTAGATAGCATTGTTGTTCTTGACCAAAGAGATAATATTAAGTGGTTGCGGAGTCATGGCTTCATGGACGTGCGAAATAAATGGATTTTCTATTTCACATTTTACCCTTACATCCAAAACAGAAGTTGAGAGATTACTTAGTTTTTTTAGAATTTCTTGATTCAACTGGTTTGTAGAATGAATAATAAATGTTCTGTATTGCAGTGCATTTCTGGCTTCATTTTGTTTATCCACCATAGAATTCCCGTAAAAGAAAATAAATGCAATAGCTGAAATGGTAATTCCAAACATAAACATTGCAAATATTAAGGCATTATGGAAAGCATAATGTTTAATTCGTGATGATGCTAAAGAAATATATTTTCTAAACATAGTATTCTCCATGGATATAGGTGGGTGCCTCTCAAATGAGAGACACCCACCCCAACATCTTATCCGGCTGTATAGTTGTGGCTAGTAATCCCTGTGCTTCCCGAATGGGTTACCGAAGTGGCATAATCAGTACTTTCAACAGTCGCCCATAACGAATCCAGCCAACCAGAGCTGTCTGCGTTATAATCGCTCTTACTTGCTCTACCACCGTTTTCCCCCACAAGGCTTACCTTGGCGTATCCAGAAGAGCTCTCCAGTTTAACCCTTGTTGCCGCACGGACGTCGTCATATGGCATAATAGATCCAATGTCATATTTGACGTTGCAGGTGGGAACTGGGGTTTTGTTGTACGAGCTTCTCAGGCTGACGCCCAAATTCGCAGCACTGGCAGGGAGAACCATAGCGGACAGAATCATTGCACTCGCTAGGCACATTGCCAACATCCGTTTAACCTTTTTCATTTTTACACATCCTTTCCGTGTAATAAAATGGATTTCTGCTTACCTGTATTTACGGTGGCCACCGTTCATACCTTTATCTTGCCTATATCTTAGCACATCCTTTTGGAAAAATCAGGAGTTTTGCACGAACTGCCGTTTTTGTTGATTATTTTGTTGCAGCTATTTTCTGTGAGCGATTTGGCTCTTTCCTGATGTAACATCCCAGCTGGCCTGCCCATATTCTCCGGAATAGAAATTGCGCTCTGAAGAACGGGTCCAAACTCAACTGCCTTCTAGCAAGAGCGGCAGACCGTCACTATTCCACCACCTGTTATATCCCCTCGAAGCTCTCTTTTACCGGCATATTCTCTTTGCCTCATTTCCACTTTCCCTGTATGCGGTAGCCCGATTTGGTACCTGCGCAAACTGAATTATTGGGTATATCCCTACCTTTTCCTTTCCAGTCTTCTCATAACTGGGAGCTATTTCAAATTAAGCCGTACCTTGTAGAAACTGGCTATACCCAATACCGTTGAAAGCCAATCCCAACAGAAGCAATAGTTGCAAGAACAGAAAGTCTCGATATTTTAAATTTATCTTACTGCTACATATGGCAGTAAAAACGGCAGGCATTGTATCTGCGATGTACCTGTTCCCATAATGGTATCCCCCCATCGTTTTGTGGCTCACCAACATAAGGATATGTAATATTACGCAACACAGCACCAATAGATCTATGACAGTAGGGGACTTTGAAGTCACAACCACATACAGCCACCAAACGAGAATCGGGAAACAGATAATAATATTCATTCCGTTAAATTGCGGTATACTCATCTTAGTTTCAGGGCTAAAATCAGGCAATCGAATAAGATTGTAGAGATTTTGAAGCATATAGCTGGGATGGAATTGTCCGTTCTCCGAGTTCGTGAATTCTGGCAAATAATTATGTCCAAACTCCAGGGGATTCCCGAACCGTAAATAATTCAGAAGGAGGTAGGATGCAGCTAATAGCACTGTAGGAGTGAAGACCACCATTTTTTTCAGCAAGTAGGTCTTTAGCCTGATTACCGTGGATTGAGAGTGGTGAGTGTAGATATAGATGATCAATGGCATATATACCACTTGGAATGGCCTGCAGCCTGACGCGCAGCATAAAAGAAACAGTGAAAGCCCCTTTCGTCCTTTCTTTGCATAGTAAATACTCATTAGGGTAAGTGTAAAAGACATATTCTGTGCCACGAACCACACGCCTATAGAGAGAGGAAGTGGAAGTACGGCCCCACCTACATATAAGAAAATAGGAAGCAAGACTGCATACCATTCATTCCATTTATACTCCAACACTGTCAGTGAACTGTATGCTACGCCGATTAATGCCACCAGAAGGTTAATCAAGCTCTCAGGAGTATTCTCTCCTAAAAAGTAGGCAAATGGCAGAAGTACATACGAAGGAAAGGGCGGGAAACTAACATAGTATTTCCCATTATATATGGCTAATTCAAGCCAGGAGTAATTCTGTCCTAAATCCAATCTGCCATTCAGCCATGCGATACATTGCTTCGTATATGAATTATATGGGCTGTGGGTAAATATTTCCCCGCAGTATAAATACAAGATTATGTAAACCCCAAGCACCACAAATACTGGGTATACAAGGAATTTAATCTGCCTCCATTTCACTGTATCATTAGCCATATCGTCACCCTGCGGAACACAACTCCCTATTCCGCATATCCTTTCCATTTTGTTTATAGACGATCATGTAAAAACACGGGTAACGCATATTAAGTCTAGCCTTAATATGCGTTACCTCATTATGGACTACTCAGTATTCATCAGGGCTCCAGGAGCCAGAAATTGCAGTTGAATATGCCGACTCCGCAGCATTCCTTCTCACCCAAAGGATATAGGGGCTACCTTGAATTCCATGACCGCTGAGATAAGAAGGTGTTGCTCTTCCTCCCGCATCGATCCATGCCCAGTCCGTCGCACGGGTATACTGGTTCGCGTTGATGGTGGTTCTTACGCTGTAATTACCACTGTTTGTGTCAACACGAATAGCAGCATCCCGATACGAGGTTGCTTTTACCAGATACCCGTTAGCCCAGTCAAAGCAACCAGTTTGATCGGTCTCGTTGGTTTCGTAGAGCGTGAAGTAGTAATAAACCACTTCCCTAGCGCTGGCCGGAATCGCAATTGCAGTGAGCATAACGATTGCAGCCAGGAACGCTGCCAGCTTTCGCTTCATAATCATACCTCCTGTTTTATTATTCTCAAACCAATTGGGTAGACAATTGGTTTTTGAGCTTATCCGTCTATAATTTTCCCATCCTTCATGTAATATGTTTTATCACACAACGTAGAGATATCCTCTTGGTTGTGGCTGGAAAGGATAATCGTTTTTCCTTGAGATTTCCACTGCAAAATAAGTTTTCGAACATCTTCCACACTCGAAGAATCCAGGGAATTCATTGGTTCATCGAGTATGATCATGCTAGGATCTTCCATGACTGCTTGGGCAATGCCTAGTTTTTGCTTCATCCCCAACGAATATTTAGCCACTCTCTTTTTAGATTTTGGGTCGAGTCCTACGAGCTCCATTGCATCGTAAATTTCTTTTTTACCGATTCTATGGCGGATCATCGCCAACAGCTTCAAATTTTCATACCCACTGAAATGGCCTAAGAAGCCCGGTGCCTCAATGATAATCCCCAAGTCTTCAGGGAAGTCCATATCCCTACCAACTATTTTTCCCCCCACGGAAACCGAACCGCTATCCGGCTTAAAGAAACCACAGATGCATTTCATTAGTACTGTTTTCCCTGATCCGTTTCTACCCACTAGCCCAGTAACGGTGCCTTCGGCAAATTCTGCGCTCACATGATCCAGTACGATGGTATTGTTTAACGTAAGCGTGAGGTCCTTAACTGAAATCATCCGATTCACCTCAATCATTCATTCGATAAAGAACTTTTTTTGCTCTAATGATTCCCACAAAATAAGCAATACCGGCAAGTAGCAAAAGGATAGTTACAGCAATCCAGCCATCCACGCCATAACAATTGTCACTTATACGCAACCGATTTGCCATCGAATATGTCCCTACTAAGAAAGGAGTCATCGCTGGAAAAAACTTACCCAAGACATAACTCGTCATAACAATCGCCAGTATTACCACCATAGACCATTTAAGGTTTCTGAGCCACAGGCCAAGACTCACCAGCACTACTGAGAGCGTGCAATTATAGATAGCATTTACGCAGAACACCTGGAAAAGCATCCCCACTTCTGATCCCAGCCCGGTGCCTTCCCCTAAAATGACTCCAGTTAAAAAGGCTGCAAGAAACACAGCTAAAGAGAAACTCCCCGCAAGTAGCAGCGAAAAACGAACCCATGAGTTCCACCATCGCCGTATTGACTTCAAGCGGATAACGGTGATGTACAGCCTACCTGACAATTCCTCCGAAATTTGCATTCCCAAGAAAACTAGCAGCGGTAAAAAGGAGAGCAGCCATTGCATGAGTTTCATCAAATTGTCGGAAAGGATACCGGCGCGAATTCCACCGAATATCCCGCAATAAAACTCGAAGACTGTCTTTCCTTCCCATTGGTTCCCAGCAAGCAAAAAGCATAATACAATATAGCTGATAAGAGTAGGGAAAAAAAGTCCCTTATATCCACTGATCTTCATTCCTTTTCTCCAATGAAGAAGTTGAAATTCTTTGCTAGTTTACAAGTCCACGCGAAAGAGCAAAGAGATATGGACAGGAGCAACAGAATGGATTGACCAATTTTAGGGTCTGACCCCGTACCAGTCAACTGATGCTGTGCCAAATTAACATGACAAGCGATTGACAGCCAGCCACTCCATTCTTTCAGTATAAGATCTGCTGAAAACAGATATCCCATAAATATCAAGCTAGCTACTGCACACAAACCAACAAACTTCCCTTTCCATAGGTTCAGGGAGTACAATATTGTATTTAATGCCAGTGTCCCAAAGAAAAACAATGCCATTATACAGGCTACCGAGACATAGGGATTTAAGTTTTCAATCAAAGTTATCTCAATCGGAGCACTCTCGTTCAGCGCCCCACCATAGGCGGTGAACCATGCTGTGTCGCTCCAAATATTCTGAAAGTAGCCTACGGAAAAACCCGATAGAACGCAAACCAATAATGCAAAAAGAAGAATCAGTAAAGTGGAAAAACAAATGTACAGGATTTGGCCCATTGCCCATGAAAACCGGGTCTTCCGTATCAGAAGGTATGGCGTACAATCGTCAATAAAAGGGACATCTTGATACAGCAGAAGGAGAATCAGCATGATAAACAGGAGTGAATATCGCTGCGTAAACATAAGGATAAACGGCTCAAATACCTGTATGGATAGCCCGATCTCCTTGCTATAATCTACATACTCGCTAGTCATGGTCAGGCATAACAACAGCAACACAAGAAATGCGCAAATCACTCTGGGATTACGCTTCCATTTTTTTATTTGCATCCACGCAAATACGAAGCTCGCCACCGCCTACCCTCCTTTTCACGCCCAAGTAGAACAGCACGTAACACACTAGGAACACAATTGCGTGATATGCCAACATATAGAGAATACCCGCTGTGTCCGAGGAGAAATGCAGCACATCATATACAGGATCGAAACTGTAATACAGGTTCAAAAATCCCAAATGCAATTTACTAAAGAGAAAGTTCCCACCATACGCCAAGATTACAGGAAAACACCAGGTAAAAAAGGGGTTAGGCAAGTAAGCTGACGCAGCCAACGCAATGACTGAGCAAGAAGCACTGAAGCAGGAAAAAAAGAATATTTGGCTAAAGATCACCGCTTTCCCGTCGAACACCGTTCCTAGTATCTCCCATGCTGTGTCTTGGAGCTGGTTCCCGTTCTCCAAAATATACTGTTCCGTATATGGGGCTGCAAAAGCAACGCAGATAATTCCAAAAACCATTAGAGGTATGGATATTACCAAAAAGCCACTGGTCCACACGGCGAAGTATTTTGTTCTCGTATATGCTTTAAGGTAAACGTTTCTGTGCAAGGCAAACTGGAGGTATCCCGAGTTTGCATCCTCGCAAAACACAGCTGCATATGGGATAGAGGCTAGAAAAGGAGTGAGAAGCATGAGCGGGGAAAAGTAAACGGTCATGTTAAAGAATTCTACACAGTGATTTTTAGCCTCTCCAGAAATAATCTCAACCAAACCAATGCCGAACGCCTCTTGAGCTATCAGGAATGTGGCCATAAGGGGAGAAACATACAGTCCCACATTCCGGCTCAACCTATACATATCCGATTTCATACGTTACGCCCTTACACTATTTTGCCTGTGATGGCATTTACAGCAAACGTGACACTGCTTATATTTCCTTCTTGATCTACTCTCTCCAGCCCAAACATCCAGATAGGGGTCAATACGAACCCGCCGTCCTGGGGGAGGTGGGCATACGCCAGATTTATCATTTGCACAGTGAGGGACTGAGCGTCAGACAAAGCTCTGCTGAGAACAGCCATGCCTTCCTGGCGTAAAATATTCAACGCATCCTCTAAAGATATAACTTTCACTTCTTGTCTGCTTTCCTCTTCTATTTGTGAAGAACGAAAATTGAGAAGAAGCAATTGCCCATCTTCTCCTATGCAGGCACGGACTTCTTCATAGGGGGGGACCTCCTCTATGGAGGTGGGTTGGGCACCTGAATTCACTATGGGCAGTCCCTCTATGATTGGCTGACAAGCTATCTCATAGAAAAAGCCGGTGTTGCCACTCCCGTATTTCGCACAAAAGGCTGGGGCAAAATGATGAACCCCAATGCTATCCAGAATGTCATTCATTTTGTCAACATACTGGTTATTAAGATCTTCGTCAGATACAAGATTGTTCAAAGTTGTGTCTAGCTCTACCGTCTCAAGAGTCCTATAGCTGGTGAAGTCAATATCCGGATTAAAACTCAACACTCCACTATCACCGATATAATTACTTCCCCCGTTTGCATTAGGCTCAATATCATAGGATACACCAAGCAATTCGTCAGCCATTTGTTTCTGGAAACTCTCATCCCCAATATTGAAATTTTCGGATTTCCACGTGTATACCTGCTCCTGCTTTACTGGAACAACTTGTGCATCAAGCACTAACGATAACTTTCCCTGGCTGTAAACATCTTCGACCCTCTCTGGCATTACGGATAGATGGCTATTGTCTATCGCTTCGGGGGATATAGTCGCTTCTGTAAGTGCACCGGAAGACAATGAAGAACCATCAGATACCAATGAACTATCCCCGTTATCCCTGGCCGGAGGTGTGCCGCAAGATACAAGCATAAGCGACAATATTCCAACTAAAACTAGCTGGATTAGATTTTTGCCTCGGTTCATATTTTCCTCCTCCACCTTCTTCTCTAAGCAAATTTCGTGCTAAATGGTCTGCCTTTTCATCGGTTCTGAGCGTCTCTAAAAGATAGCTATATTTTAGCATCTTCTTTTTTGAAAATCAAGAGTTTTGCACGAACTGTCGTTTTTGTTGATTATTCTGTTGTTGACAGCAGACAGAAAAAAGGCCCGCTTCCCAGAGGAAGCAGGTCTGCTGCAATTCAATACATAAAAAACGACAATTTGCGCGATTTTAGCAAAAAAGAAAATGCACTGTGTTATTCTGATTCTGGGTGGGTCAGAGCAACCAAATCCTGCGCTACCCGAAGAATATGCAGCTGAAACGGTTGATCCAGCTTCTCCAGTGTATCAAGAATTTCCGCAAGCAACACATTCCTGGGAACGGGCAGCTCTGAGTCAACATAGAACTCATCCACTTTTACTTCCAGAGCATTTGCCAACAGCTTTTGGTTCTCCTGATTGGGGCGCAACGAACCTGCCTCCCACCGGGCTATGGTGGAGGTGGAAACTCCACAATCTTCGGCAACCCTCTCTTGGGTTTTCCCCCTCATTTTTCGGATTTCTTTAATCCGGTTACCAAAATCATTTTCCACAGGATCACCCCCAGATCAAGACTTTGCCGCAATTCAATACATAAAATTCGGCAGTTCATGCAACCTTGCTGAAAACCAAATCTTTACGGGGTATAATAGATCAAAAAAAGAAAGGATTTTGGCTATGGAACCCTGTTTGCACCTTAATATCCCTGTGGAAAGCATGATCCGAAAACTGATTCTTACGTGCAACCAAGAATACCAGCCCATTTTAAGGGACCAAGCGTTTTCTCTCTTCCGGTTGCTCTGCGAGATGGGGTTTGACTTTTACCGGGTCTTGCAGCTCTACGCCAAACTGGAGCGGTTTTCTGAAGAAGAGATCCGCGTGATCCTTCAGATGTCCCCTCAGCCGAAAGCTGCCCTGCGCCCGACTTCGAAGGACATCCGCATGGCCATGCCCCGGTGGACGCCCACAAAATATCACACCGGCCCCATCGACGAAGTGGTGAAAGAGATCCAGATCACCATGGCGGAGAAAGAGCAGGGGGTCCATGCTTACAACAGCAACTTGAACCCTAAAAACCGGCGCAGCCTCAACGATCTTTACCTGATGATTATTGATGGGGACGACATCTGGTGGTATGATATCAATCGAAGGAGCACCTACCAATTTATCACCGAGTAGGAGGAGATTCTCTTGATCAAAATCGCCTTGTGCGATGACGACAGCCCGTTCGTCAGCAAAATCACCGGCCTGATCCAGTCGCTGCTTCAAAATAGCACCGATTCCCCAGTCATTACCACGTACATCAACCCAACGGCACTTATGGACGCCATCTCGGACGGAGAGCGGTACGACGTCTACATTCTCGATGTGGAGATGCCAGAGCAAAACGGCCTGGAGGTTGCGAAGCATATCCGGCAATTCCAGCCAAACGCTGCTCTGCTCTTTTTGTCCTCCCACCTCAACTACGCCACAGAGGGGTACAAGGTGCAGGCCCTGCGGTACGTCCCCAAACTGGATTTGGAGAACGCTCTGCCAGAGGCTCTGGAGCAGGCCCTTGCGACCCTGGAAAAAACGGATACCCGTTCTATTATGGTGCAGCACTATCAGAACTATACCCGTATTCTCTACAAGGACATCCTCTATGTCCAGAAGATGCAGCGCAGCGTCCAGATCGTCACGGACCGACAGGGTAATTTCAAGGACAGCCGTGGAATCAAAGAGCTGTTTTCCGAAATCGACGATCCTCGCTTTATCTTTACGGACCGGGCCTTTTTTGTAAACCTCGACTACGTCCAGGAGCTGGATGGTTCCTGGCTGGTGTTGAACAACGAGGATCGGGTTCCCATCAGCCGCCCTATGATGCCCAGTGTAAAGAAGGCCATGATTGCCTTGTGGGGAGGGAAACGGAAAAAATGATCTATCAAATGGTGGATTGGGCTGCAACATACATTGAAAGTCTAGTGATGTTGTTTGCGATTATCCTTATCAGCGGGAACAAGAAGGAAAGCCACGGATATATGGCTCTCATATACCTGACAGCTTTGTGTGGTGCCCTTTTGGTGGCTTTTCTCAACTCTATCCAAACTTTCTCTTTTGTCACCCCAGTGATCTCCATTGTATTTTTGCTCTGTGTTTCATTTTTCCTTTCTACGGGAAAACTAATTTTGCGGGCTGCTTCATGCATTATGGTATCGTTCATTATCTTGGCGATTGGCTACATTTGGATGATTTTCGTCTGTATTCTCCATGGCGGCAGATTTGAAGACGCATTTTTGGATTTCATGACGCCGGGACCATTGCGCTGCCTTTATTTGGTTTTGGACAAATCCACAGATATTGCAATCTACCTCATTTTCCGAACTCGCCTTCATCGACTGTCTACACTGAAGAACAGATGGCTTGTTTCCCTTCTCGTTGGTAGTGCCTTTGCCTACGGGGTTACTCAATATTTGATGAACGCCATCTTGTCTCACGATATCCACACCATGCGTCAGGCGTCTATTGTTTCGTTTCTGGTTCTGTTGCTGTTCTTCCTGGTGTTTTCCCTTTTGCTGTTGACGATCTCCGCCAGGGATCAGGAGCGGGCGCAGCGCCTGGTATTGCAGCAAACAGACCGCCTTATGGAGAAGAATTATCAAACGCTCCACCAGGACCTGCAGGAAAACGCCAAGCGCCTCCACGATTTTCACCACCACCTCCAAGCGATATTGGGGCTTGCCGAACAGGCCGGGGATCAGAAAACTGAGGAATATGTCCAGTCCCTTCTGACCGTTTCCTATCGGGACGTTCGGATGTGCAGCTGCGGAAACGATATCATTGACGCTGTCATCAACTGCTCTGCAGCGGAGGCGGCCCGCTCCCATATCGACTTCCATTACAATGTGGAACTTTCTTCCAGTCTTTCACAGATTTCCCCCATTGATCTGTGCGCAGTTCTGGGAAACCAAGTGGAAAACGCTTTGGACGCCTGCAAGAAGATCCCCGACTCTCAGCGCCGGTTCATTCAGGTGTCCATCCGCCAGAATAAGGGTTTTGTTGTGATCCAGGTGATAAACTCCGCCTATCGAAACCCCTTTACGGCGGATGGTCGGCTCGTTACCAATAAAGAAGATCCCGAGTTCCACGGGCTGGGGCTGAAGAGCATCCAAGATACGGTAGACAAGTACAATGGCTACCTGACCAACTCCTATGAAGACCACCAGTTCCAATCGGAAGCTCTTCTCTGCTTTTCTACAATTTAATACATAAAAATCAGCAGTTCGCGCAAAACTGCTGATTTTTTTGTCGCTAGATGCTAAAATATCCCCAACAAAAGGAGAGTGGAGTGATTGTATGTTAGCGACTATTGCAGCCCGGTTGACTGACCAGCTCTACTTTCACTGCCCTCTTGAACCATCCAAAAAGGCCATTTATGAGTACGGCATCCAGCTAAGCCTTTCCACCTTGGCGTCGATGTTTTCCATCATGGTGTTAGGCATACTTTTGAAGAATCCTGCCTCAGCTTTTATATTCCTGAGCGTGTTCTTCTTCCTGCGGCTTTTCTCCGGAGGGTATCACGCTACCACCTATGCCCGTTGTTTCCTGCTCACCAACTCCGTCTACCTTGCCGTGGTGGGAGCAAGCTACTGGATAGTACACTTTCAGCTGTATCATCTGCTCCCTGTAATCGTTGTGGTGTCATGTGTAGTCGTGATGGCTCTTTCTCCGATTCGAAACAAACGCCATCCGTTGTCCGAGAAAACCTACCGGAAGAACCGAAAGATCGCTGTTGTTCTGGTTTCCATAGAGAGTTCGTTTTTTCTGATTCTTTTCTTTTGGCGGATCTTTCAGCCTTATGTGACCGTCTCCACCATGTCGTTAACAGCGGTTGCTGTTATGATGCTAGTCACCTTAAATGGAAGGAGAGTAAAACAATGACATCCTTGTTCGCATTTCTGGCTTCTATCATTGAGATGATTGCTTCTGCCGGTGCTGGGGTTGCTTCTATTGGCTGTGGCTATGAACCCGAACTGCCCGAAGAGCTGCGCAAGTAATCCGCAATCCCCCAAGGGACAGGGCCTGCCCTCCTGCCTGTAATTTGCAGACAGGGGGATAGGCCCTTTTCCTGTGTAACGATTTACGACGGGTGTGGCTTGTTCTTTTGAAGCCACTGGCCCCGCCGCACTATACTATCCTTATGCCGTAGTCCTCAGGACTGCGGCTTTTTTTATACTCATTTCTCGGGTCCATCAAACCTTCCGTGCCCGCTGCCGTTCCCCACCCCATCTGATTTCGGTCGTCCAAAAAACCGAAATCAGAATGGAGGTACCCAGTATGGGTTTCAACTATAGGCAAAAAAGGAAAGAATTTGAGCAAAACTGGGCCAAGGCCCTCAAACAATACATAGCCGCTGGCATGACCCAAGAGCAGATCACCGCTATGCGGGAGTTTGATGAGGAACTGTTCCGCCAAGAGCGGGTCTACGAAAACCGAATCAATGTGGGCCTACCAGACCTCAACATCCTGCGATTCAGCGTGGAGGAAGTTTATTTCCAAGACCTCTCCCACCACTTGGACGCAGCCCTGGAGGATATGCAGCCCGGCATTGCCCAGCGAATCACGGAGCAGGATCGGAAAGTCCTTCTCCTGGCCTGTTTCGGCTTCACACAGGACGAAATCGCCGTGAAATTGCACATGAAACAGAGCACGGTTTCGTACCATCTTGACAAACTTAAAAAACTTCTCAAAATGGTTCGATAAAAAAGCCCTTCTAGATGCCAATAAAGATGAAGGGGTAAATAAGCCTCCCTCTAAAAAGAGCCGCATAGTTGGCTGAAAATGAATGGGCGGCGCTCCTTTCACTTTCCC
>JABLTR010028218.1_pt1 | contig 19821 bp, 20 predicted proteins | sample 7160071 | NCBI WGS metagenome assembly JABLTR01 (sample SAMN14651230, study PRJNA627086) | human gut metagenome | isolation source: feces | host: Homo sapiens | reverse complement strand
TACGTCGGCGGCGCCATCACCGCAGGCGCACTGACGAGCCTTGTCTGGGATTGTGATCCCACCCCCAAATTTTCCTAAAGAGCACCAAAAGGAGCGCTGCGGCCATTCTCGGTCGCAGCGCTCCTTTATTACTTTTCATGGTGCGCTTCGGAATATTCTGTTGTCGGCAGGATTTCCTGCCATGTTCTATATGATAGCACTAGAACAAACGTTTGTCAACGGCCCTTTGCAAAAAATTTCTCTTGCTGTTTCTGAATCGAATCGATTCTATCCGTAATTTATGGCAATACCGCATAGAAAAGGCAAAATGAAACCCAATATGATATAGTGGACGCATAGATAAGCATCTGACGATTTCCGCATTCAACGATCAGTTTGCGCAGGTGCGGACAAAGAAAAAAGAGTTTCTGACTCAAATCGAACGAATCGCCCCATGTCCCATGGAAGGAATGGCTATAGTATGTTTGTTGTAATTGCAATCATGTGATGACGGAACATATCCACATGATACAAGTAAATCCGAATCTCTGCAAATCATTGGAAGTCATTGTATGAATTCTCTAAAATACTCTTATGGCGGTCTTTTCCACAGAAAGAGCAAGCTTATAACGCTCAACAAAGGTTGCAAAACTGACCACATCGATTTCATCAGCCATCAAGGTGGACGTTTTTGTAGTCTACGCATACCAGAACCGCAGAGTCATTATTGATGACCGCATGGTGCAGATTGTACCGGAGGGCGAAGTAGCTTAAATTTGGGCAGGAGTGGCCATTGGTCACTCCCTACGCTCATTCTTTCTGCAACAAATTCCTCGGCGCTCACCGACACACAACGCCGTCTATTTTATGGCAACAAGCCTCGGTGTCCACAGCGAACTATCGCGCAGAACTCTAATGCAGCACTTCTAATGTGGCTCAACGTTCATCGGGTCATTTCCTTTGCTTTTTTCTGGGTTCGGTGCTTGCAATGGTGTCTGGCCTCTTTGCGTGTATGACGTTTCGAAGCATTGATATAAACATTGGCAGATCTATGGCATCCAAAGCGTTTGTCTCAACTGTGCTTGGTGGAATCGGTAACCTCGCCGGAGCAGTTGGAATTTCAAAAAATATGAGCACAGCAGCATCCATCATTTTTAACGAAACTATGATTGTTGAAATGATTGATACGTAATAACAACTGCGTTGTGTAACTATTTCACAAGGTTACAAAAATGAGCACTCATTTCTGTTGAAAAAACATATTTACGAAACGTTGTTTCTTTAATATCCTTAAGACAAACAATATAGCACAAATTCAGATCGATATATGCACAGATCTTTGTTGACTATTTATATCTTGCGAAACGTTGTTTCTCATATTGTTACTTGGTCGGTTCAAATAAATATAGTTTAGGATCTTAAAGAATATGAAAGTCACTACAGTCGAGGAAATCGCAAAGTTGGCCGGTGTATCCAAAGCAACGGTTTCTCGCGTCTTAAACGAAAAAACGGAAGGTGTCAGCGAAGCAACACGTGAGCGTGTTAAAAAGATTATTCAGGATGTTGGTTATACGAACGAACATTTTCGGTTTCCGGCAAATCCAATCAAAATGGGTTGTATCGCGCTGGTCATCCCTGATATTACGAATCCTTTTTTTGCTGACATTGTAAAGGCGGTCGAGAAGCGCGCCAGAGAATATAACTTCACGGTTATCATTGCTAATACTGATTTTTCTGAAAAAGCAGAACTGCGTTGCATCAGCAATCTTGTTTTAAAAAAGGTAGATGGGATTTTGCTGATTCCGGTTGGGGCACACAGTCACACTGAGCACCTTATTCCGGAGAAATATGGAATCCCATTGATCCTTCTTGACCGAAAATTTGTAGATGAGCCGCGCTGGGTCGGTGCCTATGTGGATAATTCCTATGCGGTATTTCGCTCCTGTGAAATGCTGTTTCAACACGGATCCCGACGTGTTGCCATGCTAAGCACCCGTTCAAACGTTTCAACTGCACTTGAACGAATCGAGGGATACCGCGCAGCACTGGAGCACTACCAGCTTCCATTCCTTCCCGAGCTGATCAAGTATGGAGACTACACTGTACAAGATGGATACAACGCTGTCCTTGATTTGGAGCGGGCTGGAACAAAATTTGATGCGATTTTCGCATCCAATGACCTGATGGCACTCGGCGCGTTGCGCGCACTCGCTGAGTTTTCTTATCAAGTACCGCAGGAAGTCGAAGTTATAGGATTCGACAATATCCTATACTCGCAATACTGCGAGCCGCCGCTGACCACAATCCAGCAACCCACATTAAGTCTTGGCGCGATGGCCTTCGACATGCTTTTAAAGAAGATTAACGGTGAGCAGATTACTGAAAGCATAAGACTGCTCCCCAAAATTCTGATTCGGAAATCCACACGATAAGGAGTCTCTTATGAAAAAAATCGTTGTTGTTGGCAGTACAAATATTGACTTCGTTGTGCGCCTGACTGAAATGCCGAAAAAAGGTGAGACGGTTCACACCAAATCATTTGACAAAATTCCAGGCGGCAAGGGCGCTAATCAGGCCTGTGCCGTTGGAAAGCTCGGGGGCGACTGCACATTTCTCAGCGCAGTCGGAAATGACGGAGTCTCCGAGCTGGCACTGAATAGTCTCCGAGCCGCCAATGTGAATATCCGTCCCATACTGATTTCAGATGACACCTCCACCGGCATTGCAATTATCGCAGTCAACGATGAGGGTGAAAACAGCATTATGATTATTCCAGGCGCAAACAGTCTGTGTGATAATGACTATTTTACGGCGCATCAATCTGAGCTGAACGACGCGGATTATGTCATTGCGCAGCTTGAGACTCCAATTGATGGCGTTTACAATCTGCTCGTTGCAGCAAAAGAAGCCAAAAAAGTCACTATTCTCAATCCCGCGCCCGCTCCTGACACAATTCCGGATCTGGTTTTATCCCACATCGATTTTTTGACGCCAAATGAAACAGAACTTGCAAAGGTTGCTGGTATGCCGACGGAAACTATCCCTGAGATCACTGCTGCAGCAGAGGCTCTTTTGCAGCGCGGCGTCGGCAATGTGCTCGTCACAGTCGGCTCTCGCGGTGCACTGCTTTGCAATAGGAATGGCAGTCATCTCTACCCGGCCTATCCGCAAAAAGCCGTCGACACAACTGCCGCAGGAGATACCTTCAACGCTGCCTTTGCCGTTGCTTTGGCGGAAGGCTGGACCATGGACGAGGCCATCGTCTTTGCAAATGCTGCCGCCGGACTTTCCGTCACCCGTAAGGGCGCTCAGACCTCAATTCCCTGCCGCAGCGAGGTTCTTGATTTTATGCGCGATCATGCGCTTTGATGCATGATTCCATAAACTGATACGAAAGGAGGAAGTCTATGAAATGTGACAGACTGTTGAATCGGGAGATCATCGCAGAGGTCGCCGCGCTTGGGCATACGGAATATCTTGTGATTGCTGACTGCGGTCTGCCTGTCCCGAAAGGCGTAAAATCCATTGATGTCTCCATTACCGCCGGTACCCCGTCTTTTCTGGATGTGCTGAACGCTGTTTCAGAAGAACTGGTCATCGAATCCGTAATCCTTGCAGAAGAAATCGACGAAAAAAACAAATCGCTGGCAGCAGAAATGCATGTGCGCTACTCTGAAGATCGTACGCGGAAAGTCCCGCATGAAACATTTAAGGAGTTGACACGGAACGCAAAGTGCATTATTCGCACAGGTGAAACAACATCATACGCAAACGTCATCTTAGTTGGCGGCGTAAACTTTTAAAAAGGGGATAGAAAAAATGAAAAAGATAATCTGTATTGTCCTAGCGATCGTTCTTATTTTCTCCTTCGCAGCTTGCGCGAAATCACCCGTAAAAGAAGACTCAACTGACAAGAGTGAAACTGCCACTGCAAATACCACTACAGATGAAACTGAAAAAGACAACGATACCTCGGATGCCGACACGGCTGCATCTCCGGTGGATTCCCAAGCGGGACTTAAAGTTGGTTTCAGTCTCCCCTCTATGACGTTTCCTTTCTATGTACGTATGTATGACCAGATCATGGTTGAAGCTGAAGCCCGCGGCTGGGACGTTTCCTTTGTTGACGGAAATCTTGATGCAGGCACTCAGCTGAATGGCCTGCAGGACATGATCAATAACAATGTTGATATCATGATCATCGCCACATGGTACATTGATGCGCTTGCCGATATTTTCACACAGTGCGGCGAAAAGGGCATCCCTGTCTTTTTGATGGACAACATGACAATCCCAGAAGGGCAGGAAAAGAACATTACTTTTACAACTGGTACTGACAACTATAACGCAGGTGTTGTCGGAGGAACGTGGTATGCTGACTATCTTTCCAAAAACGGCATCAGCTCGATCAAGATGATTATGGTCTCGGCGACCTCTATCCAGCAGGTCAGACGCTGTGATGGTTTCTCTGATGCTCTGAAGGAGCACGGCATCAGCGTCGAAATTCTCAACACCTACGACGGCGGCAAGCGCGAGACTGCAATGGCTGCTTCGGAAGATGCTTTGACCGCCTATAAGGATCTGGATCTGATTTATGGTGCCAGCGCGCAGGATTCCCTCGGCGCTTATGACGCGACGGCTGGCGCAAATCGTTCCGAGGTTCAAGTCTTTGGCTTTGACGGCGAAGATGAGGAACTTGCAAATATTGATAAGGGCACCAACTATATTGCAACGATCACGCAGGATCCGGCTGGACAAGCCAAGTTGGTTGGCGAAAAGGTCGATTTGTGGGTTGCTGGCACTACGTTCGACCAGAAGGAAGAAACCCCTGCAGGTGTTTACTGTGCAGACGGGCAGCTTTCAGGCGCAGAGATTCTCGGCAATTAAGGATTCACAGAAACATACAATGTGTCAGGCGTGCTGGTACATCCTTGGATCGTACCAGCACAGCCGACGGCACATGAAAGGAGCATAGCAAATGGAGAACCGTCCCGAGATTCTGCGGCTGACAAATATCAATAAATCTTTCCCCGGCGTTAAGGCGCTGACGGATATGTGTTTTTCCTTGCGAAAAGGCGAAGTCCATGCTCTAGTCGGCGAGAACGGTGCTGGAAAATCCACTCTGATGAAGATCCTCTCCGGCGCGTATAAAAAGGACAGCGGTACCATTGAGGTTGACGGGAACCCTGTCGAGATAGAATCCCCAAAGCACTCCGAGCGGCTTGGCATTGCAATTATCTATCAGGAGCTGAACCTGATTCGAAGGGTCTCTGTTGCAGAAAACGTTTTCCTCGGTCGATACCCGATGAAACATGGTTTTGTTCAGTGGAATCAGATGAATCAGGCTGCAAAAGCCCTGTTTGATAGTTTCGGCATTGAAATGGATGTCAATCAGCAACTTCGAAGCCTGAGCCTGGCGCAGCAGCAGATCGTCGAGATCATCAAGGCAGTCAGTATCAATGCGAAGGTCGTCATCATGGATGAACCGACTTCCTCGCTGACTTCCCGTGAAACAGAGGTTCTTTTTCGCATCATTCAGTCGCTGCGGGAGCGCGGAGTCGCAGTGATCTTTATCACACACCGTCTCGACGAGATCTACGCAATTTGTGATCGGATGACGATCCTGCGTGATGGTTGCTATATTGGCACCAGAGATGTTAAAGACATCAGCAAGGCCGAAATGATTTCCATGATGATTGGGCGTGAGCTTACACGGCAGTATCCGCTGCGTGATGTCAAGATTGGTGATGTTGTATTTGAGGCGCAGCATCTGGATGATGGCGGTCATCGTGTTAAGGATGTCTCCTTCGTTGCACGTGCTGGAGAAGTGTTAGGTTTTGCCGGACTTGTTGGTGCCGGACGTACCGAGACGATGCGTCTGATTTTTGGCGCGGATCCCAAAGTGCATGGTAAGATTTTGATTGATGGTCAGGAAGTCCATATTCGCAACCCGCGAGATGCCATTGCACACAGAATCGGCTTTGTAACAGAAAATCGAAAAGAAGAGGGATTGTTTCTTCGGATGCCCGTCCGTGTGAACATTACCTCCGTTGCATACAAAAAAATTCTCGCTGCTGGTACATTCTTCAATTTCAGGAAGGAGCGTAAGCTTTCAGAAGAGTTTGTTCAGAAGCTGCGCATCGTCACGCCTTCTGTCAATCAGCGCGTCATGTTCCTCAGCGGCGGAAATCAGCAGAAGGTTGTCCTGTCAAAATGGCTGTTGTCCGATTCGCGGATCGTGATTTTTGATGAACCCACCCGTGGTATTGATGTAGGCGCAAAGCGCGAAATCTATGAGATTATCAATGCACTTGCTGGCGAGGGGAAAGTTGTGATCGTGGTTTCCTCTGAAATGGAAGAGGTCATGGGTATCACAGACCGGATTCTAGTCATGCACGAAGGAAAGATATCCGGAGAAATCCTGAAAAAGGACTATTCCCAGAACCTTATTACAGAATATGCGATCGGAGGAGTCGGCTAATGTTAAAAAACAAACACTTGACACGGGCTTTACAGGCCTGCAGTGATATGGGCGCATGGCTGCTGATCATTGTTGTCGCCATTATTTTAACGATATGCACTGATACCTTTTTTACATGGGACAATATTATGAATGTGGTTCGACAGACTTGTGTTGTCTCCATCATTGCGCTGGGTTCTTCGTTTGTCGTGCTGGGTGGAGAAATTGACCTGAGCACTGGCATGGTATCCACACTGGCCGGCTGCACAACCGCACTGTTAATCACCAAAGCCGGATTTACTACTTTTCCAGCCATTCTGGTTGCCATTTTAATTGGCGCAATCATTGGCACGTTCACCGGCTGTATTGTCACGTTCCTGAAAATCCCGGCCTTTATCGGAAGTCTTGGCGTTCAGTACATCGTTCAAGGCACGATTCTGATCACAACAAACAGTATGCCTATTACAGGCCTTCCCGACGATTTTCTGTTCCTCGGCCGTGGCTACATTGCAAACGTGCTGCCTTTCCCAATCATCATCATGCTGGTGTTCTTTATTATTGGCGCAGTGGTTCTAAAGTACACTCCGTTTGGACGCAGCGTTATCTCCGTTGGCGAGAATCCGGACGCAGCCAAGCTCTCCGGCTTGAACGTTGAGCAGACAAAAGTCCTTATCTTCACAATCTGTGGATTTTGCGCTGCCTTTGCTGGCGTGGTTCAGGCATCCAGAATGTCCTCTGGTCAGCCGAGTTCTGGTACCGACCTTTCCTTGCAGGCACTTGCGGCTGTCTACATCGGCGGTACCTTCAAGGGCAGCATGCTCAATACGCTTGCCGGTGCTTTGGCCTGGGGCTTTGTTAACAACGGTTTGAATCTGCTCGGCGTCAATGCCTATTGGCAAAAGGTCGCTCTTGGTGTCGTGATTATTATTGCAGTTCTTTTTGATATCATTCGTGCTCGTATGGCGACTAAGAAAAGCTAACCATTTTTAAACATACAAACTCAAAACGAAAGGAAGTAATCAAATGAAAAAGGCCTTTATCTTCTACGGCGGCTGGGATGGCCACGAACCCGAAAAAGTCAGCGCGAGATTCAAGAAAATGCTCGAAGAAGAAAACTTCGAAGTCATCCGTGAGCCCTCTATGGAGCGGTTGGATGACGAGGAATTCCTGAAGACCATGGATTTGATCATCCCGATGTGGACGCAGGGTCAGCTTGATGATCGCTACTGCTTCCATCTGTCAGATGCCGTTATCTCCGGCGTCGGCCTAGCTGGCTGCCACGGCGGTATGTGTGACTCTTTCCGTTGGAACATTGAGTATCAGTTCATGACCGGCAGTCAGTGGGTTTCGCACCCCGGTACCCATTGGTATCATCACATTTCCGATCTCAGCCCTGAAAACCTGGAGTATGTGAAGAAATTCTATCCGAGTCCTGATGGTGCATTCTACTCTGACTATCGTGTCAACTTTAAACACGGATGCGCATCGCCGATCGTAGAAGGCCTTGAGGATTTCGACGTCACCACAGAGCAGTATTATCTGCATCTGGATCCCTGCGTCAATGTTCTTGCCACCACGCAAGTTCGCACGCTCGGTCCGCACACGCCGAACGGGGAAGTCTCCATGCCTGTCGCATACACCAAGATGTGGGGTAATGGCCGCGTATTCTACACGTCCATGGGGCACCATGACGATATCTTCGACATCCCACAGGTTGCTGAAATGGTTCGCAGGGGTTTCCTCTGGGCTGCCAAAAAGTAAGTTTGTCATTCAGGCTGTGTGGCGTGCCCATACAGCCAACGGATCAGGGAGGAATTGAATATGATTGCAAATGGCGTCTTTGTCAAAGAATACATGAAGCTCGACATCATGCCCTATGATGTACGCGAACCCAAAAGTCATGAAGTCATGGTCAAAGCAAAGGCCTGCGGCGTCTGCTGCTGGGACTCCTGGCTGTATCGCGGCGTCAATGCCCCAGGCCCCATGCCCTATATTATCGGTCACGAAGGTGTCGGCATTGTTTATAAGGTTGGCTCCGAAGTCACATCTCTGAAGGTCGGCGACAAGGTCTTCTGTGCTTCCGGCAGCAATGAAATGATGTGTGAATACTTCACCGTTCCGGAGGATTGCCTGGTTCGTCTTCCGGATGACACCACAGACTGGGCAAAAGCCGTCATTGAGCCGAACTGCTGTGTTGTCAACGTTCTTTATAAGGCCAACATCGAACCGGGTGACCATGTCGTTCTCGTCGGCGCAGGATATATGGGCACAATGACGCTGATGGGTCTGATGCGTGGTTCTCAGGCCGGCAGAGTTACCGTATTCGAACTGCGGGAAGACCGGCGTAAAATGGCGGAGGCATATGGCCCCAATGAAGTTCTCGATCCCGAGAGTGAGGAGGGCAAGCGTGTAATCGCTGAGATTCAGGCAAAGGGCGGCGCAGATATCGTCATCGACTTTGGCGCCAGTGATAGCGGCTTCCATCTGGCTGATAGCATGACCAAGCAGGCTGGCAAGCTCATCATTGGCAGTTTCCATCGCGGAAAGGTCACCTTTGACGGCACCAAATGGCATCTCGGCGGTCTGACTGTTTACAATGTCTCTCCCATGAGTAATGCACACTATACGGAGATTCTGCCGCGTACGTATGAGCTGATTAAAAAAGGCATATACGAGCCTGGCAAACTGATGACCCATACCGCCCACTACAAAGACGCCGAGGGCATGGAATACCTGTTCCAGCGTGCGGTAGATAAAGGCGATAACTACATGAAGGGTGCGGTTCTGTTCGATTGAGCCATTTATGGCTCTCCAGTGGTAGAGCAGTCGGTCTCCGGCTGTTCTGCCACCATTTGAACTTCTACGGGAACTTGGTGCGCGGGTCTCTGTGTGCCAAAACAATTTCCAATACTCTATGATGTGGGAGGAGCTGTTTCTTGAAAGTACTGGTAGGCGCATTCGCGCACGAATCAAATGATTTTTGTCCAAATCTGACCACACGTGAGATGTTTGAATACTATCGTGGTGAACAAGTTCTGAAGCATCTTCCCGTCCGTGATATCTTCGAAAACGCAGGCATTGAGATCATCCCATCAATCTATGCGGTCGCTCAGTCCTATGGTCCTGTTGAAGAGAAAACCTATCTGAGCTTTGAAGAAGAAATTCTTTCCATTCTACGCTCCAACCCCGATGTGGACGGCATCTGGATGTTCTGCCATGGAGCCATGAATGTAGAAAACATCGGCAGTGGTGAATATCGACTTGCCTGTGATATGCGAAAAATCGTCGGCAGTCGCTGCGTCATCTCCTTCGGCATGGATCTGCACGGAAATATCGAGCCAGACCTCGTCAATCAGGTCAATATTTTCCGCTGCTATCACACAGCTCCGCACATTGACCAGCCGGAAACTTATCGTCTGACCGCAGCTACACTGGTGCGGTACCTGCAAAACGGCTACCAATGCCGATCCGAAATACGAAAACTGCGTATGATCTTCCCCGGCGAAATGGCCGCCACCACGGTAGACCCCGTCAAGGGGATCATCGCACTGTTAGATGATCTGGAGCAGCAGGACGAAAAAATTGCCTGTGCCAGTCTCTACATTGGCTTTGCCTGGACAGACGCACCGCGCACATCCTCTACGGTCGTAGTTGTCCCATCCGCGCCAGAACATCAGTCATATTGTGCCCATAAGGCAGACGAGCTCGCAGCATACATCTTTTCCAAGCGACGGGAATTTCACTTTGAAATGCTCGCACTTCCGCCGGAACAGACCGCATACACTTCCATCCATGAAATGGATGGTCCAGTCTGTGTGACAGATATGGGCGATAACCCCACAGCCGGCACAACCGGCGGCAGTGTTGTTCTGCTCCGGGAATACCTGAAGCTGCGGGACAGCGGCAAACGTGTTCTCATCGTTGGAATCTTTGACCCACTGGCCTTTGCTATCTGCAAGACACATCAGATTGGTGATCGTTTCCCGCTGACCATCGGCGTAGACATCGATGAAGTGACTCGTCCGCTTACTGAAACTGTTGTTTATCGCGGACATCATGAAATCTACGGCTACGATTTTATCACAAATCCTCCAATCAAACGTTGCGAAGGATGTACTGTCTCCATTGGTTCAATTGATGTCGTGATTACAGACAAAGCCTATGCATTTACGCAGACCGTAAATTTCCAGTCGTGCGAACTTGATGCCTCCAGCTACGATGTGTTTGTCACGAAGTTCGGCTATATTTTCCCAGAATTGAAGGCTATGGCCAACAACTATATTATGTCCAATACGCCGGGAGAGAGCTATCAAATGGTGAAGGAATTCCATTTCAAAAATCTCATTCATCCGATTTTTCCTGTGGACGATATTTAATGTCTACTGAACAACTGGAAAAGTCTTGTGAATCAAGGCAAAGAAGCGTACTTATGGTAGGGTGACAATGCTAACGATCCTCCGAAGATTGTGGGAACAGCGGTACCATGATCGCGGACACCACCTGCATACCGTCCAACATCCGCTTGTCCAGGACGTTTCCTTGCTAAATGAGGCCAGAGAAAACGCCAAAAAACTTCTGAATACTCTCCATAATCCTGTAGACGAGAAGGAACCCCGCACCTACCGCAAACGTACCCGGAAGGACTATCTGAAGCACGCAAAAAGCCGCAAACATACTGCAAAAACGACCTGCAAAGCGATTGGAAAACAGTTGGCCTATCTTTGGCGTGATCTGGCTACCATCGACAGCAAGATTTCCCTCAGGAAGGAACTGACCAAGCGGCAGGCGGAGCGTCTGGACATGCCCCGCACCATCATGCGCAGCAGAAGTATATGCACGATTGCCATACGCACAACGTTTCTGATCGGATCGTCAGCGTAAGCCAGTCCTTTCTCTGCTTCCATCGTGCGGGAAAAAGCGAGAAAACCGGTGGAGTTCGGTGCAAAACCGGACTCAGCGTTGTGAGCAGCTGGACGCGCTTGGAAGTCCATTTCTTTGACGCCTACAACGAAGTGGGGAGTCTTCAGACAAAGACGAGTTGTTCCGAAAATGGGAAGACCATTATCCGAGTAGGAGTCTTGCAGGCAAGATCTATCGAAACTGTGAAGGCCTCAGCTACTACAGGCGCAAGGGATACGGCTCTCCGTTTCGGCGCTGGGTCACCCGAGAGCGGTGAATCCAGAGATGCAGCGCTGGACTACCGGAATGAATGCGCGTGTAGACGTCGAGCGCAGATTCAGCCTCGCAAAGCGCACTGCGGTATGGGAGGGATCACGGCAACGCTGCAGGAAACCGCCGCTCATGTGATCGCCATATCCGTTCTGGTGCTGAATATACGTAAGATTTGGTACAGTTCTTTTGCGCCTGCTTTCCTGTTTTTGGCACACTTTCACACTACATGAAAATGGGACGTTTGTTCAGTAGATATTATTTAAGCACCGGCAGCTTCTGCCACCCACCCCGCCAGTCTGCTTTATAAAGGAGCAATTATTATGAATTTTCCAAGAACCACGGTAGGCGGTATTTCCCTACCCCGTATGCTCATCGGTTGCAACTGGATCTCCGGCTTCAGCCATCGAAGTGCCGCCGGTGACACCATGATCCGAAAAGCGCACCGCGATCCTGCCTCTACGGCAGCCATCTTCCAGACCTTTATGAACAGCGGTGTGGACGCCGTTCTGGGTCTGTTCGGTGTAGATGCCAATCTTTCCAAGGCCGTCAAAATGGCCGAGGACGCAACAGGAAAACAAATGATCATTGTAGACACGCTCGTACTCAACATGGATGATACTGCAATGGCTCGCCACGAGGCTGAGTTGGAGATCAAGGCCTCCGCTGCACGGGGTGCAACATTCTGCCTCCCCTTACATTCCAGCGTTGAGCAGCTGATCAACAAGAATACTGAAACGATGGATCGTTTGCCGGACTATCTCCGCATGATCCGCGATGCTGGCATGATTCCCGGCCTGTCCGCACATATGCCGGAGGTCATCCAATATGCCGATAAAAATGATTACGATGTCGAAACCTATATTCAACCCTACAACTGCATGGGTTTTATGATGCAGGTCGAGATCGAGAGCGTTTCAAAAATCATCCACGCCGCACGTAAGCCCGTCATCACAATCAAACCCTGCGCCGCTGGTCGGACGACACCCTATGTCGGCCTGAATTTCGTTTACAATACTATCCGTGAGCAGGATATGGTTGCCATTGGCTGCTTCAATGAAAATGAAGCAGCGGAAGATCTTGAGATTGCCATGGCAGCTATTGAACGGCGTCCTCCCGACATTTCCAATCGCAACAGTCCATTCGTCACCGGGGTTATCAAAGGCACTGTCAGTTGAGGCCGAAATGAAAGGGGCATTTTATGGAAAAATTAACTGCAGACGAGGCTCGAGTTCAGATTTGGGAAAAACTGCGAAAAGTCGCACGTCCAGACTCCCGCTTTGCCTGGAATTTCGCAGAATTCATCACAGATTACGAAGGAAGCGACCAATGTGCATATCTGTTGACACAGACAGATGTCTACAAAGAATCGAAAGTTGTCTTTATCACACCGGACAACAATTTGGAAAAGCTTCGTGAAATTGCTTTTCTGGATCGTAAAACAGTCGTTATGACAAATTACGGCATTACGCGTGGCTTTTTCCTGATCGAACCGGGCATGATTCCAGCAGGCAAGGAAGACTTGGCATCCCTGTTGGACGGTATCGACCGCTATTGGAAAATGCAGACGTTGGACGAGCTGAAGGTGTCCATAGGTCATATCGATATGATGGTCACCGGTGCATCAGCAATTACCCCCGGTGGTCTTCGTTTTGGAAAAGGACACGGTTACTTTGACCTTGAGTGGGCAATGACATATACAAAAGGTCTCGTAGATGAGAGTACCGTTGTGTTCGGCGTTGGTCACGACTGTCAGGTTGTCGATGTAGATGTTGTTGCGCGCGCTTACGATACTGCAATCGACTACATCGTTACCAATACCCGCGTGATCCAGACGCGTCATGAATACAGGAAGCCCACCTGCGGCGTTCTCTGGGATCAACTGGCTCCTGGCATGCTGGAGCAGATCGCACCATTGCAGGAACTGCGATACGCCCCGATAAGTAAGTCTCCGCAGGAGTAAATCCCGGCAATATGCGTCAAATACGGGTGGCCTATTCCCCTTCGAACAGAACACGCTCCTTTTCAAGCTGTTAGTGTTTGGTCTCCCACGTTGCGTTGCTCTTTTCACGTTTGCGGTCGTCGATGGTGTCGATGATAGGCCGGAGAATCCAGGACACTACCAGAAGCAGATGGAGGGAAAGCAAAAGGATGCAGAGAATGGTCGTGGCGTTCATCATGGTCATCTCCATCAGTCAAGGAAGCCGTCATCTTCGTCAGTGGCGAAGTCGGACACATCGCTGGTCTTGCTGCCCAGGCAGCCTTTACTCCTACACCAAAGAGTTCTTGGAAGGGTTAAGCAAATACTGGCGAGATTTCCATGATTTAGATACTGTGGCATTGCGGGTAAATCTAGGGCAGCACCGCAAAATTGCGTCTGCGCGCTTTGGCGAATCTTTTCTGCCACCCCTGCGGTTTGAAAAACTTGAAATACATGCAGGATTCCTGCGCCTTTCAAATCTTGGCTTGACGAAAGATCTCTCGCCGAATTGTGCGATGTTCCCCTAAATTATTATACGAAAGTGAGGCACCACAAGTGTAATGAATCGAAACTATGCACCGGTTCTTGTCCTGCTGGCCGGTATTCTATGGGGAACGTTGGGCTTTTTTTCCCGGCACCTAACCGCAACAGGCTTTGGCCCGTTCGAAATCACGTTTGTGCGTGTGAGTATTTCTCTGCTGGCCACAGCTATCCCAGTTGTGCTATTTGCGCGTGAGTTACTGTATGTGCGCCTACGAGATTTGTGGTGTTTTCTTGGAACCGGTATCGTGAGCGTATTGCTATTTTCGGTCTGTTATTTTAAAGGCCTGGAACTGACAAGTCTCGCAGTGGCGACAGTCCTTCTGTATACCGCGCCGCTCTTTGTTGTACTTCTAAGCGCGTTGATATTCCATGATCCTATCACAAAGAAAAAAATGGCAGCGCTCGCCCTCGCATTTGTCGGCTATGCTCTGGTTACAGGTACTGGGGGAGATCAACCGCTTCCCCTCCGGGGGTTTCTATGTTGTCTGGCATCGGGTTTTTTCTATTCGCTTTACTCTGTTTTTGGAAAGCTCGCCATGCAGAGAGGTTATTCTGCGCTAACGCTGACTCTCTACAGTTTCTTTTTCTGCACGCTTGGCAGTGTAATAATGGTCGACTGGAATCATATCTGCGGCATAGTGCAGCGAGATAGCCAGATAATATGGTGGATACTCGGCACAGGGTTCATCACAGCCTTCTTCCCGTATACACTCTATTCTCTCGGACTGTCGAAAATGGATGCAGGCAAAGCCAGCATTCTTGTGTCGATTGAACTGGTGGCGGAAGCTGTGTTTGGCTCGATTGTCTTCCACGAGTCGCTGACTACTGCTTCTGTTGTGGGTATTGCGCTGGTTCTGTCTGCGATTATAGTTTTGAACTTGCGCAGAAGCAAATTGAAGTAGGTTGAAGTATATCTGGAACTGAAAATAGTGTAGCATTGCATCGCTAGCTTGACAAGATCAAAGGTCTGTTCTGCAACCGATGCTTAAACGTGAAGACATCTGGAACTTCAAGATATCAATCAGGGCAGCCTGAGTCTCCTGCCACCGTTTCATACACTGCATAAAATCTAGAGCTTTTATATCTTGGATTCCGTAGTCGCTAGTATAGACAATATGTAATGACCTCCAATTTGTAGAGACGCGGATTTACCTGTATAATGTGGGCAAGAACGTCACCACAAGAACAGGGATTATCGCATACAAATTGGAGGTTATCAAATGAATTATAGCACAGTTTACATCGGGATAGATGTTCACAAGGAAAGTTTTTCTCTTTTTTGTTACACAAATGAGAAGGAACAGGCGGAGTATCCTCAAAAAAGTCACTGCCCATTACAGCAAGGTCGTCAATTATCTTGAAGCCATGCGTTTCCATTATGGGGACGATGTGCAGCCATGATCGCCAGATGCCTTGTGCACCATGATTACAGTCCGGTGCACATTCCCACGCAAAAGGACGAGCAGGTCAAGGAATTCATTCGTATGCGGGATGGCCACTGTCTTGCCCTGACCCAGATTGTGACCCAGGTGTGTGCGAAAGCGCGTGGACGCAATGCGCAAAGCGCCGCAAAATCCCGCACTTTTCGCTGACAGAACGGACGTATTAGGCGCCAAAACATTTGATATCACGAACCGATAGCAGCTGGCAGTCATGAGGTCAGCGGTTCGATCCCGCTTATCTCCACCAAAAAGGCTTGTTTTCTGATGAAAACAAGCCTTTTTCATAACTTTTTTGATGTTTTTGACATATCGCCGTTATTTTGCGCCCCCAGCGGCTGTACCCACGTCAACCATACCCCCGCAAAAATTGAACAAAAAGTTCGTAAAGAGCTGCCAAATTGGACATTTATGTGAAAACGTGAATGTCCATTTTTTATTGCCAAAATTCCGCATATCGAGGTGATTTTCATGCAAACGCAAGTCAATTTCTCCTACTTTTACGGCGAAGAATCTGAGCAATTCAGCTACTTCCGGATTCCAAGATTGTTGGTGCGTAGCAAGAAGTTCAAGACACTCTCCACCGAAGCAAAGCTGCTTTATGGCTTGATGCTCGACCGCATGGGGTTATCTGCCAAACACGGCTGGTATGATGAGCTGGGGCGCGTTTACATCTACTACACACTCGACGAGATTCAGACTGATCTCATGTGCGGACACAACAAGGCGGTTCGGCTGCTGGCCGAGCTGGACACTGGCAAGGACGGGTTCGGCTTGATCGAGCGCGTGAAGCAGGGGCAAGGCCGTCCGGCAAAAATTTACGTCAAGAAATTCACCACGACTGACGTGCCAGATGCTCCCCGTTCTGCGCCCATTTCAGACTTCCCGGATTCGGAAATCCAGACTTCCCAAAATCAAACTTCCAGACTTCCGCTTTTGGGAAGTCAAGACTTCCCAAAACGGGAAGCAAGTTATTTAGATAATATCTATCCTGATTTGAGCTATCCTGATCCATCTATCTATCCGGCGCAAGCGCCGCCGGATGGATACGACCGATTCGATTGCAGAAAGCAGCTCTATGAAAAGCTGGACTACGAAATTCTAATTACCGAGTACGGTGAAACGTCCGTCAAATCCATCATCGAGCTGCTGACCGATACGCTTTGTACGTCGAAGCCCAGCGTTCGTATCGGCGGCGAGGAGATTCCCATTGCCGCTGTCCGGGAACGCCTTGGGCAGCTTGACCGCTTCCATATCACCTATGTGCTGGACTGTATGCAGAAAACCAGCACACCCATCCGTAACATCCGCGCGTATCTGCTTGCCGCACTGTATCAGGCGCCAGTCACGATAGATTCTTACTATCGCGCTGCCGTCTGCGCAGACCGTGGCCGGTAAATCTGCGCGTTGTTTTGCGTCCCAACTTGGGGCGCATTTTTTGTACCCATTTTTCGATAAAGGAGGAACACAATGCCCGAAGAAAAAACGAAACTTGGCAACCAGACAGCGCCGGAGAAGAAATCCGACGCCGCAAAGCTGCCAAATGCACCGCCCAAAACAGAGAAACCGCCGGATAAAAACGACGGCATAAAGCCCGCTTCTGCGGCTGAACCCCAAAAACCGGAGGATAAGTCCAGCACACCGCCGCCCGCAGAAGTCAAAAAAACAGATGCGTCCGGCAAGGACAGCCGCAAGGACACTGTTCTGACAGGCGATGTGAAAAAGCCCGAAGCGTCGGTCAAGTCACCGCCCGCACCCGCCGAAGCGAAAAAGCCGGCCACGCCAGCGAATACCCCCGGCAAGATTGGCGGCAAGGATACCGCTCCTGTGAGCAACGCAGAAAAGCCCGGCGCGGCAGCCAAGCCGCTGGAGAAACCTGCTGCAAAGGTCATTCCTGAAGATAGCTCCAAAAAGCCAGACGGAAAAACCGACGCGGTCATCCCGCCAACAGCGACCGAAGCGAAAAAGCCGGATACACCAGCGAATATCCCCGGCAAGGTCAGTAGCAAGGACACCGCTTCTGTGATCGGCGCAGAAAAGCCCGATATGACAAGCAAGCCGCCGGAGAAACCCGCTGCAAAGGTCATCCCTGAAAATGGCCACAAAAAGCCAGAAGGAAAAAACGGTGCGACTATCCCGCCAGCAGCGACCGAAGCGAGAAAGCCGGACGCAACAACGGATATTTCCGGCAAGGTCAGCGGCAATGATACCGCTCCTGTGAGCGGTGCAGAAAAGTCCGGCGCAGCAGTCAAGCCGCCCGCAAAGGCTGCCGACGAGAAAAAGCCGCCGCTGAATAAGCCAGTGCCGCCGCCTGCGCAGAAAACAGAACCGTCCGCAAAAATTATGCTGGGCGGAAAGCTGCATGACCCCATCACGCCGCCGAAAGCCGCAGACCCGCCGAAAGGTCTTGGTGAGCAGAAGGGTGTGCGCGTGACGCAGATTTTCGAGGACCGTCTGGATTACCCGGATGAAAAAGCACTGAACAGTCTGCCTATTCCGAAGGAGGGCGAAGGCTTTTCGATGCGCCTGCATCCGGCCTATTTCTATCAGTTCCTCGATCATCCGTTTTCGGTTAACCGCGAGGTCAAGGACTACATCGAACTGTATGAATCCATCCGCGACAACGGCATCAATGAACCGGTCAAAGCAAGGCCGCGCGAGAAAGGCGGCTTGGAACTGATCTCCGGCCACCGCCGACACGACATTGCAAGTCGCCTGAATTATCCTGTGCCGGTCATTATCGCGCAGGTGGACGACGATACTGCGCGTGTTGAAGTCGTTGACGGCAATCTGCACCGCATGGACATTCCAACGTCCGAGCTTGCCCGCGCCGCGAAAATGAAGATGGAAGCCCTTGCACGAAAAGCCGGACGGCGCAGCAAAATGGAGCAGCTTACAAGCCCGGAACCGAAGAAGCGCACCGACCAGATCGTTGCGGAGGATATGGGTATCAGCCGCAATCAGGTCAACCGACTTGTCAAAATCAATGACCTTGTTCCAGAACTGAAACAGCAGGTGGATGATAAAAAGCTGCCGTTTAACACGGCGGTCGAGCTTGCTTATCTGAAACCGGACGAGCAAACAAAGGTCGTTGACGTTATGAAGAAAGAGCAGATCGTTCCCTCTATGGCACAGGCCACCGCACTAAAGGAAGCCAGCCGCCATGCAGACACGATGCAGAAAAACCTGCCCTCTCTGGCCCCCGCGCACAAGGTCGATGAGAACAAGATCACGTCCATTATCAAGCCGAAGAAAGCCCCGGAATTGAAGGTCACATTTACTGGCGCGGAACTGAAAGACTTCTTTCCCGGCGAAATGCCGAGCGTCGCGGAAGTCAAGCGCGTAGTTTTCGATGCACTGAAAATCCGGGAGGAAGCCTATAAGCGTCAAGCAAAACGGCAGGCCGCAAAGAACGCGATCAAATCGCCCGAACACTGATATGCACCACAAATCATTACTACACCGTCTGGTGGTGCCGCCCTGACAATTATATTTAGGAGGATTCACACATGAATTACCACCCCAAACACAAATCCAACTCACGCGCCGCCGTCTGGATCGGCGCTGGCGTTCTCGCCGCCGTTGCCATCGGCGCGATCATTTTCATCATCGTTACGCTCCGATCTCCCATGACAAAGGAAGAAGCCCGCGCCAAAGCCGGAATCGTTTATGATTCTTCCGCCACTGAGGGCGGTTGGGATAACCTTTCGCCGGAGGAGATTGAAGCGCGGCTGAATGAAAAAGTGGCCGAGGGCATGATTAACATTTCAGCCAACACCGCACCCATCTTTGAGGATGGAGCATCTGAGGGAAATCTGATGCTCGTAAATGAGTCCATCAATAACTATCCGCAGATGGTTCAGATCGTCCGTAATGATACGGGCGAACAGATTTATGAATCCGGCGCCATTGCCGTTGGCAGTAAGATTGAACGTGCGCGGCTGGACGTGGTTCTTCCCGCGGGTACATACGAATGTACCGCTTATTTTCATAACCTTGACCCGGAATCTGGTGCAATCATCGGCACAGCCGGGGCAATCATTACAATTACGATTCAACACTAATTTTAATCAAAGGAGTCATTACAATGAAGAACACTAAGAAAATCGTTTCCCTCATCCTTGCGGTCTGCATGATCGCTTCCCTCGCAATTTCCGCTTCCGCTGCCAACACGGTTGATGCTTCGGGCGGCACCGGCACTTCCAGCGTCACGCTCTCGTCCACCGCTGACGGCAGCATCGGCGGCGACC
>JABLTR010010564.1_pt1 | contig 19837 bp, 15 predicted proteins | sample 7160071 | NCBI WGS metagenome assembly JABLTR01 (sample SAMN14651230, study PRJNA627086) | human gut metagenome | isolation source: feces | host: Homo sapiens | reverse complement strand
CTCGATCAGGCAGTCGATCATCTGCATCAGCATCCGGATGCACACTCCTTTCTCTCCAGCGCCGCCATGCGCTGTTCCGCTCTCTGTCGTTCCAGTGTCAGGTCAGCTGCGTGGAGCTGCCGCTCATAGAACTGTTCGATGGACATCTGGATGGGCAGGATGTAGTAACGCAGACAGCCATTGAGGGTGCGGCCGTCCCGGGTGGTGACGGTGGTGCGCTCCGTCCGGATCAGGCCCCGTTCCTCCAGTTCGGTCACATACTTGCGCACCGTGTTGACGCTCATCCCCACCGCCTCTCCGATGGTCCGGTAGCTGGCCACGCACTGGTAGGTCTTTCGGTCCTCCTGATGGAGGAGAAATCCGTAGACTGCGATCGCCCCGGCGGACAGTCCCAGGGAGAAGATCTCGTTGGGGAGGGGGAAGTAGTTCTTGATGGGGTCCCGCTTGGGCCAGTGCTGTTTTCTCATTTCGCACCTCCCGACTGTCCCTCCGCCCACTGGATGAATTTCTCTTTCGGAACTACCATTCGGCTCCCCACCCGTAGCGTGGGGAAGCCGGGGTCATTGAGCAGCTCGTAGGCGGTGGAGATGGACACGCCCAGCACCTGCGCCACCAGTTTTGCATTGAGGAACAGCGGCAGGTCGGTATAGGAGTGAATGTTTGAGACTTTCATAACTGCTTTGCTCCTTTCTCATCACAGAAATAAACTGCTCCCACAAAATTTGTGGGAGCAGTGTCTATATTGCCTTTTTACTTCTCTGTGATAGAATGGGACTATCTGGAGGTGAGAAAATGGCCCAAAGTAAATACCGTGTTTTTGAATTGTCCGCCCGGGCGGTGATGAGCTATGCCACTCATGAAAACGGGCAGTGGAATTTTGCCCTTGATCGGGCAGCAACGGAAAAGTGTAAGAGATTTTCCACCCTTCACGAGCAGGATGGCAATGCGCTGTTCTTCCAAATCATGTGTGTTCTGCAGGGAGACGCCTTTTCCGAGCCCGCAGACGACCAGCTCATTGGCGGCCTGTCTGATGTGATCTTCTACATGGATTTCTCCGGAATCTTTGACCGCAGCAGTACGCTGCCCCGGCAGTTGATCCGCCAGGAGAAGGCCCGGGATATGTTTCGGCCGGAGGGCATGTGTCTGAATCTGGGATCTGGAATGCATCGATATCTCGCCTTCGAGCGTTCCAACAGCATGAGTCGCCAGAGTAAGCTGTCCTTTCTCCGTGAGGATGTGTACGACCAAGTGCGCCGCCGCATCCAGATGGACATGAGCATCGGCGACTGTCAGCTTAGCAAGCTCTATGCCTACAATGGTTTGATGCTCTCCAGCGGTGTGCGGCTGGACGGAATCGGTATTGACCAGCCTCACCGTGTTATTGTGGTAGACAATCCGGTGGTAACGGCCAGGGATATCCCTGTCATCACCGTGGAGGATGACGGCACCCAGAATAGCACCCGGAAGTATCATCGGGTGGAGCGGCGGATAGATGTTCCCATTACCTGTTTTGACGGGGAGGGACTCATTTCTAAGCAGTATGCCAAGGTCATCGATCGGGCGCTCTGCGATGCCACAGTCCACACATCCTTTCAGATACGCCTACCCTATATCAAGGGAATGGTACACCAGGTAAACTTCCAATCCATTCTGGATTTGTGCGGGCAGAAAGTAATTACAGACATTTGGGGCCGGGAGCACAATGTCAAGGATGTTGACGTTATCCTTACCAAGAGCATGTTCAAGGGCTTTGGCTGGTTAAGGGATAGCGGGATGACCTGGGAGGACTACTGGGACGCTTTTCGGCGCTACCGCCACGCTTTATACATCACAAATGTGAGCAAGGTGAAGCCGGAGACCCACACCGAGTTGAACTATCAGTTTTTGAATACCGTCTCCATTCGAGAGGATGAGTTCCGTCCTCGAGATCTCCCTGATGGCTGGGATCACAGTCCGGAAGAAGATCAGCGTAATTGGCTTACCAAGCAGACTGAGACGGCCTATTACAACTTCCGGGCCAACAAGGCGTTCCAGCAAGAGTACTTTCTGAAACGGATGGACCGCTGGGGCATTCTGCCCTTCCGCAAAAGCCGGGAGCATCTGCTGGGAGAGGTCCTGCGCAAGAATCCCCGCATGATTGGAGAATCCATCTATCAGGATGAACTGGACGCCCGAGCGAAACAGATTTTGAAAAACTATGCTGTAGGGCGGCTGATCGTGGCTGGCGACAATCGCTATCTCTCTGGCGATCTATTGGACTTTATCAGTTTTCTGCTGGAGTCGGTACCGAAGAAGAAACGGAACAAGGCATACTACGAGGTGACCAAGAGTTTTCGGTTCAAAAACAGCGCCTTCTACGCACCGGGCGCAGCCTATGAGCATGGAGATACCTGCACCTTGTTGCGCAATCCCCACATTGCCAGAAACGAAGAACTGCAACTCTCTTTTTACGATGCCAAGAAAGAAAAGCTGCAGATGCGGCACTACTATTTCCGCCATCTCACCGACGTTGTTATGGTGGACTCCACCATGTTGGCAGCAGAGCGTCTGGGCGGTGCGGACTATGACGGGGATATGATTAAGACCATCGCCGATCCCATTTTGAATGAGTGTGTTCGCCGAAACTATGAGGCTTCCAGGAACACCACAGATGATATACTTTCCAATGAGGCAAACATCCCGCTGCTGATGATTCCCTCGGCAGAACCGCTGATCCGCAACGCGGATGACTGGGAGGCGCGGTTTGAAGTGGTGCGGGGTACCTTCTCCTCCCGGGTGGGGCAGATCTGCAACGCCGCCCTGGATCGCAGCATCATCGCTTACAATGAAAACTCCGATGCAGCAGAGCGCAGATGTTTCCGGGAGGAGACAGAGGTGCTGGCCATTCTGACCGGGCTGGAGATCGACTCCGCCAAGAGTGGGATTCGCCCGAATCTGGACGAGTATCTAAAAGAGCGTCGGGTGCAGCGGACTCCCTTTCTGCAGTATAAAAATCTGGTGGAGGAAGCAGAGAAGACCCGGCGTGCCTGGTATGAACCCACCCATCAGCAGCGCATCAAAGCCTTTTTCAAGAAAATAGATTGGGACAAGGTGGACTCCAATTTGGAGCGGATGCCCTATCTGGCCCTCCAGCTGGAAAAACACACACCAGCCATCAGATACAAACCGGCAAAGGACAGCGAACTTTTCACCTTTGCCCAGGAGCCGGATTGGAAGGAGCGTCTCGACCAGGAGATTTTGGAGCGAGTCTCTGCGTTACTGAGCGACTATGAATCATGTCTGTCCCGCATCCGTGTTTGCCAGGTGGAGCCTAAGGAAAAGAAACGAAAGAGCGATATCGAGCGAATCCTCTTTGCCCGCGGGCAGGAGGAGCTTTGGGATACGGACGAGCTGTACGCTCAACTTGGAAGGCTGCCTCCGCAACGGGTGGCGGTAATCTGGGCTGCGCTGGAGGATGCCAAGTGGCAATTCCTAACAGAAGAGCAGAGGGTTCAGTTCCTTCTCACTTGGCTGCCAGAGTTTGAGCATCTGTTTGACTTGTTTTCTGATTTCCGCAGCGGCGGATACCGGATCTTGAGCAACCTGCTCTGTGACATTCTGCAGGAGAATGAGCAGCAACAGAAACGACAGCTGCACCACCCCGGAGACTCACCGATATTTGATGATCTGATGGAAGCATACCTCAGCAAGCGCAATTCCCAACATTACCGGGAGGCGGTATCTGCCCGGTGCCGGAAACTTCTAAACGAGATCGTGCGTCCGCAGATGGCTGTGCGTTATGTGGAGGCCCTGGGCAAGCGAAACCTGTTATGGGATCTGCTGCTGGATGTGCTGGAGTCCAATGTGTTGGAGGTGTCCCATGCTGAATGAGTGGCAGGAATTTTTAGATTATACGGAGCCGGTGGAATACCAGGCATCTGGCAAAAAGGACACCACCTGGCTGGGGCGGTTTACTTTCGAGGCTCTTCGAGATTTCAGCGGAATGAACCGCATTTTGACCATCTTGGCGCGTGGATTTCTGTTCCACGATTCAGGCGGCGAGCTGCTGCCAGGCGATCCCAGAGAGCGGATCGATTATGCTCGCGATGGCCTGTGCGCCTGGTGCAGCATACCCGAGCGCAGCAGTACGCCAAAAGAGGAGTGGCAACACCGCACTGATTTTTCATCATTCCACGATCAGTTTCCCAAGCTGGTGGATGAGGCGGGGTGGGGCTGGTTCAGCCGCCACTTCCACCGGGCGATGCGGTTTGCCGCATCGCATCCGGAATCGGTTCATAAGAATTACGCAGATTCCGCTGGGCGGCTGGACAAACTGTTTGATCAGGAGTGGCGCAGCAAAGTGCTTCAGTACCAGACGAAGAGCCTCTCCACTCTAACAGAGGGTGCGTGGACGATCCGCTTTGACGACATGATCGCTGACGCCTTGGAGCTGGGTCCTCTGCGCCGCATGGAACCCGAACTGCCAACGGAACTGGAGGAACGGCTTGCGCAGATCCGCCCTGAGAAAATGCCTTCCAATATTCTGCCCATTCTGGTGGCCTATTACCTGGCCAACTGCCCGGAGGACAGCGACTGGGTTGTGCTCCCCGTGACCAACTTTGACTGCTATTTTGGCAATACAAACTTTGGACGGAAGCATTTGAACCAGCTTCCACAGAAGGTAATTGAGCGGAGCAACAATTCCGGTGTCAGCCGGTATCGGGTGAGGGAAGAATATTTACCTAAATAAGCAAAGGGACTGGCCAACCAGCCAGTCCCGTATTCTTCGTTTAGGCGATGTAGATTTTGTACTGCTTACCCAGTAAAACGTTGCAGAAGAAATTATTTCCACGGCACACGTGTTGACGAATTTGCAACAGCATTGTATACTTACGTACATGTTTTTCGGTATTCGCTGGAGGCTCATATGTTTTCTTATAGATTTCCTGCCGTTAAAGGTACCCAAGCTGGAGATGACTATTATATCTGCATGATCCCTCTGGGGTTGCTGGCGAAAATATTTTCTACAGATTATAGCGATGTGAGCCCAGAATTTCGGGCTCAGCGCAAGCTAAACGAAGCAAGAATTCCCGAGATTAGAGACTACATCTTAAAAAACAGAAATTCATATGTTTTTTCTGCACTTGCTGCATCGGTAGATGGGGATATGAATTTTATATCCCTCGGCGACACTAATATTGGCACACTTGAAATTAGTCTCGATGCAGTGTTTTTAATTAACGACGGACAACATCGAAAAGCTGCTATCCAAGCTGCCCTAAATGAAGATGAGTCTTTAGCTCAGGAAACGATTTCTGTTGTGCTTTTTCGTGATAAAGGATTACAAAGAAGTCAGCAAATGTTTACGGACTTAAATAAACATGCTGTGATAACATCTAAATCTTTGAATACTCTTTATGAATCAAAGGATGAGATTGCTATCATATCCAAGCGGGTAGTAGATGAGATTTCCTTTTTTAGAAAGTATACTGACAAAGAAAAAGATAACCTTGGAAAGTTTTCTTCCAATATTTTTACACTAAACACCTTTTATAATGCCAATAAGCGTATTCTTTGCTGCTCCAAGAAATCTTTTGATTACAACTATTCTTTTGTCCATTCCTTTTGGTCAGCTGTTTCAGAAAACATGCGTGAATGGGGAGAAATGGAGCGTGGTGAACTAAGCAAAAAGGATCTCCGAGAAAAATATATTGTTACACAAGGTGTTACATTATTGGCTCTTGGGCGGCTTGGACAGTTCTTATTTGAACATCCAGAAGTTGAAATGATGAGCAGTTTGCAAAAACTCTTTTCAATAGATTGGCTTCGGAACAATACATCCTGCTGGCTCGGGCGGGCAGTAAAGCCAAACGGTCAAATCAATCGAAATGAACAAGGAATTTTTCTTACCTACATTCAAATTAAAAGGCTGTTAGGGATACCAATAACGGCTGATGAATTAGAGAAAGAACATTTTTGAGGTGCATTATGCCATATACAGGAAATTTTCAGGCGTTTGAAGATATAATACAAGAAATTATGATGGTCTATCAGCATGATTCCAGGCCATGGCTTATCGGCTATAGCGGTGGAAAAGATTCCACTTTACTGGTTTCTCTCGTGTATGAGGCAATTGCTCGATTGCCTGAGGAAGCTCGCACAAAAAAGGTATATATCATTACTTCGGATACCTTAGTAGAAAATCCAATTGTAAAAAAATATATGCATGATTCCTCCAGACACATCAATGAAGCATCTAAGAGAGACCACTTAAATATCATTGCACATATTATTTACCCCTTGCCTGAGCAGACTTTTTGGAGTCGTGTGATAGGGTTAGGATATCCGACGCCGGAACCACCTGGTTTTAGATGGTGCACAGAACGTTTAAAGATTCAACCAATGAATCTCTTTGTGAATGAACGGATTAAAGAAAGTGGGGAAATCATTATCCTGTTGGGAGTTCGAAAAGCAGAAAGTGCTACCAGAAATCGAACAATTACTGCTCGCGAGATCGAAGGCAAGTTGCTTAATATGCACAGCGACATAAAAAATGCGTATGTATATAACCCTATTACAGAAATTCATAATGATTTAGTATGGGAGTTTTTGTTAAAAGATGATGGTAGAAGCCCCTGGGGAAGTGATTTGAAATACCTATTCAATCTTTACCAAGGGGAGAATCTCGGAGAAGAGCAGAGTGTAATTGGAGAAATTGATAAAGATAAGATTCCTGTAACGGGAAATTCCCGATTTGGCTGCTGGTGTTGCACTATTGTAAAAGAGGACAAGTCATTGCTCAATTTTATCAATAAGGGTGCTACAGAACTAATTCCTCTCAGAGACTTTAGAAACTGGCTCGTTTCTATTCGACAAAACCCTGAACTCAGAGACAACAAACGGCGAGATGGAACTGTTTATCAAAAAGCCAATGGAGAATTTGGCCTTGGCCCATTTACAATGCGTGGAAGGCAGCTCATTCTGAAGCGGCTTTTAGAATTGCAACGCGATACTGGTATGGACTTAATTTCAATAGAAGAGCTCAAGGTTATTGATCAAATGTGGGACAATGAAGGAGACCTAACAAAGCGCTTGCTTGTAGACACATATTATGAGGTTTATGGTACTCGTCTTCCGTGGGACAAATACAAAGAACCTTTATTTGACCAAGAGGGTATTGCCGAGATCAAAAGAGTTGCTCTGGAATATGATTTGCCAGAGGAACTTGTAACCAAGATAATTGTTACTGTAGAAAAAAATAAACATATTACACGAAATAACCGCATGCAGAAGGAATTCGATAAAGTGATGCAACAAGATTGGATTCACTATGATGCAATCAAGGACGGAATACTCAATGAAAATCACTAATATCTTACTCCAAAATCTCGGCCCGTATGTCGGCGAAAATGTACTGTCTTTTGATACTTCAGACAATACGCGTAATGTCATTTTAATTGGCGGCAAAAATGGGGCAGGGAAAACAACTCTATTTAATTCCATTAAAATTGGATTATATGGTTGTCGTTCATATGGCTTTGAAAGTGAAAACGCAAAATATCTTGAAATTATATCTAATTTAATTAATAGCAAGGCTAAGCTTGAAAGGAACGGAATTGCTCGAGTGGTTATTACCGTCCTAATGGAGGATGGAAAAGACGATTTTATCTATCGCTTCGATCGTTCATGGAAACTTTCCACAAAGCAGCTTCGAGAGAATCTAAAGATATACAGAAATGATATTCTCCTGGATGAAACTGAAAAAAGTGATTTTGAAAGTTATCTTTTGCAGCTAATCCCACCAGATTTGTTTCGATTCTACTTTTTTGATGGAGAAAGTATCAGTCGTTTTGTTTTTAATGGAATTAAGAACTCAGACTTTAGAAATGCATTTTTAAAGCTGTGTGGTCTTGATACTATGGACATTATTCACGATAATCTTTTGAGGTTGTCGAATACCCGAAAAAAAGATTTAACTGGCGCATTTGAAACGTACCGAGCTGTTGTTAGTGAGCATGATGCCATCCAACAAGAACTTTTGGATGCTGAAGAGGAGAAGAAAAGGATTTCAGAAAAGATTATTTCTATTGACGAAACTCTCGCTCAAAATGAAAATAGATATTTGCTGCGTGGCGGAATTAGCAAAAAGGAATATAATTCTATGCAATCACAACTAAGTCGAGAGGAGGCCCGTAGAGAAACTTCGCGCAAATGGTTAAGAGATGCTGCAAATGATATAATTCCTTTTGTGATTCTTAGGAGGCATCTCATTCAGCTTCGTGCACAGATTATTGCTGAAGAACAGCAGCAAACGGCTCACGCCTTTATAACCGAATTGAACACTCCTTCGACTCATAGAAAACTTCTTGAACTTTTTTCTGAATTTGGAGTAAATGATCCAATGTTCCTTTCGGAACGTGTGATTGACTCTTTATCAGACTCAGTGAAAACCGAAAATATTTCTCCCATCTTAAATCTTTCAAAAAGAGAATACTTGGATCTCTCTGCAAAAATTAGCTCTCTCTTAGCATTTGACTCATCAAAAATTTCTGCGCAAGTCAAGTCAATTAATGATTCTCTTAAAACTACAAAAAGGATTCGAAAAAAACTTGATAAAAGTGATGCCTCTGGGGCAGATAGTTTTTTTGCAGAGAAAGACCGCCTTCTGTCTTTAAAGCAAGATCAGCTCCAACTGCTACTGACTGCAGAGCGGAAAGTTTCGGAGCTCACGGCTGCATGCACTGAGGCAGCATCTAAAGAGAAAGCAGCTCAGAAAAAGTATGAAGAGTTTTTGAAAGCACGTTCTGTCAGCGATACTACTGCCAAAGCGATTTTAGCTTTTACAGACCTACAGAAACGCCTTTATAGAAAATACATTTCCGATGTTGAGTGTGCATTTAGTAAAAGTTTTCACGCGTTGATTAATAAGTCTGATCTTATTGATGGGATTCATATTGATGAACAGCTTCAAGTATTTCCATATAAAAGACGCACATTTAGTCGTTCAGAATTGAAAGAAATGTTACATAAAATGGGGCCTGCGTACTTTGTTTCGCAACTTGGAAATATAGCATATGACGCCTATTTGGCAGATCAAGATGGTATTTCCGATGAAGTCACAATTCCCGTTGAAGTGAAGCAGCAGCTTTCTGCCGGTGAAAAGCAGGTCTTTATTATGGCATTATATCAAGCTTTGTCCAGGTTGAATAAAGTTTCTGTCCCTTATTTGATTGATACTCCTTTTGCCCGTATTGACAATGAACATCGCCAAAACATTTTAAACAATTTCTTTATGCAATTGCGAGGGCAAATTATTATTCTTTCAACTGATGAAGAGATTGTTGGTTCGTATAAAGAATCAATAGATAATGCCATTTCAAACTACTATCTGCTGCAGCACACTGAGAACAATGGTACTGTTATCGCCGGTGATAGTTATTTTGGGGGTGCAGTAAATGCCTAATAAGTTAAGAGTTTCTAAGCGGACGCAGCAAATTTTTGCGACTGTTGGGAAAAAAAATAATCTTCAGCCATTTGCCCTGGCTAAAATTGCTCTTGCATTATCGATAAATAGCGGACCACTTAGCGAGGATGACTATACAACCGATAATGATGGGCAAGAATTAAACCGGCAAACTATTTTTGGAGATCATGATCTTATCTTTAAGTGCTTGATTATGATGGATGCTGGACGTTCTCTAACGGAGGATGAATACTTCCCCAAAACTGTAAAGGCTCACTTAGATAGAGGTGCTCGGCTTTTAGAAAACGAAGATCGGTATACAAAAAACTTATATATGGGTCTTTGTAATTTAGAAAAGGCTGTATAGGTCCACATGAAGTCCACCCATTATGCCATTAGACATAATGGGTGGATTTCATGTGGTTATGCGGTCTTGTACTGATTTGAAAAAGTTCGTTTGTTAAGCAACTGGGAAAGATGATAACTAAAATTGCAGTATGGACAGCGTAGGTTCATTTCATTAGGGGAATCAGGATGAATCCGATTTACTATTTTAACGTGATTCATTCTACAGCTATGCCACCACTTGGCTTCCAACTCAAATGCTTCTTCTACAGTTGTTGTGCACTGAAAAATGAAATAATCGAAGTGGTACATATAATTGTGCGAGAGCAGTCTGTTCCTTAAAGACTTGTCAGATCTCCCGATGTATTTAATTAAAAACTCCTCGTTTTCCATATTTCCAAGTGCGTATGCCCCGATTTTGCCAGGGGCAATTACGTCTCGAATAACATCTGGAGTGCATCGGTATGCAATTGCTTGTGTCATTCGTCCCCTCCACTACGATATGCATCCTCAATAACCGTTCCAAGGAATGCCCCCCACTGAGTACGTAATTGGTCAAGCACTGGGGCATATTTCGAATCAAACATAGTTTCTGCTTTAGCGTACGCAAAAAGCATCATTAGCATTGCATCCCATGTTTTCTTGTTTTGGAGACTGCATTCAGTTGCCTCGCCCACATCCGAGAGCGGCTTCATCACTCTTTCATAGAAAGGGTGATTTGCATTTAATTTAATGATTAAGGATTTGGGTGTGTGAACCGTTTCAAAGAAAAATGACTTAGGAAAAGAGACTGGTTCAACAGAGTAAGGCTTGCTGCGGAGCTCTTCTTTCTTCCTTTCCTCTGCGTCTTTTTGCTCCTGAGGAATACTCCTCTTGGTATCTAAAGACTCTTTTGCCGCCAAGTCAAGAGCACTTTCCTCTTCATCAGGGGTCATATTTTTAGCACTAATTCCAACAGGAAGGCTGTGCGAAATGTCTGCCATAGCATTTTCGGCATTTTCAAATGCATCTTTTTCCTGGTTGGCAGCTGCTTCATTTTTGGCAAAAACTTCTCTAATAAGCTTGCGAGCACTTGGAATATACTTCATAATCTCCGTTCTAATTTGCTCTTTCAAACTTTCAACGGGTTCAGCACCACGTTTAATGTACCTCACCTGAAAATAGCTATCCAATTCAGGAGGGAAAGAAATTTCACATCCCCAAAAACGGTCGATATCAAGAGCTTTAGATGCTCCTTTTGCTCCTGTGATAAAAGGTACATGACCGTACAAAACCTCTCTGTCAGCACGCAGAATAGAAACGCCCTCATTTTCATGAATTTTACGTTTTTTAGCCTCAGGGCTACCGCCGGCACCCTCGACCATTCTCCATTCTTCAGGCAAAAGTGTCAGGCGGATTACAACATCTGCTGTTTCGCCAGGACGTCCCTCGATTTCCTTAGGAATTCGAATTGTGCCCCAGTCTGTTGCTTTGGGATCCATCGGTTTACCCGCCTGACGGTTCTCCACATCAAACTTGGTGGGACCAGCCATATAAAGTGGATCGTGGAGATATACCGGCTCAACCCGGAACGCAGATTCATTTTCCGTGCGGAACCCAAGGGTAATTTTGATGCCTTTCTCAATGAATTTGCGATAAGTACGGCCAAGGTAGTTTGCCAGACCTTCCAGATCGCCAGTAATGCGGTCACATTTCTTCAACACGACAATGGTACCACTTTGTCCGTTGAGCAGAGTCCGATACTCTTCTGCAGGAGATTTTACAATTGGAACGGGAATGTACAGTTGTTCTCGATTCTTAATTTCTTCTAAGTCAATATAGGTATACAGAAACTCTGCATCCGCAGAAGTTCGAGAATATACCTCTACCTTACATGCCAGAGAAATGCTTCCCAGTGTCATACCTACACCAAAGCGGCCAATTCCAAGCTTGCCTCGATTGGTCGGGCGAATAGATTCGCCCAAGGCCAAACATTTGCTTAGTACATTCTGGTCCATACCACAACCATTATCGGCTACTGCGATTTCATCAATCTTAGTCTTAGGCCGACCCTTGCCCTGTTGTTTTATCCTGGTGATTCGTACATCGATACATGTTGCGTCTGCTTCTACAGAATTGTCAACAATTTCTCCCATCCCATTTTCTGGGGAGTATTCGTTATACCGCAGAGATTCGTAAAGTCGGTCCACACGAATTAATTCCACCTGCTGTTCACTTGATTTCTGCATTTCGTTGGTAGTCATTTTTAATGGCCTCCCTAATAGTGATTTTGTCGAGTTCTGCAAAAAACAAACGCCTTGCAAGTCTTGCAAGGCGTTGAACAGAACACAATCATCAGATAAAGCCATATATAGATAGACTACTTCTTCCTGGATAAAGAAGAGACTACCAATTTGAACTTATATCATCGACAATTCTGCATTTCTGTCCCCACAGTACTATGCCGCAGAGCCATTACAAAACTCGATTTTCTCTTTTATAGCATATCTTCAGAAATTTGTCAAGCTGTAAAAATATCGAAGAATAATTATGAGATATTCTATAGATTAAACAACCGGAAACCGCATATCGCAGTTTCCGGTTGTTTATCAGTCAATTATGAAAATGAAATGGATTTCACCCACACATCTGCCATTCTTGCTTGACGTTTATTAATTTCATTCAGATTCCAATCTGGGCAAAGAGCAAGTTCTTGCGTAAGCTTCATGTCGGTCTCATCACGATAAACAGCTTTTTTATGTTCGAAAGATTTATTAAGAGCTTTGGATTGTGCCTCCTTTGTCAAGAAAGCATAGTTTCCCAAACGTTCTTTGTATGTTTCGCAGTTTTCGATAGAACCAAATTGTCTAATCCAATATTTCCCCCATTCTGTTGTTGGTTTGACTGTTTGGGGCAATACGTGTTCGACTGTGTTATTTCCACGGCCCGGTGTTGTCCAAATTTCCTTTCTTCCACACCCATCCGCTTCATAAACGCAGAGCAAGTAATGTGTTAAAGGTAAAGAGTATGGCATTGTAAGTGTTAACAATTGGTCTCTAAACGATCCGTCAGGGGCTTTTGCAGCAAACTTATCACGAAGCATGTCTACACTAAAATTTGGATCGCACGCCCATTGACTGATTTCTTTTTCAACACTTGTAGGCTTGTTTTTCAATACACTTATGTATCGAATCATAAAATTTAAACAAAGTTTTGCCACTTTAGACCAGGTTGCTTCATCATTTGGATATTTCCCAATTGCAGCCAATAGAATGGGATGCGTCAAGTCATATCGCATCTTTTTCATATCTTCTAAGGAAGACTTCAATTCTTTGCTTTTCCAGGGGTATTCTCCCATCGGATCGCAAAAGCCATTGTAGTAAACGCTTAGATTCCTGAGATCTAAAACGATCTTTTTAGCTTCTTCAAATCTGTTGCCTCTAACATAGTCTCGGCATGTTTTATAAAGAGATTGCGGAGTGGTAAATCCTTTGTATGCACGCCAATAGTGGAGGATAAACTTTTTTAAGTCATCCTTATTTTCTATATTGTCGCACATTTCTTCCCATGCAGACTTTAACTGCTCAAATTCATCAGGGCATGTTGCAAAGGTTTGAAAAAGTTTGTTTTTAATTAAGTCCACAGAGCTTAATGCCAGGCCCCGGTCATTGAGGGTCTCAAAAATCAGGAAAGCATCTGCCTCCTCTTCAACAATCATCGTTACAATTTCGAATCTGTCTAACACACACAGATGGAGCGCTTTTAAATAATCGTAGGCATCTTCTTCGCTTTGGCAACAATCCAAACGTTCTTCTACCATCAGCTTCATTTTATTGAATGCATCATAAATTGCCTGATTCTGAGTGAATTCGTGCTTTGCTTGATACGATGATTTGATGTGTTCTCTATCTTCGTCACTTTTATTATGACCATCAATAATGAAATCATCAAAAAAAGTGCGATTAAATTCGCCCAGCACCAATCTACTTCCTGTACGCTCACCATCATCGTTCAAATACGCTAATTTCCGTAAAAGCTCATCAGCTCGGCCGGTAGCTTTATCCGAAAAACGTGTGGATCTATATTCGCCAAGAATCACATACAGAAATAAGAATATGGTTGTCATGCGTTGCTGGCCATCAATCAGGTCTACAGCATCATGCTGCTCATCCCGTTTTGTCATTGTGACAGCGCCCAGAAAATGACGTGCATCTGCCTGCGTAGAATGTACCACATTAAAGAGATCATCTAAAAATTCATCAATATTCTCGCTTTTCCATGAATAGCTCCGCTGATAATCTGGCACATGGAAACAATACTTTCCCAGGAGATCCCGAATACTCTGGTTCTCTGCATCCATAATGCGTGTCTTTGCTCCGACTTTTGTTCCTTTACTATTATTGATCGTTAACACCTGTTGGCGCGGAAAAACAAAGTTTCCGATAACGCTTGAAATATCCGGTGCTGTTCCTGGCACAAGTTTGTAGATTAAAGAACCTGAATTATCTTTAGATACAGTAAAAAAGCGATCCTGGCAAGAGTAGCTTTTATCAATTCCTACACAGTGACGATTCATTGCACGAGCTACAATCTGCACTGGATCTTTTGCCGGAAGCGGATGTAATTTCTTTGAAAGAATTTCGTCAGTAACTTTTTTAGCAGACAAACCTTCCGGATTATCTTGCAAAATCTTGATAGCAGCCTCAGGAACGGTCACAAAATTCACCTTCTCAAAATCTTTCTTGAATTTACAAAATTCGACATAATTAAAATATACACGTATGTATTACCATTTACAATAGGTATTATCTACGTTTCGGTAAGGGGTGTCCCTCTTATATTGAATGCACCCTATTGCTTTTTGCAGTAGAAAATTTCTTTTTTAAGCTTCAACAATATCTCTTCATCCGCTGTACAGAAGGCATATTGATCTATCTCATCCACCGTGATCCAGCGGATGTCGTTATGCTCCACTTTCTGTGGAACACCTTCCTGAATGGTGGCATGAAATAGTGTTAGATGAACAGTCAGATCGAGGTATTCGTGAACCACATCCATAAACACTTCGCCTACATCCAGGGTGACCGCCAGTTCCTCCTGGCACTCCCGGATCAGAGCCTGTTCCTTGGTTTCTCCTGGCTCTACCTTGCCCCCTACAAACTCCCACAGCAAACCTCTTGCCTTATGTGCCGGGCGCTGGCAAATCATGAACTTGTCCTGATCCCAGATGAGGGCCGCTACTACTTCAGTCATTTATCCCACCACCAATTTATTTGTCTTCTTCAAAAACTTCGCCGGGATAGGCCGGTCCAGTTTCCATGTGATATTCATGGGCCGACTCCCGTCATGCTTCACATAGTTTGCCGTTCCCAGGAAGGTATAGGCCTCCGCACCCCCTGTGATCCGGTCCGCCTTGAATTCCCGAACAAACAGCAGCACTTTGCTTCTACGTTCCTGATGGTGGATATATCTCTGTCCAGTTGGGGAGTCCGCCGCCGTGGTGCTCTGGCTCTGCCAGTGGAACAGGTTTTCATTGATAGAATAATCGTGATACATGGTGGTGGGCGAATAGTCTTTATCTGCCTTATTCAGTGTCACAAAGAACACATCCAGTTGCTTTTCCGGCAACCACTTGACTCCCTCGCGCACCGTCGCCGGTTTCAGAAAATCCATCGCCACCAGCAACTGGTCCCGGGTGTAGGTGCAGTGGAGATCCAAAGGACAATCGAAGCCAAGTTCTACTGGCTCGTCAATAAAATCGATCTGCTCGTATCGGTAGCGAAGCAGGTCCAGAAGCTCGCCCAGCAGTACGGGACTGCCCGAGAGGGCATTCAGGTTGCTCAGCGCCTCATCGGATGCCCAACTCTCTGCTACCTTGCCCCAAACGGTCACATAGAACATCTGGAGCATCCGCTGCTCCAGCTCACTCAGCGCTATGAAGTCCACATCGTTCAGACGGGGCAGCACATCCAGCAAAAATCGGATCCAGCGCCGGGAGTCCACAACGGCCAACCGACCAAGGGCTTTTGTAAGCACCTCCTCCAGCGGTTCGCTAAAATCTGCAATCACATCCGCCCGGGCACAGATCCGTGAGAAGGAAGAAAACTTGTAAATTGCCCTGGGGTCCAAGTGGTAATAGTCCAGGAAATTTGCCAAGGTCAGCTCCAGACCGCTGTCCTCCGTAAAGCTGGCTACCCGAGGCACAAGCCCGGCAGTATTGCCGTAGGAAGCACGAATGTTGTCCAGAATATACTTGGCGGCCTTCTTTTCCAACTGTATATAACATCCTTTAGGTGCAGAAACGAATCCGTCTTTAATTTCTCGGGTCACGCTGCGAGTGGTGTTGGACAACAGGGCGGCGAACTTGTCCTCGAAATTGTACTTCTTATTGGCCTGGCCGATGAAGTCCAGCACCGTCAGGCACTCCTTATCCTCCGCAAGCCGCAGGCCACGGCCCAGCTGCTGGAGGAAGATGGTCAGGGACTCGGTGGGACGTAGGAACAGCACGGTGTTGACCTCAGGAATGTCAACACCCTCGTTGTAGATGTCCACCACGAAGATGAAACGAATCTCGCCACTCACCAGCCGCCCTTTGGCGGTTTTTCTCTCCTCATCGGAGGATTTTCCAGTTAGAAAGATGGACGGAATCCCGTGATCGTTGAAATAGTGACACATAAACGCCGCATGCTCGATAGAAACACAGAAGCCCAGTCCCTTTACCTCATCGATGTCGGTCACATACTTCAAGAGCGAGGACACCACCAGATTGGCGCGGCGATTGGCCGCAGCTCCGCTGAGAGTGTATAGATTGGAAAGCTCTCCCTTATCGTAGCCACCGGCGCTCCACTTCAATGTGTTCAGATCCACCGTGTCGGTGACACCGAAATACTGGAAGGGACACAGCAACTTGCGGTCAATGGCTTCCGGCAGACGAATTTCCGCGGCAATCCGGTTATTGAAGTAGGGCAGTACACTTTTGCCGTCCATACGCTCCGGGGTAGCAGTCAGGCCCAGGAGAATTTGGGGCTGATAGTAGGACAGTAGCTTCTGATAGGTAGGCGCTGCCGCATGGTGAAACTCGTCTACAACGATGTAGTCATAAAAATCCGGGGCAGTCTTAGCGGTGAAATCCTGAGAGTTGAAGGTCTGAATGGAAAGAAACAGGTGGTCGATACTCTCCGGCCGGTAATTACCCACGGACAGCTCTCCAAAATTGGCGTCCTTCAAAACCGCGCGGAAGGTATACAGACTCTGACGCAGAATCTCCTCCCGGTGGGCCACGAAGAGCAGCCGGCAGGGTTTTCCGGGATGTTGCTTGCAAAAACGCTTATAGTCCAGGGCGGAGATTACCGTTTTTCCGGTACCGGTGGCTGCTACCACTAAGTTACGAGTATATCCTCGGACAGTACGCTCCGCCTCCAGCTTGTCCAGAATCTCCTGTTGGTAGGAATAGGGAGTGATGTCCATGGTGTAGACTTCGGCGTTATTGGAATCGAAGTATTTTTCCGCCTTTAGTGCCCGGGCCAGCCGCTCCTTCTGATCCTCGGAGTAATACTCAAACTCGCTGGAATTCCAGTAGCTCTCGAAGGTGGCGGCAATCTTGTCGATGGTCTCCGGCAGATCCCGGCGGGTGACCTTCACATTCCACTCCAGGCCGCTGGAGATGGCGGCGTTGGACAGGTTGGAGGAGCCCACATAGGCGGTGGTGAAGCCGGTATCCCGGGAGAAGACGTAGGTCTTGGCATGGAGCCGGGTGCACTTGATGTCGTAACTGACCTTGATTCTGGTGTTCGGTAGTGCCCGGAGCTCCTCAATCGCCTTTACGTCGGTAGCTCCCATGTAGGAGGTAGTGATGATCCGCAGCTCCCCTCCGTTTTGGGTAAACTCCCTCAACTCATCCATCAGGAGGCGCAGGCCGCTCCATTTGATGAAGGACACCAACATATCGATGCGGTCGGCGGAGACAATCTCCTTTTTCAACTCTGTGTACATCTGTGGCTCATGAATGGCCCCGGTAAACAGGCTGCTCTGGGCGATAGAGGTTTCCGGCCGGATCAGGTCGGCAGCCGTTTTGCCTACGGCCAGCCGGGGATCCTGCTCCCGTAAAAGCGCAAGAAGCTGCTCTGCCCGCTGGTCAACACTCAGCGTGGCAAAGTCAGCTTCTTGGGTTGTGTTCTGAATGAGGTCTACGATCTTATTGGCAAGACTGATCTGCGTGGAGATGTCTCCACCGTTGTCCAGCACATTGTCCAGGCCCTTTTGCACCACATCCGCCAGATACTGCGCCAACACCTTGGAGGCCTCCGCCTTGTCAAGGGGCGCAACTGATTTGCGGGCGTCGGGGATCTCCGAAAGCTCGCGGTTCAAGGCGGTATTGATGACTTGTTCGTACAGGCCAGGAGGCAGCATATTGGTCACACTCTCCGTCTGGGTTGGATCGTTTTTTCTTCAGTATAATCGGAATTCTAGAATTCGACAAGCCTTTTCTGGTAAATATCCACAAAGGAAACTCCGAATATATTGTATTTTACCACAAGAAATATACGATAAATGGGACTGTTCTACGTGGTTCTCATCGGAAAAGATAGTTTGTGGGGGCGCCATATCCCTTGCGCGAGCTATTTAATTTCGCTACAATGAAAACAAAGCTATTTAGATCGAAAATTCGTCCAGGCAAGGAGGTGGTTGGATCTATGCGTCGTACATTTGAAATAGGAGGCAAAACGGTATTTGTTTTCCATAGTAACAGGCCAGGTTCCCCGGTGATTTATCTGAACACATACTCTGACGAGGGACAACAAGTGTTTGAGACGGCACAGGCGGTCGGTTGCCCACCCTTTTCCCTGGTGGCCATCAGTAGTCTGGACTGGAACCATGACATGGCCCCTTGGGACAATCCAGCGGCGTTCAAGAACGGGGAGCCCTTCACCGGCGGGGCGGATGACTACCTGCGGCTGCTGGTGGAGGAGATCATACCCAGGGCAGAGAAAGAGCTACCCGGTCCTCCGGCATGGCGGGGGATCGCAGGGTATTCTTTGGCGGGGTTATTTGCCCTATATGCCATCTACCAGACAGATGTGTTCTCCCGGGTGGGATGTATGTCCGGCTCTTTGTGGTTTCCAGGTTTCAAGGAATACATCTTCTCCCACGAGCCGAAGAGCCAGCCGGACTGTATCTACTTCTCCCTGGGAGACAAGGAAGCCAAGACCCGCAATCCGGTTCTGAAAACAGTACAGGAAAATACAGAGGAGATCCAGGCTTTTTACCAGAGCGAAGGCATCGACACAGTGTTCCAGCTGAATTCTGGAAACCATTTTGTCCAGGGGATCGAGCGGACGGTGGCGGGCATTCATTGGTTGTTGAGCAGATAGGGGATGGCCGTTGGCCCTTATTCTTTGTATAGGCGTGTGAAAAACTAATACGCTTACCGCACAGAAAAGACTTGCTTAACACCCCCGGCAGAGGTACAATACCCCAGACCTGAACATGAAAAAGAGCCCTTCTGAACAGGCACCGTCAGTTGTGCCGGACCTGGGCAAGAAGGGCTCTTTGACCCCATATCAGACCACAGACAGCTCTGGAACACTCGGATTCAGTGGGAATAAGAGTGTCAAAGAGTAACGAGAATGGAGCGGAAATGACTAAAAAGTGCTATAAACGACTATAAAAAATGCCAAAAATTCCTTTGGGAGCAAGATGCCGAGTATTCGAATCGCTCCGCTCGGGCCAGACGTCCTCTGGGATCCCGGATTTCAGAGGGAGGCTTCCTTTCGTATGGAGGGGACGGGTCCTGACGCGGCTGCTGCCAGGATCCTTGCGGTTTTCCCGGGAAGATGTATAATAAAAAATAGCGGGAGACGTCCCGCAGCCGGCGGATGGATCAGCGCTTCGGAAGGGGGCGATCCACGATGGAGCGCGTACGCCTTCCGCTGCGGCGATCAGCTTGCTGTGACGGAGAATACTGGATTTGCACCGCTGCGCATTGCCTGCGCTGCGGACGGGGAGGAGCGATCGATTTGCATACAGAAGAATGCCTGATCTGCAAGGCACCGCTGGAATACCTGGTCCAGG
>JABLTR010061674.1_pt1 | contig 19842 bp, 17 predicted proteins | sample 7160071 | NCBI WGS metagenome assembly JABLTR01 (sample SAMN14651230, study PRJNA627086) | human gut metagenome | isolation source: feces | host: Homo sapiens | reverse complement strand
CAGGCTCAGCGATATGCAGCAGGAAGCAATCTATTTCAGAGGGTGCTATGACAGCGTTGGGTATCTCAAAAAGGCAGGAATTTTATAACCGAGAATGGGCGGCATTGGCGTTGAGCTGATGCCGTCTTTTACATAAAATAAATAAAGGTATAGGGGCATGATATTGTTTGCCATAATAGCTTTTTTAATAATGGAATGGTATAATCAGAGTAGTAAATCAAAGTACGAGGGAGAAATATTATGGAGCAAGTTGCAAAATGTAAATCTTTAGAAGCTATTTTCAGAGATGATAAAAAAATGTTAGATGGTCCACATGCGGTTGGCTTTGATATAGAAAAAGACAAGGCTTTTCATATTGATGTAGAACAATGCGGAATCAGAAAAATTTCAATAACTTCAGATGTGGATGTTTCTGTATTTGATTTATATGCATTATTTTCACGCATTGAAAGATTGTTAATGCTGTTTGATGGGGCTTTTATTTCTTTATCAGAAATTCAATTATCTAAGTCTGATACTGTTGATGAAAAGATTTTACATTCATGTGAAGAACATTTTATGAATGGGCGTTTATCTTATTTCATGTCTGCTGATTTTTGTAACTACAGTATAGAGAAAATGCTTGGATTTGACTCTATCATTACAGCGGATTTGTATTGTAAATGGGAAAATTTGCTTGACGAATTAGATGTGGTGCATCAAATGTATCTCTATTCTTTAAGTAATAGTGGAATGACGGTAGATATTAAGTGTGCATTTTTGGTTGAATTAGCAGAGCCACTTGTTGAAATCGTAAAAAAGCATACTAATTTTTATGCTTCATTAATACCAGGGGCTCGTGGGACATCTCTTAAAAACTGTTTGGATGCATTGATTACGAAATATGGTGTAGATATTTTCGAAAGGGAATTGTCAAATGACTATGAAAAGTTTTTATCAGCGTTAGTCAATAGTAGAGTTCGAATAATGCATATTAAGCGTGAACAGAAGGGTGTGTATTTTAATGGGGCGGAATCGGTTTTATATGCTTTGAAAATGAGCTTATTATATCGAAGAATAATGTTTGAAGTATTAGGTATAGATGAAGTGAATTACAGAGATAACTTAAAAAAGTGCGTTTCAAGATTGGATAAATGGAATGATACTTTGGATAATTTTTTGATAAAGTTATCTAAATAAAGCTTGATGTGAGCCTTATAAGGACAATGTGAGATAAAATGATGAATGGAGAAAATAAACGATGAAATGTATTTATTGTAATTCAGAAGCAGAATTAACATCATCTGACATTATAACTTATGCAATTACAGGAGCAAAGCTAACCAAATCATTTGTTTGTAAAACACATAATGCATTTACAAATGATAATTATGAGAAAAAATTTGTAGCTGATTTGGATTTTTTCAGAAATCATTTAGGTCTTACGACTCGTGATGGAAAACCAATTCAGTATAAGGCAGATATATCAGTTGATGGAACAGAGCTACACAATGTTAAAATCAGTAATAGAGAGTCTTTGTATGCACCTAAAGATGTTGTTGCAGGAACTGATGATAATGGAAACAAAATTTTAATGGCTCCAATGGAAAGAATAGAGAAAATAAGCAAAGGGAAAGCATCAACAGTTGATATAAGTGATGTTATTGTGCATAAAACCATTGAAGCAGATAGTTTTTTGGGTTTTTATGCGATTCATAGTATGGCAAAAATGGCATACGAGTGGTATTGCTATGTTAATAACATAGAGGAATTTAAGGAAGAATACTGTGAAATAGTAGATTATATCTTAGGCAATAAAGACGGGGATTTTGTTGATGTCATAATTGATGGGAATTATTATTTTGCAATGGATAAATTATCTGAAATAGGAACAAATGCTTTTTTTCAGTATGATGATGTTGACGGATATAGATATGTTGTGTTTGATTTCTGGAAGACGATTTCGTATAGAGTAAGAATTTGCAAATCTCCTAATGAGTGTTTTCACGATGTTCGTTCTTTGCTATTTGAACTATATTTGTATCATATAGACGGTAGCAAAACCCAGACAGCATTTGGAGCTTTTTCTATTGACAGCAGCACAAAACCCAAATTCAACACAATTCAACCGCAAAATGTTACGATTGATATATGGAGGTCATTTGTAAAGCGAATAGAAAGAATAATGTCAACTATGGTTTTGTCTGTACATACTTTGAAAAGAGAAGTAGATGAACTTTCCTCTAAGTTAAAGAAGTATGATGCAGGAAAAATAGATGTAGCTCGGCTGTTAGGATTTGAAGAAAATAATGTTGTTACTACGATTGATATAATTAGCCAGTTGCACTTAAATAAAGACAAATATGATGTGACGAAATCATTTAATCAAAATTTGCCTATAATCTTAAATTTAGATAGCGATACCGTAGCAAGAACACAGGAAGATAAAATGGAATTTATAAAATTTTTAGTAGCAATGGATAAAGAAAACAAGTTGTCTGAATATATATGGAACGGAATAAGTGTGTTTAATGAGATATATGAGAATGAAATGAAGTTGACAATATAGACCATTTTTACATAGCCGAGAGGTTTTCAACTTACGAAAGCCCCTCGGCTTTTTCTATTTCTGGAGGTGATTTTATTGAATGAGAACTAACAGACCCTACGTGCAGATTGACCCAGATGTGCTTGAACGGGTGCGGCAGATTGATTTGTTATCCTATCTGCGTGAGTTTGAGCCGAGCAATCTCGTTAAGGTCAAAGGCACAAGCAATGTGTACTGTACCGCAGAACACGACAGCTTAAAGATTTCCAACGGCAAATGGTATTGGTGGTCGAGAGGTTTCGGCGGCTATTCTGCCCTCGATTATCTTATCAAGGTCAAGGAATATGACTTTGTGGAAGCCGTGGAAATTCTCACGGGACAGACGATGGCGGACTGGAAGCCACCCCCTGCTCCCAAGAAAAATGAACCGAAAGTCCTACTCTTGCCGCTAAAGAATAAGGATTGTAACCGAGTGATACAGTATCTTTTCGGGCGTGGTATTGACTATCAGCTCATACAGGAGTGTATCGGTTGCTTTTTTGTTGCCTATTTTTAGAAAGTCATGCAAAAATGAATTCGGTACAATCGGAGCAGACCAGAATACGTGCAAAGAATAAATATAAGAAAAAAAGCAGATGGAACACCTTACAAAACATATTATTCATATGCTTGTAAGCACAGACACAATAAGGACGGACATAAATGTGATTATAGAAAGCAATGGTCAGAAGAAAAGATAGATGGTGCAGTAGCGGAGATAATAAAGAATTTAGTTAGCAATCCAAGGTTTTCAGAAGTAATGAAAACAAAAATAAATACAAGTGTTGATACAACAGAGGCAGAAAATGAACTTGCCAATGCAAAAAAGGTATTAAAGCAGTTGGTAGGGACTAAGGATAAGATTATTTTACAGATTGATATACTGGATGTATTAGATAGAAATTATGATCGCAAATATGAAGATTTACAGGAGCGATTAGATGCGGTATATGATAAAATATCAGATGCAGAGGATTTAGTGTATGAAGTAGAAGAAAAGTTATCAAACATTCAAAAAGATAAAATTACAGGTGATAACATCTACAATTATCTGTTAATGTTTGATAGTATATATGATGTACTATCAGATATGGAAAAGAAGCAGTTTTATAATACGTTGCTATCTGAGGTACAGATATTTGAAGAAGAACAAGACAAAGGGCAAATAATAAAGTCTATTGGTTTCCAGTTCCCAGTATTTTATGATGGTAAGTTTACAAAACAAATTATTCGGGACAAAGAAAAAACAGTCGAGACGGTATGTTTGTTGGAGTTTTTACAAGGTGTAAATTGGAACAGCGAACATGATAAAAAAAGAAAAGTAGATATAAAGGTAACGTGTATAGAAAATGGTGTGACACAAGTGCGACTGGTGGAGAAAATCCTATTATGAGTATGTTGAGAGTGTATAAGATAGTTTCACGGTTGAAACAGATGTGATTATGGATATGTCAGTGAAGTTAATATGCTGACACTTCCAAAAAATAACAGAAGCAGGCAGAAGACAGCGGAAGAACTAGGAATCAGCACGGCAACACTGTGGAGAAAAATGAAGAAATACGACATTGCAGAGTGAGCATTGCAAAGTGTCTCCGCTGCATGCCTGTAAGGAGAAAGAGATGGATGTAATGGTTTTGATCGATTCGTTTAAGGGGAGCATGACTTCCATGGAAGCGGGGAATGCGGCGCGCGACGGAGTGCTGCGCGTCTATCCGCATGCCAATGTGACGGTCCGCCCCCTGGCAGACGGAGGAGAAGGCACAACCGATGCCCTGATAGAGGGGCTGGGTGGCAGGAAAGTGGAACTGTCTGTGACGGGACCGATGGGAAGCCGGGTGGAGGCTTACTACGGAATCCTTGCGGATGAAAAGACGGTGGTTATGGAGATGGCGCAGGCCGCGGGTATTACGCTCGTGGAGGAGACGCAGAAAAATCCGGGAAAAGCCACCACCTATGGAGTGGGCGAGATGATACGGGATGCCGTTTCGCGCGGATACCGCAAATTCATCATCGGAATCGGCGGAAGCGCAACAAATGACGGCGGAATCGGAATGCTTAGAGCGCTCGGTGTGAAGTTTCTGACCAAGGATGGAGAGGAAGCAGGAGAGGGAGCGGATGCGCTTGGGAAAATACATTTCGTTTCACTGGAGCATCTGATGCCGGAACTGAAAGAATGTGATTTTCAGATTGCATGTGATGTCACGAATCCGCTCTGCGGAGAAAAAGGGGCGACCTATATTTATGGAAAGCAGAAGGGCATACGGGAAGAGGAAATGCCGCGTATCGACGCGGATATGAAGCATTACGCCGCGATCACTGCCGAGCGGATCGGCGTTGACTATGCAGCCCGGGAGGGCGCGGGGGCAGCCGGCGGCATGGGATATGCCTTTATCAGTTATCTTGGGGCGAGACTGGTTCCGGGAATCGAGCTGATATTAGACGTGATCCATTTTGAGGAGGAGGCAAAGAAAGCGCAGATTGTGCTCACCGGAGAGGGACGGCTGGATCTTCAGACTGCAATGGGAAAAGCGCCCGTGGGGGTTGCGAGGGCTGCCAAGAAGTATGGCTGTAAAGTGATTGCATTTGCGGGCTCGGTCACAAAAGAAGCGGCTGCGTGCAATGACAACGGCATTGACGCATTTTTCCCGATTGTGCGAGGAGTGTGCACGTTAGAGGAGGCCATGCAGCGGGAAAAAGCCATGGAGAATCTCACCGATTCAGTGGAACAGGTATTTCGTCTGCTATAATATCACCTATTCTACAGGATGATTTAGAAGAACGATTATCTCAAAAATCTGGAATGAAAGAGCAGGTGATACGGGAAATAGATCTGGATAAACGGTTCAAAAAGAAATGTTGGGGCAATCAGGTCCTCCCCTCACCCCTTACAGTGCTCCCCGCGGTATGCCGTCGGTGACATGCCGGTCTCCTTCTGAAAGCTGGAGAAAAAGAAACTGCGGCTGCCGAAGGACAGTTCATCGCTGATGTCCTGAATACTCATGCGGGTACCCGATAGAAGAAGCTTTGCTTCTTCTATTTTTTTTCGGCGGATATAAGCATTCACGCTCTCGCCGGTCACTTCCTTGAACTTGTGGGAAAAATAATATTCCGTGTAGCCGAGCCGTTCGGAGAGCAGAGAGATCGAGAGCGGTTCGTGGATGTGCAGACTGATGTAGTCGCAGATGTTCTGAATCTGCCTGGAATGTGCATTCGTCTCTTTTGCGGCGCGGACACGGTGGACGTAATCATCGAGAAATTCGCGGCTTAAATTGGTCGTGTCGGCAGTCGTTTTACATTCCTCGATGCGCCCGGCATAGTAATCATTTAGGGTGTATGCGATGGAGGGATTCAGACCGCCATCGATCGCAGCGCGGCTGCACAGGGTTAGGAGCACCAGCAGATTATTTTTGCTCATGCGGAGTGAATCGCCGATCTCGGCCTTGACGCCGGAGCTTAAGGTCATGGATTTTGCAAGAGCCTTTTTGTATTCCGGATTTCCCTCGCGGATCATGGAGAGAAATGTCTGCTCCGCCATCCAGATGCCCGGATGCTCCCCGGAGAGAAGCGGCGAGTCATCCGGAACGCCTGTCGTGCTGTGTGAGGTAAAAGAGATCAGATCCGCGGTGATCCGCTCGCCGGTAATGGCGCAGTGAAACATGATGGCGTAGGAGAGCAGCACGGAAGACGGAATGATCGGCACACTCTCGATCTGCTTTACAATTTTAGAGCGCAGCTTGACGGTAAGCTGGTAGGAATCCAGCTTTTTACGCAGAACCAGATGCGAGTTGCTTCCGGTAAAAGCAGGACCGACGATGTGGATCTGCTGCAGCGCAAAGCCCTGATACTCAAAACCGGCGATCCAGAGAAGTCCGAACGCGGTGTCCAAAATCAGCGGCATGCGGTTCCCGGATTCGATATGTGCGAGTACGAGAGAGGAAAAACCCAGCATGGAGATAATGTCCGGCAGCATGAGTTCTGCCGGACAGTCTGTCTCGATCAGCACAAACTCCGGGCTGTAGTGCCAGAGATGAAGCGGGTATTCACATTGAACCATTTCCTGAAAAAAAGAGAGACGTTCTTTGATGTCCATGCGGGTATTCCTTTCTTTAGCGGTTCCAGCTTCCGAGGAAACGCAGGCTTTCCTTCGGATGTCTTGTCTGTGTGCTGCGGTCGACTGCAATCAGACCGAAGGTCATCGAGTAGCCTTTCTGCCATTCAAAATTATCCAGAAGGCTCCAGTGAAAATAACTTTTTACCGGGAGACCATCGCGGATGCAGGCAGCGACGCCGTTAAGCGCGGCATCGATAAAAGCGACGCGTCTGGTGTCATCGGAAGTCGCAATTCCATTTTCGGTGACATACAGATCGCCGTGAAAATCTTCTGCCACCCTGCGCAGAACATGCTCTAAAGCTTCCGGATAAAACTCATAATTCATCTGGGTCAGTTGGGCGCCCTCCGGATTCGGGAGCTGACCCTCCGGACCGATCAGGGAGCGGGTATAATTCTGCACGCCTAAGAAATCATCCTCCTTAATATAAGGGAGATAGTGTAAAAATTCTTCGTCCCACTCAGAGGCTGCGCGCGCCTCGCCGCCCGCCTGCGGCTGAATGTCGTGCAGGCTTAAGGTCAGACCGACCTGAATGTCCGGGTAGAGCGCTTTGATTTCTTTTCTCGCGAGCGCATGCGCTTTCATGATGAGAAGATCGCCCTCTCTGGTGCGCATGGAAGTAAAGTTTTCTACTTTTTCCACACCAAAGACTTCCATATTTTCAATAGCGGTAGCTTTCTGACCCTCCAGCATTTTCTGGAGATTGATGCCGACCTGCACCGTTCCGTCTGCACTGTCGCCGCCCTTTGACGTTGTCTGTGCCGTCTGCATCTGTGCCATCATCTGCCGTTTGTAACGTTCGGCGATTGCGGCAACCTGAATGCCCATATTTGCCTCGTTGATGGTGCATACATAGTGCAGTCCGCTGCCGAGCTCTTCCATAATATAATGGACGTAGCGGGCAAAGTCGGCAGGCGTTGTCTCTGCTTCCCATCCGCCCTTGGTCATCAGCCATTTCGGGCTGGAAAAATGATGCAGGGTAACGAAAGGCTCTACACCGTATTTTCTGCAGCAGGCGATGACGTCGCGGTAATGTGCGACGGCTGCTGCATCAAACACGCCCTCCTCCGGCTCGATGCGCGCCCATTCGATCGAAAAACGATAGGCGTTTAAGCCGGCATCGGACAGAAGCTTGATATCTTCCTCATAGCGGTGGTAGTGATCGACCGCGTCTAAAGACGGCTCGAGAAAGCTGGTGTGCTTCATATGCTCCATCGCCCATAAGTCGCTGTGGATATTGTTCCCTTCTACCTGATGGGCGGCTGTGGCAGCCCCGATCAAAAAATGTTCCGGTAATCTCATAAAATCCTCCATTCTGCAGTGAAAAAATACAGCGTCAGCCGTATTTCTCCTGCGCATCTCTTGTAATCCGATGTTACTATATAAGATTTTATAAAACCGGGAGTTCACAAAATCGTGAAAATGTTAGAAAAATAGCAATACTTAATTTTATAACATGAATTTTATTACATTACCACGAATTTGTAAACACGCAAAAGAAAAAGACCGGCTAGAATAAAGCCATAGAAAAACACAGGCCGCAGATATAGCAGACATACGGGAGCGGCAAAATACGGAAAAGGCTGGAGGGTACAAAAATGTTTGGAAAGAAAAAAGAACAGCCGGTGGAGACAAACGGCATTGTCTACCGCCGCGCGAAGACATGGAGGGTAGCGCTTGCAGGATGCAGTTCTGGGATTGGAATGTGTTTTTATGTGCTGCTTGGACTGGCAAGCTATGTGGCAAACGAAGGGTATGGCATTGCAACAGCGGTGGTAGGCATTATCCTGACTGCAACAAGAATCTTGGACGGCGTCACAGATCCCATCATTGCGATCATCATCGATAAGATGAACACGCGGTTCGGAAAGATCAGGATTCTGATGGTGGCAGGATGGCTGATCGAGTCACTGGCAGTCCTGATCATGTACTGCTGGGCGAGCGGAAAGGGACATGGAATCGTGCTGTTCGTGCTGCTCTACTGCCTGTATGTGATCGGCTATACGATGTGCAACGTCACAGCGCAGATCGTTCCGGCGATGCTTACAAACGACCCGAAGCAGCGCCCGATGGTAGGCGTCTGGAGTACAGCTTATAACTATCTGGTGCCGATGATTCTTAACATCGTGATTACGGTGATATTGCTCCCAAAATATGGAAATGTCTATTCGGTAGAGATGCTTGCAGCATCCTGCATCGTCTGCGTGGCAGTATCGGGTGTGGGATTACTTCTCTGCAGCATCGCGGTATCGGATATCGATAAACCGGAAAATTTTGTGGGCGTGGCGAGCAAGAAGAAGGCTGAGCCGGTAAAAGTAAAAGATATGTGGGAGCTGGTCAAATCCAATCGTGCGCTACAGACGTTCATCGTTGCGGCAAGTTCGGATAAGATTGCGAGCCAGACGGCAAGCCAGGCGGTTGTGACGACGATGCTGTTCGGAATTATTATCGGCAATATGCAGCTTGGGACAATCTTAAGTGTAATCGGTATGCTTCCTTCGATCATCTTCGCGTTTATCGGAGCGAAATATGCAGGAAAGCACGGAAATAAAGAGGCGATGGTGACGTGGACGTATGTGTGCATCACCGTGGCGGCGGTGCTTGTGGTATTGTTTATTTTCATTGATCCGACCCTGATTGCGACGACGCTTCCAATGATGATTGTATATGTATTATTGACCCTGGTGTTAAATGGTGCAAAAATGTGCGTGACGATGTCAAGCAATGCGATGATGGCGGACATCATTGATTACGAATTAGACCGCAGCGGTAAATTCATTCCGGCAGCAGTGACAGGTACATACAGCTTTATTGACAAGTTAGTATCCTCGTTTTCTGCAGCGATTGCAACCGGTCTGGTGGCATTGATCGGCTACAGGCACACGATGCCACAGCCGACCGACCCGTCTACACCGGCAATCTTCTGGATGACGATCAGCATGTATTTCGGACTCCCGCTGATCGGCTGGGTATGTACGCTCTGCGCAATGCGCAAGACGCCGCTCTCCAAAGAGAAGATGGAGGAAGTACAGAAGAGTATTCAGGAAAAAAAACAGGCAGAAGTGGAAAAAGTGATTGAGGAAATGAAATAGAGAGAAGAAAAGAAAGGGAAAACGGAACAGATGAGAAATACAATATTGCTGGAAAAGGACTGGACATTTTATAAAAATCCACAGAGTGAAAGCGGGGAAGCGGTGACGCTCCCGCACACCTGGAACGCGGTTGACGGGCAGGACGGTGGAAACGATTATTATCGCGGAACCTGCAAATATGTGCGTCATTTTGTAAAACCGGAACTGGAAAAGGGCGGAAGAGCGTATCTGGAATTTGACGGCGCAGCGATGACGGCGGATGTTGTGGTCAACGGAACGAAGCTGCTCCACCACGAGGGCGGATTTTCTACATTCCGGGTAGATGTGACGGAGCAGTTGACAGAGGACAATCTGTTAGAAGTATATGTGGATAACTCCGACAACACAAAGGTGTATCCGCAGAAAGCTGATTTTACTTTTTACGGCGGGTTGTACCGCATGGTAAAGCTGGTGACGGTGCCTAAAGTGCATTTTGTGATGGACTATGCAGGTGGAAACGGCATGAAAGTGACGCCGGAGGTAACGATTCTGGACGCTGCAAAGAAACAGGCGGATGCAGACGTGACGGTGGAACTGTGGATGACGGGGGAAGCACCGGATGTGACGGTCGACGTGGCGGGAGAGACACAGACGGTTCCCGTGGAAAACGGTTATGCAAGAGCCGTGTTTGCGCTTAAAAATGTGCATCTCTGGGACGGTGTGGATGACCCGTATCTGTATACGGCAAAAGCAGAACTTCCGGGCGGCGATGTCGTGGAGCGGACGTTTGGCTGCCGCAGCTTTAAAGTGGATCCCAGGGAGGGCTTTTTCTTAAACGGACGATCCTATCCGCTGCGCGGCGTGAGCCGTCACCAGGACCGCGCGGGCGCGGGCAATGCGCTGACATACGAAATGCACCGGGAGGATATGGCGATAGTAAGAGAACTTGGCGCCAACACAATCCGCCTGGCACATTATCAGCACGCACAGGAATTCTACAATCTATGCGATGAAAACGGAATCATCGTGTGGGCGGAAATCCCGTATATCACGATGCACATGACGGACGGCACCGAAAATACGTTAAGCCAGATGAAAGAACTGATTGTGCAGAACTATCATCATCCGTCGATTGTCTGCTGGGGACTTTCCAACGAAATCACAGCTGCGAGCGTGGTGAACGAAGAACTGCTGGAGAATCACCGCAGATTAAATGATCTGTGTCATGAACTGGATAAGACGCGTCCAACGGTTATGGCGGATGTCTTTATGTTAGAGACGGACAGTCCGATGCTGGAGATACCAGATATGAACAGCTACAATCTCTACTTTGGCTGGTACATCGGGGAACTGGAACAGAACGACAGCTTTTTTGACGAATATCATAGCACTTACCCCGACCGGGTGATCGGACTCTCCGAGTACGGTGCGGACGCGAATCCGGCATACCACAGCGCGAATCCGGAGCGGGGCGATTACACGGAGGAATATCAGTGTGTTTACCACGAGCATATGGCAAAAATGATCGAGGAGCGTCCGTATCTGTGGGCAACGCACGTGTGGAATCTGTTTGATTTCGCTGCGGACGGACGTGATGAGGGCGGTAAGCACGGCGAGAACCAGAAGGGGCTTGTGACGATGGACCGCAGGATCAAAAAGGATGCATTTTATGTATACAAGGCATACTGGAGCAGAGAACCGTTCGTGCATCTCTGCGGCAGCAGATACACAGACCGTGCGGAGGATGTGACGGAGATTAAAGTGTACTCTAACCAGAAGAAGGTCACGCTTTTTGTGGATGGAGCAGAGCAGGAGACCAAGGAAGGTGCACGCATCTTCAGATTCCGGGTGCCGATTACGGGAACGCACACGATCCGGGCAGTGTCCGGGGACTGCACCGATGAGATTACAGTGAGAAAAGTGGACACACCGAATCCGGATTACATTTTCAACAAGCAGGGCGACGTGGTCAACTGGTTTGACAAAGAGGATTTTAAAGCCGATCACTATTCGATTTCCGATACACTGGGGGAACTGGCGAAAAATGAGATGGCAAACGCCATTGTGCAGAGCCTGATGGCACAGGCTTCCGCAAGCCGCGGCGATGTGGCGGAGAGCGTGAAGGACAACCCGGCATTGCAGCGGATGATGCAGCGCATGACACTGGCAAGTCTCTTAAAGCAGGCGGGAGACGCTGTGAGCGAGGAGCAGATGAAAGCGTTAAACGACGCATTGCAGAAAATTCCAAAGAACTAAGGAATAGGAAGTAAGGAGCGCAGAGGGATGAAAAAAGCAGTACAGCAGATCATGCTTGGAACAGTAACGAAAAATGAAAAGCAGACGGCAGAGACGCTGCGGCGGATCAAGGCGGCAGGCTACGATGGAATCGAACTGAACGGTTTTATGGTGAAACCGACCTCTTTTCTGGTGCGGATGCTCACGAAGGCGGCGGGGATGCCGGTCGGAAAAGGCGGCAGCTATGACTGGAATGCCCTTGTAAAAGAAGCGGGACTTTGTGTGACGAGCATCCATGAAGATCTTGGAACGATCAGACGGGAGCCGGAGACGGTTGCAAAAGAGGCAGAAGCCTTCGGCACAAAATATGTTGTCATCACGGGAATGTACCGCTTTGATTACGCGGATAAAGCCGCGGTGCAGGGGCTGTGCCGGGATCTGAATACCTCCGGAAAAATTTTGAAAGAGGCGGGCATTGAGCTTTTGTACCACAATCATAACTGTGAATTTCTGCACGTTGAGCCGCAGAAAACGGCGTATGATCTGCTCCTTTCGGAGACAGATCCGGAATATGTCAACTTTGAGCTGGACTCCTACTGGCCGACGGAGGCGGGCGTGGACGCGCTCGCCCTGATGAAAAAACTGGACACGAGAATGAAGCTTTATCATATCAATGACCGCGGCACTCGCCTTTTGAAGCCTGCCATGACGCCGATCTTAAAATCGGACAGCATGGAGCTTGGCTGCGGTAATATGAATCTGGATGCACTCATTGCACAGGCAAAGAACGTGAATGTGGATGCCGTGATTTTAGAAAGCCATAAAAACTGGGTGGATAATTCTCCGCTGCGGTCGCTGGAGGTAAGCGCACAGTTTTTAAACGCACGGATCTGACAGAGCGGGAGATGGCAGAATAAGGATGGAAATGCAGATGGAAGAATTAAGAAAACAGTGGATCACTTCAGAAAAAGAATACCGGGAGGGCGAGGTTTTTGTATACCGGCAGAAATTTACGGCTTCACAGGTCAAAAAAGCTGTGTTTTACGGCACAGCCCTCGGCGTGTACGAAGCAGAATTAAACGGTACGAAGATCGGGAGCCAGATGTTTGCGCCGGGATTTTCCTACTATCCGAGACGTGTGCTCTATCAGACACACGAGGTTACGGAGCTGTTGCGGGAAGGGGAAAATACGCTGACGGTCTATCTCGGACAGGGGTGGTACTGCGGGCGTTTTCTCTGTGAAAATCAGACGCAGATATACGGAGAGCAGCCGGCGGTCGCATGGATTCTGGAACTGGAGGATGCGGCGGGAAGCAGGAGACTCGTCTCCGATGAGACGGTGGAGGAACTGGAATCCCCGTATGAATATGCCGGAGAGTACGATGGTGAGATTTATTTTGCAGACGGAAGAGAGAAAGTGACCGGTCATGCGGCTGCCTACACGAGGGAGACGCCGTTTGCACTGGAGCCGACGCTTACGGAGGTGCGTCTGCAGGATGAGATGCCGGTGAGAGAGGCAACGGTGCAGGGAGACGTGACGATCCTTGATTTCGGGCAAAACTTTGCCGGAATTGTAGAAATAGATCCTTCTTTTTTGACAAATGAGACAATTACGATCCGGCACGGGGAGATCTTAAATGCCGACGGCAGCCTGTACACCGCAAATCTGCGCAAAGCAAAAGCAACGATCGTCTACCATGCAGGCGCGGAGAAGAAAAAATACCGTCCGCGCTTTACCTATATGGGATTCCGTTACATGGAGCTTTCCGGTGCGGCATATCAGCCGGGGATGATCAGGGCATACGCACTTCATACAGAGATGGAGCGTACCGGATATTTTTCCTGCGAGAATCCGCTGGTGCAGAAACTCTATGAGAACCAGGTCTGGGGACAGAAATCCAACTATGTGGAAGTGCCGACCGACTGCCCGCAGCGGGATGAGCGCATGGGCTATACCGGGGACGGTCAGGTGTTTGCACTGACAGGGGCTTATAATTTTAATACGGATGCGTTCTGGAAAAATTTTCTACGGGATCTGGAGCTGGGGCAGCTTGACAACACCGAGGGATATGTGTGCGCCACGGTGCCGCAGACAGGACCTGCCGGGATCGGATTTATCAGCATGCTGGGCTGGGGCAATGCGGTCACGATTCTGCCGGAGATGATGTACCGTCAGTTCGGGGACGAGGAGGCACTGCCGCGCCAGTATGAGAGCATGAAGCTTTTTGTGGAGGCGGAGATCCGCAAGATGGGGAAGAAAAATCTCTGGATTGGTCCGTCCCTAGGCGACTGGCTTGCGATGGGAAAAGGAATCGCATGGCAGGCGATGCACAACAATCCGGTGTCAAACGCGTTCATCGTGCATGATTTAAAGGTCATCAGCGAGACGGCAGAACGGCTTGGAAAGCGAGAAGATGCGGCGCGGTACCGCAGACAGCTTGCCGCGACGACGGACGCTTATATCAAAAAATTCGTGAGTAAAAACGGAATCGTGGCGAAGGACTATCAGTCCGCTTACATCATGGCATTAAAATTTGTGCTGCCGGAGGGCGAACTGCGGGAAATGGTCAAGAAAAACTTTGTCGCCAACATTCGTAAAAACGGACTGCAGACAGGATTTTTTGCGACAGAGCATCTGCTGCCGCTTCTGGTGGAAGCGGGAGAGCAGAAACTTGCCTATGATGTATTACTGCAGGAGAACTGCCCGGGGTGGATGTACCAGGTGAAATGCGGTGCAACGACAACCTGGGAGCGCTGGGATGCCTTAAAGCCGGACGGAACTGTTAACGAGGAGAAAATGGCGGGCTCCGGTGAAAATATGGTATCCTTTAACCATTACGCATTCGGCAGTGTGGGGGAGTTTTACTATCAATATATCCTGGGAATCAGACCGGAAAAACCGGGCTTTGCAAAACTGCATTTTGCACCTTATCCGGACGAGCGCCTGGGAGGCGTATCCGGAAGCTATCTTTCCGTGGCAGGGAAGATCGAGAGCGCATGGCGGTACGAACCGGACGGCTGCCATATCCGGCTTGCAACGCCGGTGGAGGCGGTAGTGCTTCTTCCGGATGGAAGAAGTGAGAATGTGCCTGCCGGAACGTACGAGTGGACGGTGAAAAGACCATAGTGAAAAGATCGAATATGTAAAAAGTGCAGGATATGTAAAAAAAATCCGGAATCTGACTGAAAAAAGGCAAGAAAGGAAATTGACGGCGGCAAGGCATAGATGATAAAATCTCATGAGTTATACATGTAAAGGATGAAAATTATGTTTGCAAAAATCAATTTCCACGATGAATTCTACCAGAAATTAAAGCTTCTGGTGCTGCCGATCACGATGCAGCAGTTTATGCTGGCGCTAGTCAGCGCCACGGACGCCATTATGCTTGGGGCGGTCAGCCAGACCTCTCTGTCAGCGGTGTCTCTGGCAGGGCAGATCCAGTTTGTCTTAAATCTGTTTATCAGCGGTATCTCCGCCGGCTCCGGAATCATGGCAGCGCAGTATTGGGGGAAAAAGGACGCGGCTTCCATTGAGGAGGTCATGCCGATTGCACTGCGCACCAATCTCATATTCAGCGGTGCGTTCACCGTGTTTGCGGCGGTGGCACCCGAGGTGCTCATGCGCATTTTTACGTCCGATCCTGCGTTAATTGAGAGCGGAGCGGTCTATCTGCGCGCGGTGTCCCTGTCATATCTGCTGTGCGGTATTTCACAGATTTACCTGATTTTGCTGAAAAATACCGGCTATGCCACGGTCAGTTCACGGATCAGCTGTACAGCGGTCGTTGTGAATATTATCTGCAATGCGATCTTGATCTACGGGCTGTTGGGGCTTCCTGCGTTAGGAATACAGGGAGCGGCTTACGCGACGGTTGCCGCCCGTCTGGTGGAGCTCATCTGGAGTTACCTGGAGACGAAGCAGTCCGGGCGTGTGCAGATCATCTGGAAGAAAATGTTCCGTGCGGCGGATGCCGTTCTGACAAAAGATTTCTGGCGTTATACCACGCCGGTGCTCGGCGCGGCGCTTGTCTGGGGAATCGCCTATGTGTCCTACTCTGTGATTATGGGACATATGGGAAGCGACGCAGTGGCGGCGAATTCCATCACCACGATCGCCAAGAATATGTTATCGTGCCTGATCCGCGGCGTCAGCGGCGGTGCGGGCGTGCTGATCGGAAATCTGCTCGGTGCCGGAGAACTGGACAAGGCAAAAGTGTACGGCGGCAGACTGACGCGTATGGCAATCGTGGTCGGCATGACCACCGGCGGTCTTCTGATGCTGATCTCGCCTTTGATCGTGCGTTTTGCACCGCTCAGTGAGACGGCGGCGGAGTATCTGCAGTATATGCTGATCTTCTGCGGCTGCAATATCATGGCGCAGTCGGTCAACACGACAGTGCTGGACGGCATCTTCTGTGCTGGTGGGGATTCCAAGTTCGACATGAAGGGAAATCTTGGGGCAATGTGGTGCTTTTCCGTACCGTTTGGCTTCTTTGCGGCATTTGTGCTGAAATGGCCGGTCATGGTGGTGTACTGTATCGTGAACCTCGACGAGATTGTGAAGATTCCTGCAGTGTATTTACATTATAAAAAATATATCTGGGTGCGGAATATTACGGTACAGGAAGAAGCGTAACAAGGTGCTTTTAGCCCTCCGGGCAGGATGCGCACTTGCGCGAAGGAGAGACATGCCGCAGGCGACCGCGCTTGGTGCAAAAATGTGTCGTGGCATATTTTTTATTGCAGAAGACGTTTGTGAGAAAGCCTGGAGAAGGCTGGCGCGGGTCTACAGAGGAAAAATAGCTGCGTGAGACCCCAAAACCGCTTGATAAGAGAGAAAAAGAGGGATAAATCCATGGCTTTTGGGCACTGGAAGCAAAAAATACGCCGTGAGACCCGGAAATTGTAAAATTCCGGGTCTCACGGCGTATTTTGTAGGCTGTAGACCCGAGAACGCTCCAGCAGATAGAAAAAATGATCAAAATATTCCAGAAAACGGGTCTCACGGCGTATTTTATCGGCTGTAGACCCGAAGTTTCAGAATACAGAGCAGCCCGAATAAATACAACCATGGTACAGAAAGTTGCATGAATCCGCCGGGAGATTATGAAATGCAGAAAGACATTATTTATATTGTATGACTGTATGCAGATTTGACGAGCACCGTGAATCTCCGGGCGGGTTGCGTGGAAAGAATTCCTTGCAAAAGCGCGGGTGCTGTAATACCATAAATACATGATGGATTGCAGAAGGAGTAGCTTGTATGGGTGAAGATATAACGGTCAGAGAGAGCGGGATTTATTTATTAAACCGGGTCGAAGTGACGCTGAAAGATGACAGCAGGGCAGAGGGAATCCTGCAGAATATTGCGGCGGAGACGATCACTGTAGAGGGCAGGGAGATCATGCTTTCGGATGTGGCGGATATCCGGCTGGCAGGGGAACTGACAGATTATAATGTGATGCGTGATACCGGAATGATCGGGAATTTTACATTTGCGCCGGAAGCCTGCCGTGATGCTGCGGAACTGGAACTCATGCGGTATGGAGATTTTGCGTGTACCGTGTCCTGTCATCTGAAGCTTGCAGCCGGAAAGATCTGCGCGGATGACATCCGGCTGGTATCGCACACACACAAGGTATGCGTGGAAAAATTAAGCCAGACGGAAGCAATTTACCGTTTTTTTGATGGATCATTTTATTTTTCCCGAATGCACTCCGGACGAACGGCTTTATCGGGAACTGCTACGTCTCACAGAATTATGCGAAGATGGAGAACGCCGGACTGCCGCGCGGAAATATCATGTTTTCGCAGGATCAGATTGACTTTGGATTCAAACCGGGCAATATCTACGTGGTTTCCTACACTTGCGCCAAAGAACCTGGTGAGATGGTGCAGGAAGCGGTCAGTGTGACGCTGGAGAAGATGCACCCCTGTGCGGATTATGCGAAAGTGTGGATTGACGGGAACGGCGAGGTAAATACCGCAGAAGAGACGGTGCTGCAGACCGGCGATATCGCGCAGGTACGGTATGTGGGACTCATTACGGCTTACCGCACGGATAACGGTACCGGTTATATTTCCGGGGAATACTGGTTCCATGTCAACAATCTCACAGATGCCGGGGAGGCGTCGCAGCTGGTTCTGGGGCGCAGGGTTTCGTTTACGATCTAGCAGACCTTAAAGGGTAAGCTTTGCGCGGCGAAGGATGTCGCTCTGATCTCAGAGAAGACGGTCATTGCAGAGGAGAAGCAGGAAGAATCCAAACCGGAGAGACTGCGCGGTTATATCGTAAAATACATGATCAAGCAGCCGGTCAGTGCAGGGTTCGGTTTTATTGTACCGGAGGAAGAACTGGAAGCCCATCTGGAGGATAAGGAGGGAACCGTCTATTTCAGGCAGACAGACATTGATTGTGAGACGATGCCGAAGCTGAATACCAAAAGTTATTATTACGAGGTTATATATACCCCGTATATCCTGCATGGCAAGACATGCGCGAAGGATGTGAAGATCGGTGCCGGACATCCGTATCCGGAGAAAAAGTCGACCGCTCCGGTGGCGGTGACCGCAGTGACAAAAAAGATTGTTTCAAAGACACTGCCGCTTGCGGAATATCTGGAAGCGGAGGAGACGCGCTATGCGGGGGCTTCTCCGAAGCTTGGAATTATCTCCTTCTACAACGGGCATTATGCGCTGATCAGCGACTGCTATATCAATAAAAAGCTTGTGACAGATCAGGAGTATGCGCCGGACGGCGCGATTGCGATCTTCAATCCGGAGCTTGCACAGATCGAAACAGAAGAGGCGATAAAGACGGCAAAGCACTGCTATCTGGTAAAATATGTGCCGGGCGGCACAATGGTAAATGAAAAAAACGGCATGGAGCATCCGTCTATTGATCATAATTATCCGGTTCTGGTGGTGGCGTCCTTTGCGAAGAACCAGTATATCTGTCTTAAAATTGAGGCGGATGCATTGCAGGTGCGGAAAGTGGAGCAGGTAATGTCCACGCTTGGCACCGCCGTACCGGAACAGGTGGATTTTGATATTCCGGAGCTTTGCAACGGGGAAAGTGTGATCTTCGAGCTGACGGATTCCACAGCGGCTTACCACGTCATCGACAGCGTGGGGGATGATTTTTACCGTATAAATGCGCAGAAATTCAATGCGGAGTTGGGATAAGGAGTGTGGAAAAATGAACTATAAGCGGATTACAGATCTTCCAGGTGTGCGGATTGCACGCGAGGCGATGGTGGTTGGAGACGTGACGATCGGGGAGGACAGCTGTGTGCTGTTTTACTCCACCGTGCGCGGGGATGAGGGAACCATCACGATCGGAAGAGAGACAAACATTCAGGAAAGCTGTACGATTCATGCGAGCATTGAGGGCGATGTGGTGATCGGTGACAATGTGACCATCGGGCATCAGGCGATTATCCACGGATGCACGGTGGGCGACCGGACGCTGATTGGGATGGCCGCGACGATCCTGGACGGAGCGGAGATTGGCTGTGACTGTATCGTCGGGGCGGGAAGCCTTGTCACAAAGCACACCCGGGTGCCGGATGGATCGCTGGTGCTCGGAAGCCCGGCGAAGGTCGTGCGGCAGCTGACGGAAGCGGAGAAAAAAGACATTTACCGCAACAGCCGGGAATATGTGAAGGTGGCGCGCGAGATGCAGGAGCAGGGACTGCTCCCGTGACAGACGCAATAAGCATATCGTGCGTTGCTTTGATAAGTAATATTATAAGAAGACCACACCATGGGATTTCAGATGAAAATGCAGATGGACATTCGGTTCAAAAAATGTGGCATTTCTAACCAGCCGAATGTTTGCATCTTCGATGATCCGTGTTTT
>JABLTR010059303.1_pt1 | contig 19859 bp, 17 predicted proteins | sample 7160071 | NCBI WGS metagenome assembly JABLTR01 (sample SAMN14651230, study PRJNA627086) | human gut metagenome | isolation source: feces | host: Homo sapiens | reverse complement strand
TGTATGCATACATAAGCTTTTCAAGTTCCTCGATGTTTTTCTTGAGCTCCCTGCCTATGTCGGTGCTGGCAACTCTTATCCTTGCCTGTGAGTACTGAAGGGCTACGGTAGAAGAATGTATATCCTTTTCCTCAGCTATGGCCTTCTCCGTTGACTCGAAGGGCTCATGGGATACAAGAACAAGTCCATGCGAATTATAAATAAGAGTATATCCAGCTATACCCGTTTCTTTCTGATACGCCTTGGCAAAACCGCCGTCGATGACAAACAGCTTTCCATTGGCCTTTATGGGGCTCTCGCCCTTCCTTACCTGTACAGGAACATGTCCATTTATTATATGTGATTTATCAGGGTCAAGACCGAAATTCTCAAGTATTTCCCTGCATACTCTCTCATCATTTCTCTTTTCATAATAAGGGCTCTTGTTTTCCTTATGGGTGGCTGTATCCTCGATGAAATATCTTTCAAAGGTGGTCATGGCATCCTTTCCAAACAGCGGCGAGTTCTCTCCGCACCAGAGATACCATATAAGGTCCAGACATTCCCTCTTTGTATCGCTGTGAGGCCTTGTATAGTAACCTTCCCTCATGGCTCTCTCAACAGCGTCCATATATTCCTTGCCTTTAAGTTTCTTTCCTCTGAACCTCACTTCCTTAAGGGTGCCATCCTCATTTGTGGGGATGCATCCATGGAAAAGAAGGTTTGAGTTGAATATACTGTAAATGCTTCCATTACTGAACATAAACCTTACATGCTTCTGAAGTTTTCCACTGTTTACAAATGAAGATTTTATCTTATCCATAACCCCCTGTTCTTCTTCGGAAAGTTCAAAGGGATTATTGGGATCAATAGTAGGAAGGTTGCAGTCCCTGAGAGGATATTCCTGTCCCTTTATGGTTATTGTTCCCTTTTCAAAGTCTATCTTATCCAGAAGGAGCCTGCCTTCCATCTTAAATTCAGGATGTCTCTTTATTATCTGTGCTTCCATCTTGAACTGCATAATGGATATGGCCTTATGCATTTTGGCCGTAAGTATTACTTCCTTATCACTCAGAGCGTCCGCATCTGAATTTTTAGGCATAAAATATGTACAGGGGTCATCTGCGTACTTCTCCATTGCAAATGTAGCAAGTGGGATAAGGTTTATTCCATAGTCCTCCTCAATGGTATCAAGGTTGCAGTAACGTGCCTGTATCCTTATGACATTGCAGATAAGTGCCTGACATCCAGCTGCTGCTCCCATCCAGCTTATATCATGGTTTCCCCACTGTATGTCAACTGAGTGGTAGTTCTCCAAAATATCCATGATCTTTGCTGCCCTTGGACCTCTGTCGTATATATCGCCTATTACATGGAGCCTGTCTATGGCAAGCCTCTGTATAAGGTTTGATATAGCGGTTATGAATCTGTCAGCCTGGTCAAGCCTTATTATGGACTCGATTATCTGATTGTAATACATTTCCTTGTCTTCTCCTGAGCTGTCCTCATGAAGAAGCTCCTCGATTATATAGGCAAAATCCGGTGGAAGCGCCTTCCTGACCTTTGAACGGGTATATTTGGCAGAAATTACTTTGCATATGGTCACAAGTCTGTGAAGGGTGATCCTGTACCAGTCATCCATATCCTTTTCAGTCTTTTTTATCTCCTCCAGTTTCTGCTCGGGATAATAGATAAGGGTGGCAAGGGTCTTCTTTTCAGAATCCCTGAGACTGGTGCCAAGTATGTAGGTTATATGATTTTTTATAACGCCTGAAGCATTCCTGAGAACATGGCTGAAGGCCTCATATTCACCATGTATATCTGAAATAAAGTGCTCCGTACCCTTTGGAAGATTAAGTATGGCCTGGAGATTGATTATCTCCGTGCTGGCACTTGTAATATTAGGGTACTGTTTTGCAAGAAGGTTAAGGTACTTAAACTCTTCCTTTGTAAATTCCTTTTCCAAATCCGGCATCTGAGCGTCCTCCTGTTATTTGCTTATAATATTTGAATTCCCTTGATAATTTATATATATCACCGTCTTAGCGGCAACAAATATCATATTTATAAAAGATAAAATAACTCCGGATAATACTATGGTGAAGTATGAATCAGAAGCAAACATAAATATGGCCCCTGCCAGATATGCCACAGCATAATTAAGAGCATAAAATACTATCACATATAAAAGCGTTCTCCACCATTTTCCCTTGACCAGCTCACGGCTCCTGCCAAGGGACTTTATGCCTGGACAGTCATCAAGCACTATGGCCTGTATATAAAAACTCCATATGACTGCCAGGATCACTCCTGGTATTATACCTAAAAACGTAAGAAGGGTCACACAGAGGCTGAAAACTATGAGGGATGCCAGGAACCTTCCCGCGTTTGAAAACATTTCCGAAAGTGCTTCCGTATAAGCAGGATTCTTACCCTCCAGGGCAGCCTTTGTTATATATATGACGGCCATGCTTCCAAAGGGAAAGAGTATCATATCCGTAAGGTTGCCAGCCAGATTATATCTTACTATACTAATATATTCAGGTGAGCTGACAAATTCTTTTATTAATTCTGGATTTGAAAGTATGGATGCCAGGTCAAAGCCAGAACTTATATTATTGATGGAAAGGGTTATATATCCGCTCAGCAGATTAATGGGGAAATAAATTATAAGCAGCACAAAAAGTATGGCAGTAATATTGCTTTTGACAGCGGCATAGCCTATGACCAGGGCTTCTCCCACTGAAATTTTCTCTTTCTTTTTTATCTCATCTATAAGCATATTTTCGTTATCCTTTCTAAAGCTCTATTTTTAATTATATAATTTTACGCTGTTAAAGTCTATATAATTTTAAACATCGTAATATACATATAATAATTAAAAATATTCTGGAGGAGTTATGCCAAAAATATATCTTAGTCCTTCTACTCAGGAATTCAACATCTACATCGGAGGCGGCAGTGAGGAAGAATATATGAACCTTCTTGCCGACTACATGGAACCCTATCTTTTATCCAGCGGCATTAATTTCGTGAGGAACACTCCTGATATGACCGCGGCTTCTTCCATAAGGCAGTCAAATGAAGGCACCTATGATTTTCATTTAGCCCTTCACTCCAACGCATCGCCGGAATTCATAGCCGGCCAGCTTCAAGGCTCGGATGTTTACTACTATCCAAGGAGTTACAAAGGGTATGAAGCCGCACAGATAATAGCCGGCAACCTTAAACTGATATACCCTGACCCCGAACTGGTAAACGCCGTTCCAACAACTGGTATAGGCGAGGTGAAACGTACAAAGGCTCCGGCGGTACTGGTGGAGGTGGCCTACCATGACAATGCCGAAGATGAAGCCTGGATAAAAAATAATCTGGAAAACATAGCGTCAAATCTTGTGCTTTCCCTTACCCAGTATTTCGGCCTGCCATTCATACCCTATACCGGCACCCAGGAGGCTGTTGTAACGACAGCAGGAGGAAACCTCCATATCCGTGCCTATCCTTCATCGGATTCAGATATAAATACCGTAGTTCCAAATGGGACACAGCTGACCGTATTCGGGCAGTATGGGCCATGGTACAGCGTCTACCACGATGGAACAGCGGGCTTTGCCTTTTCCGAATATATAAGCATACTGTAAAACAAAAGTTCCGGACAGCATTCATCTGTTCGGAACTTTAATGATATCATATAAGTTTTCTGAAGGGTGAGACCTTATGCAGTTCCACTACTCTGCCATAGAGCACGGGCTTTTTCTGCATATATTCCAGATTTATCTTTCTGCCGCCCAGATTATAGAGGTTTCCTTCCTTCTTTACCGCAATGCATGTAAAGCCGTCCAGGTTATAAAGCCCCCAGCACATATTGCCAATGTCTGCGGCATATCTGACGGATACAAAATCTCCGTCGTATATGACTGGCTCTATGTTCCTGCCGTTTATCATAACAAGATAATCTGCACTTTCAGACTTTTTTATCTTCTTTATCTTTTCATCACCAGTGGCGGTCCTGAGTTCGCCGCAGAAACCGTCAGTTATGTCAAGGCAGAGAAAATCATTCATTCCGTCACCGGATGACAGCCTCTCGCTGATCTCCTTTTCCGCCTCGTGTCTTACTATATAGTCAATGAAAAATCTGCTTTTTTTATCAAGACTTCTGTAATTTTCAAGAAGCATCCTCTCCTCGAACCAGAATCCTCCGTTTATGCTGTCCTGAAAGAGATAATTCGGATCAAGTTCCAGCAGATTCATTAATTTATACAGATAGTCCTCCTTAGGAAAGCTGGTTCCCCTCTCATAATTGGCAACACTGTTGACACTTATTCCAAGTTCCCTGGCCAGGTCCATCTGGGTCATGTTTTTTGCTTTTCTGGCTTCTCTCAGTCTTTCGCCCAGGCTCATAGTTTTCCACTCCCTTTAACGGTATAATTAATTATACAACAAAAGAGACAAAAAAACATATTTTTCGACTTTCCTCATCATTTTATTTAATCAGATACTTTTTAAGATATTTTCCTGTATATGACTGGGGCACCTCAGCTATCTCCTCGGGCGTTCCGCAGGCAACTATCCTTCCGCCGCCGTCTCCGCCTTCGGGTCCCAGGTCAATTATATAATCCGCTGTCTTTATGACATCCAGATTATGCTCGATAACAACTACCGTATTTCCTCCATCGGCCAGCCTCTGAAGTATGTTTATAAGCCTGTGCACATCGGAAGTATGCAGTCCTGTGGTGGGCTCATCCAGTATATACATGGTCTTTCCTGTGCTCTTTCTGCTGAGCTCCGTGGCAAGTTTTACCCTCTGGGCCTCACCGCCGGAAAGGGTCGTCGATGACTGTCCCAGCTGTACATAGGAAAGTCCCACATCATAAAGAGTCTGAAGTTTTGACTTTATCCTTGGTATGCTGTCAAAGAACTCAAGGGCTTCCTCCACGGTCATATCCAGTACGTCGGATATAGTCTTTCCCTTATATTTTACCTCGAGAGTTTCCCTGTTATACCTTTTTCCGCCGCATACATCACAGGGAACATATATATCAGGCAGGAAGTTCATCTCTATTTTTATTATTCCATCACCGCCGCAGGCTTCACATCTTCCGCCCTTTACGTTGAAACTGAATCTTCCCTTTGTATATCCCCTCATCTTTGCTTCATTTGTCTGGGCATACAGATCCCTTATGAGATCAAAAAGCCCCGTATATGTGGCAGGATTTGACCTGGGAGTCCTGCCTATGGGTGACTGGTCTATATTTATCACCTTATCCAGCATTTCCTCACCCAGTATGCAGTCATGTTTTCCAGGATAGAGTTTGGCATAATTCAGATCCCTGGCAAGGCTTTTATAAAGTATCTCATTGACAAGAGAGCTCTTTCCTGAGCCGGATACTCCAGTGACACATGTAAATATGCCAAGGGGTATTTTCACATCTATATTTTTCAGGTTGTTTTCTGCTGCGCCCTTAATGGTAAGGAATTTGTCCTTGGAAGCCTTCCTTCTTTTCACAGGCACCTCTATCTTCTTTCTGCCGCTCAGATATGCTCCCGTCTCGCTCCTCTCGCAGGCCTTTATATCTTCCACAGTTCCGGCACAAACCACTTCGCCGCCGTTTCTGCCTGCTCCGGGACCTATATCCACCACATAGTCAGCAGCATACATCGTATCTTCGTCGTGTTCCACCACTATGAGTGTATTTCCCATATCTCTGAGATTTTTTAAAGTGGCTATGAGCTTGTCATTATCCCTCTGGTGAAGTCCTATGCTTGGCTCATCGAGTATATATACCACTCCCACCAAACCAGAACCTATCTGGGTGGCCAGCCTTATACGCTGGGATTCTCCTCCTGAAAGGGTGCCTGCCGACCTGCTCAAAGTCAGGTAGTCCAGACCAACATCCACAAGGAACCCAAGTCTGGCATTGATCTCCTTGAGTATCCTGTCGGCTATCATGGCTTCCTTTCCCGTGAGCTTGAGCTCCTGGAAAAACTTTCTGGATTCGGCAACACTCATCTCCGTCACATCTGATATGCTCTTTCCTCCTACGGTAACGGCAAGTATTTCAGGCTTGAGCCTTTTGCCCTTACATACGGGGCATTTTATCTCAGTCATATACTGCTCGTACTCGCCCTTCATGGCATCAGATGTCTCGTTATATCTTCTCTGGAGATTGCCTATGACGCCGTCAAAGCTGTAATCATAGTAGCTTATGCCCTTGGCGTTCATATACTCTATCCTTACCTTTGCTCCCTTTGTGCCGTAAAATATTATGTCCTTTACGTTATCGGGCAGTTCTTCAAAGGGCACATCCAGGCTGAAATCGTATTTTTTAGCCAGAGCCTTGAAAAGCTCACTGCTCATGCTTCCGCTGGTGCCTATGGAGTTGAATCCAGGCGCGGAAATGGCTCCCTTAGATATGCTCAAAGACGGATTTGGCACGATAAGCTCAGGAGAAAATTTTCTCATCATTCCAAGGCCTGAACATTCCGGGCAGGCTCCGCTGGGGTTATTGAATGAAAATGACCTGGGCTCTATTTCAGGTATGCTTATCTCGCAGTCAGGGCAGGCAAAACTTTCACTGAATGTGACGCTCTTATCCCCGATTATATCAGCTACGATAACTCCTCCTGACAGGGCTGAGGCAATCTCCACAGAATCCGCAAGACGTTTCTGTATGCCGTCCCTTACCTTCAGCCTGTCCACAACTATCTCAATGACATGTTTTTTATTTTTCTCAAGTTTTATCTCCTCGGAAAGGTCATATATTATACCATCTATCCTTACCCTTACATATCCGTTTTTCTTGGCGTCCTCCAGGAGTTTTACATGTTCTCCCTTTCTGCCCTTTACAACGGGAGCAAGTATCTGTATTTTGCTGTCAGCTGGGAACCTCATTATCTGGTCGACTATCTGGTCAACGGTCTGTTTTTTTATCTCCCTGCCGCATTTTGGGCAGTGTGGTATTCCAGCCCTGGCAAAAAGCAGTCTGAGATAGTCATATATCTCAGTTACTGTTCCAACGGTGGACCTGGGGTTATTATTGGTCGTTTTCTGGTCTATGCTTATGGCCGGAGACAGTCCGCCTATATAGTCCACATCGGGCTTGTCCATCTGTCCAAGGAACTGTCTGGCATAGGACGAAAGAGACTCCACATATCTTCTCTGGCCCTCCGCATATATGGTATCAAAGGCAAGTGAGCTTTTTCCTGAGCCTGATACACCAGTAAATACTATAAACTTTTCCCTGGGTATATTAAGATCTATATTTTTAAGGTTGTGGGAGCGGGCTCCCTTTATCTCAATTATATTTTTTCCCATTTTTATTCACCATTCATAAGTTTCTTTATTTCAATAAGCTTGTCTCTGAGTTCAGCCGCCTTCTCAAACTCAAGCTCGGCAGCGGCACGCTTCATATCCCTTTCGGTCTTTACGGCCTCTTTGCGCAGTTCTTTTATGTTCATGGACTCAAGATCCTTATTGAGCCCCTTCTTCGGCTTCTCATCAACGGCCTTTGTAGCCTGGATTATATCATAGACCTTTTTCTTTATGGTCTGGGGCGTTATGCCGTGCTCCTCATTATATTTCATCTGTATCTCACGTCTTCTGGCGGTCTCCGTTATGGCCCTGTCCATGGAATCCGTTATGACATCGGCATACATTATTACCCTTCCTTCGGCATTTCTTGCCGCACGTCCGATGGTCTGTATGAGGCTGGTCTCTGAACGCAGGAATCCTTCCTTATCGGCATCAAGTATGGCTACCAGAGCCACCTCAGGGATATCAAGACCTTCCCTCAGAAGGTTTATGCCCACGAGCACATCGAATACGTCAAGCCTCAGGTCCCTTATGATCTCCAGTCTTTCAAGGGTATCTATATCCGAGTGGAGGTATCTTACCCTTACGCCGTTTTCCTTCATATAGTCCGTAAGACGTTCCGCCATCTTCTTGGTAAGGGTGGTCACGAGCACCTTATTACCGCTGCTGACGGTCTTATTTACCTCGCTTATGAGGTCATCTATCTGCCCCTGTATGGGCTTTACGGTTATCTCAGGATCAAGGAGACCCGTAGGCCTTATGACCTGTTCCACAGTCTGCTCAGAATGTTCAGCCTCATATTTTGACGGTGTGGCCGATACAAAAAGCATCTGGTTTATCTTGCTTTCAAACTCATCAAACTTCAGCGGCCTGTTATCCAGGGCTGAAGGCAGTCTGAATCCATATTCCACAAGGGTAGTTTTCCTTGAGCGGTCTCCTTCATACATACCCCTTATCTGAGGCACAGAAACATGGGACTCATCCGCAATTATCAGAAAATCATCGGGGAAGAAGTCCAGAAGTGTTCCCGGTGGGCTTCCCGGTTCTCTCAGTTCAAGGTGTCTTGAATAGTTCTCTATTCCAGTACAGAATCCCATCTCCGAAAGCATCTCTATATCATATCTTGTCCTCTGTTCCAGCCTCTGGGCCTCAAGGAGCTTATCCTCCCTTTTAAGCTCAGCCAGCCTTTCTTCCAGTTCCTTTTCGATATTCTGGAGCGCTATCTGCATCTTTTCCTTGGAAGTCACATAATGGGACGCCGGGAATATGACCACATGCTCCCTGGTTCCTATCACGTTTCCAGTAACCACGTCTATCTCTGATATCCTGTCTATCTCATCACCGAAAAACTCCACTCTTATGGCACTTTCACTGTTTGCCACGGGGAATATCTCTACCACGTCTCCCCTGACCCTGAACATACCACGGTCAAACTCCAGCTCATTTCTACAGTACTGGAGCTCCACAAGACGTTTAAGCACATCGTCCCTCTCCCTTTCCATTCCTGTTCTTAAGGACAGAGACATGCTCCTATACTCCTCCGGGTCACCTAAGCCATATATACAAGATACACTGGCCACCACAAGAACATCTTTTCGCTCAAAGAGCGCAGATGTGGCAGAGTGGCGGAGTTTATCTATCTCATTATTTATTGCCGAATCCTTCTCGATATATGTGTCAGTACTGGGGACATAGGCCTCAGGCTGGTAATAATCATAGTAAGAAACGAAATACTCCACGGCGTTCTCCGGGAAGATCTCCTTAAATTCGCTGTAGAGCTGGGCCGCAAGGGTCTTATTATGGGCAATGACCAGTGTCGGCTTCTGAAGTCCTACGATTATATTGGCCATGGTAAAGGTCTTTCCGGAACCCGTAACACCAAGGAGGGTCTGAAATTTTTTGCCCTCCTTAAAACCTTCAACAAGCTTTTCTATGGCCTGGGGCTGGTCTCCGGTAGGTTTGAATTTTGAATGTATTTTAAATGGTTTATCTATCATACAGCGCACCTCCGTTTACAAAATATTGCTGATATCCGTAAAAATATTTACGGCATATCTTTAGAAGTGTTTATCCTTATTTGTCATACTTGCAAGTATACCATAGTTAAAAAATAAAGTATAGTGAATTGAAGAAATTTACAAACATTTGTTCTTGTTTGTTTCCTAACTATTTTTAAACAGCAGTTAAAAACAGCCCTTTCAGTCAAAGTCATTTGGCTGAAAGGGCTGTTTAGTCTCTTTATTTTATTATATTCATTTTTTTAAGGGCATCCAGGGCGGCTGACTGTTCCGCTTCCTTCTTGCTTTTTCCACTGCCCTCTCCAAGCACACTGCCATTATGATTTACAGCAGCCGTAAACAGCTTATCATGATCAGGGCCCGACTCCCCGATTATCTCATAATGTATGGGCTCTTTACTGGTCTTTTGTATCTCTTCCTGAAGTCTCGTCTTGCAGTCGATTATATTCAGTGACAGTCTTATCCTGCTGACTGTATTTTCCAGCTGTCCAAGGATATGTTTCCTTGCGGCGTTGATGCCTCCATCAAGATATACGGCTCCTATGACAGCCTCAAAGGCATCGGCAAGTATGGAGTCTCTATGGCGTCCGCCTGTGGTCTCCTCGCCCTTTCCAAGCATAATGAAATCACTTATATGGATCTCCGCTGCCCTTTCGGCAAGGCTTGCCTCGCATACGGTGCCCGCCCTGAGCTTTGTGAGCTCCCCTTCAGGCATCTTGGGATAAAGGTTATAAATATAGTCGCTTATGACCAGCTCCAGTACGGCGTCTCCCAAAAACTCCAGCCTTTCATTATTATCATATTTTTCGATATGTTTTTCGTTGGCATAGGAACTATGGGTGAATGCCTTTTTGAGCAGTTCTATGTTTTTAAATTTGTATTTAATTATATTTTCAAATTGTTCCAGATTTGTATTGTTCATGATTACTCCGCAACCACATTACTAATATAATCAATAGCGTCTTTTACAGTTTTGATCTTGTCAGTATCATCAGTGTTAAATGTTACTTCGTATTCCTCTTCAAGTGCTGAAATAACCTGGAAAAGGTCAAATGAATCCGCACCAAGATCAGCAAATGCTGTATCCTCTGTTATCTCATCAGGAGATACTCCAAGCTGTTCCGCAATGATATTAATGATATTAGATGTGTCCATAAAATAAATTCTCCTTTATTTCTGTATTAATTGTTCTATTTTAGCTACAGTGTCATTTTCAATAAAGCTTATGCTCTGTTTTATGCAGTTGGTCACAGCTGGTGATTTGCAGCTTCCATGCATCTTCATTACCAGAGCCTTAAGGCCTATATAGGGCGCTCCTCCAACCTGGTCGGAATCAAAGGTCTTCTTTATATTGCCAAAGGGTGTTTTGAGCGCAGCTGCCGCAAGCTTATAGGGTCCCTTTGTTATCTCGGATTTGATGATAGTAAAGAGTGCCTTGCTCAATCCTTCAGTAAGCTTGAGTATGGTGTTTCCTACGAATCCATCGCATACAATTATGTCAGCTACTCCCTTGGGTATATCCACTATCTCAGCATTTCCGATGAAGTTGATCTCGGAATTTTCAAGCATGGTGTATACCTCTTTAACGAGCATATTGCCCTTTTCCTTCTCTACTCCGATGTTGGCAAGTCCAACCGTGGGGTTTTTTACTCCCAGAACGTTTTCAGCATAGACAGAGCCCATTTTTGCGAACTGTTCCAGATACTGGGGCTTACAGTCCACATTGGCGCCGCTGTCAAGGAGCAGTGAAAAACCTTTAAGGGTAGGCAGGCATGTAGCCAGAGCGGGTCTTTCGATACCCTTTATCCTTCCTACTGTGAATGTTCCTCCAACAAAAAGCGCTCCTGTACTTCCGGCGGAAATAAAGGCTGATGCCTTATTCTCCTTCACAAGTCCAAGGCCCACCATCATAGAAGAATTTTTCTTTTTCCTTACGGCCTCTGTGGGTACTTCATCCGTTCCGATGACCTCATCGGCATTAACTATCTCTATGCTGTCTTTATCATAAGTATATGACGCAAGCTCTTTTTTTACAATATCCTCTATGCCCACAAGCATTACTTTTACGGGATATATTTTTACCGCTTCAACAACTCCCTTTACTATCTCATAGGGGGCATTGTCTCCACCCATAGCGTCAACAGCCACTACAATATTTCTATCCAATCTTTTCACCTCTTTTATGAGCCCTTTATAAGCCCTCTTAAAGAACAAAATAAGGCAGCCAAAACAGCTGCCTTAAGGTTTATAATTAGTCTACAGGTGTAACAACCTTTTTGTTATATGAGCCGCATGCCTTGCAAACGTGGTGAGGCACCATCAGTTCGCCGCACTTGCTGCAATGTACAAGTGTAGGTGTCGCAATCTTCCATGTAGCTGCTTTTCTTTTACCTTTTTTTGATTTTGAGACTCTTCCTTTGGGTACTGCCATTTCTCTTTACACCTCCTCATCGAATTTGAGAAGAGAACGTAAACTTTCAAACCTTGGATCTATATATGTCGTATCGCATCCACAATCTTTTATATTAAGATTCTGTCCGCAAACAGGGCATAATCCCTTGCATTCTTCGCTGCATACGACCTTCATTGGCAAAACAGCCAATATATTTCTTATCACAATTGATGTAAGGTCTATAGAATCTCCCGAAAAAGTTTCTATCTCTTCGTCATAACTTGCGTTGCTGCTGAATTTTTCATTCAGTTCGAAGTCAACGGAAAAATTGACAGGCTCAAGACACCTGTCACAGGGCATACTTATACCTACGGTTCCTTTACCGTTGATATAATAAATATCCCCTTCCTTTATTACTTCTCCATCAAGACTAACAGGCGTTGTAAAAACCGCCTCCTGAGAATAACCGCCTAAACCATCCAGCTTTTCTTCAAAACTGAACGGAAAACTAGCTTCCCGTCTTCCCGATACAGCGGAAATGTTAATATTCATCTTTATTAATCACCCCTGCAAGTCATACTTTAACAATTATACTAACAACATAATTATTTGTCAATCAAAACTTTTATAAACCGTGCCGAAGCACGGTTTACAAAAATTTAAGCATATTTTTTATTTTTTAAGTCCTTCAACGATGTCTCTTGTATCCCTTGCGATAACAAGTTCCTCATTTGTAGGAATAACGAATACCTGTACTCTTGACTGTCTTGTTGTGATCTCGATGGCTTTTCCTCTCTGGCTGTTGTTGTAAGAGTCAAGCTCGATTCCAAGATATCTGAGGTAATCGCAGATCACCTGACGCATTGTTGCGCTGTTTTCTCCAAGACCTGCTGTGAATACGATGGCATCTACGCCCTTCATAGCTGTTACATACTCGCCGATTGTCTTAGCTACACGGTAAGCGAAAAGATCAAGGGCTGATGTTGCTCTTGCGTTTCCTTCGCCCTCAGCAGCCTCGATGTCACGGAAGTCGCTGGATACACCTGAGACACCAAGTACACCTGATTCCTTGTTAAGGATGTGGTCCATCTGGTCGATTGAAAGGTTTTCTTTCTTCATTATATAAAGAACAGCTGCGGGGTCAACGCTTCCGCTTCGTGTTCCCATTGCAAGACCGTCAAGGGGTGTGAAGCCCATTGATGTATCAACTGAGATTCCTTTTCTTACAGCACAGATGCTGGCGCCGTTTCCAAGGTGGCAAGTAACGATCTTAAGCTCTTCGATGGGTTTGCCCATAAGCTTTGCACATTCCTGTGATACATATCTGTGGCTTGTACCGTGGAATCCGTATTTACGAACTTTGTATTTTTCATAGTATTCATAGGGAAGAGCGTAAAGATATGCTTTCTCGGGCATTGTCTGATGGAAAGCTGTATCAAATACTGCTACCTGAGGGATACCGGGCATAATCTTCTCGCATGCTTCGATACCGATGATGTTTGCAGGGTTATGAAGAGGTGCAAGGTCGATGCACTTTCTTAAAGCGTCTTTAACGTCTTCTGTAATAAGTACTGAGTTAGCGAAGTACTCTCCACCATGTACTACACGGTGTCCAACAGCGCCGATCTCAAGAGTAGAAGCGATTACGCCATGGTCTGCGTCAACAAGAGCGTCCATAACAGCCTTTACAGCTGTAGCATGATCGGGAAGGGGATCATTTGAAACATATTTTTCCTTTCCAGCAGGCTCATGTTTGAGAACACCGTCGATACCGATTCTCTCGCAGAGACCCTTAGCAAGAACGGCTTCTGACTCGCTGTCGATAAGCTGATATTTAAGTGAGGAACTTCCGCAGTTTAATACAAGAATTTTCATTTTTGTTTCTCTCCTTATCTTTATGTGAAATAATTGATTACATCATTGTTGCCTGGAATGCTGTGAGGGCTACGCAAGCTACGATATCCTCAGCGTTGCATCCTCTTGAAAGGTCATTAACGGGAGCAGCAAGACCCTGAAGGATAGGTCCGAAAGCTTTAGCTCCTGCAAATCTCTGAACAAGTTTGTATCCGATGTTTCCTGCGTCGATATCAGGGAAGATAAGTACGTTTGCCTTGCCAGCAACTGTACTTGTGGGAGCCTTAAGTTCTCCTACTTCCTTAACGAGAGCTGCGTCAAGCTGAAGTTCTCCGTCAAGTTTGATCTCGGGATGTTTCTCCTTAGCGATCCTTGTAGCCTCTACAACCTTTGTAACATCGGCATGTTTAGCTGAACCCTTTGTTGAGTGGCTGAGCATTGCAACTCTTGCCTCTCCGCCTACAAATGACTCAAAGCTTGCAGCTGAAGCTGTTGCGATGGCAGCAAGTTCTTCGGGGTTGGGGTTCTGGTTAAGAGCGCAGTCTGCGAAAAGAAGAACTCCGTCGTTTCCGTATGTGTTATCCTTGCAGCACATTACGAAGAATGATGATACAAGCTCTGTTCCGGGAGCTGTCTTAAGGATCTGAAGTGCAGGTCTTAATGTATCAGCTGTTGAGTGGATAGCTCCTGATACCATACCATCTGCAACTCCGATCTTTACAAGGAGCACACCGAAATATGTGTAGTCAGCCTTAGCTGTCTTAAGTGCCTCTTCAGGTGTAAGGCCTTTGCTTTTTCTGGCTTCACAGAAAGCAGCTACAACCTCGTCCATTTTCTCATAGTTTTCGGGATCGATAATTGTTGCCTTTGAAAGATCGCAGCCTTTACCTGCCTCAAGGATCTTATCTTTGTTTCCGATGAGGATAAGGTCAGCTATATCTTCCTTAAGGATCATATCTGCGGCGTCAAGAGTTCTTCTCTCATATGCCTCAGGTAAAACGATAGTTTTTTTATTTTTCTTTGCTCTTTCTTTTATGCTGGTTAAAAAATCCATTGCAAAAGCCTCCTAGTAATTTTATTGATGTTTTTTGACGGCATTTTTCGTCCGTCTCCATAGCTATACAAGTCTAATTATATAACCCCGTTCAAAAATAGTCTATATAAAAATTACATAATTTTTAAAACTTTGCCGGCTTTTTAATGACATCTACAGCAAAAAATCCCAGCATACCACCGTCAGGTTTATTTATAAAAACAATGTCCTGCTTTCCATAAAAAATTTGGCGCAAAAGGCCCCATAGGGCACATAATTTGTTATAATATAGAAAGAATATGCTTAAGTGAACGGGCATAATTAATGCACCGGAATGACAGGAGGTTTTTGACATGACTACAACGGCCATAATCGCCGAATATAATCCGTTCCATAACGGACATAAATTTCATCTTCGTTCCGCCAGGAAGACCACATCCTCAGACTATATATTTGCCGTAATGAGCCCATCTTTCGTACAGCGCGGAGAAAGCGCCGTATACGACAAATGGACCAGGACAAGGGCAACTCTAAGATGTGGAGCCGATATGGTCATCGAACTTCCTGTGGTTTATTCCACCGCCTCAGCTGAAAATTTTGCCCGCGGAGCCATAAAGATAATAACTGAGACAGGTATTGCCGACAACCTGGCCTTTGGAGCTGAGACAAACGATCTTTCAGCCCTCTCGGCAGCGTCTGAGCTCCTGGTAAATCCTACAGAGTCCTTCAATGAGACCCTTAAGTCAGAACTTTCAAAGGGCGTATCCTTTCCCGTGGCCAGGGCTGAGGCCTTCAGCAGTGAGACAGGAAAAAATCCAGATATACTTGGAACATCCAATAACATTTTAGCCGTCGAGTACCTTAAGGCCCTGAAAATGTTCTCATCTGACATAAAGCCTGTCATTACCAAACGTACGGGCTCAGAATATAATTCCGATAAGATCAATGGCACCATAGCATCAGCTTCCGCCGTAAGAAAGGTCATATACAAGGGTAAAACGAATCTCCTTGCCCAGACAGTGCCACCTGAGTGTTTTGACATATACGAGAAGTCTCAGGCTATTTTTATGGACTATTATTCCGATGCCATGGCCTATCTCTTAAGGACCATGACAGCTGACGATCTGAGGGAAATAAGCGGAGTATCAGAGGGTCTTGAAAACAGGATACTTAAAACCGTTGGCAATTCCTATAAAATATCTGATATATGCGCTGAGCTTAAAACTAAAAGATATACCCATACAAGGCTTATGCGTATACTCTGCCACATTCTTCTTGGCATAACCAAGGAACATGAGAGCAGGTTCTCGCCCCTGGAATTTGAGCCATATATAAGGGTGCTTGGATTCAGAAAATCAGCTGAGCCCCTTGTAAGTGCCCTCTGCCATAAGGCTTCTGTTCCCGTTATAATCAATGTCAACAGGGACGAAAGGAATTTATCCGACCTGCAGAGATCCCTTCTGGATATGGAAAAGAAGGCCACTGATATATATTACCTCGGCCAGCCAACTCCAGCCGGAAAGAAACGTGCCCTTGACTACACCATGCCAGTCATAATCGAAAATATTTAATATCAGTAATCTTTGTCCCCCGTCTCTCATAATAATAAATGAGTATTGTCGGGGGTTTTTTATGCGTAAAATTTTTAAGATTTTATTTATAGTTTTTTTCACACTCAGCATCATACTATACAGCGACAAAATGTCATCGGCCGCCGCCGGAGGGCTTTCTCTGTGGCTCAATACCGTTGTGCCATCCCTATTTCCCTTTATGGTCATATCCTCCTGGATAACCTTTGGCGTATCCTCCAGGGAGACGTGCCTTGACAGGATCATCTTTTCACTTTTTGGCGTTCCAGCCGGATATATGGCTATTTTCCCATTGAGCATTTTGTCAGGCTATCCCGTTGGCGCCAAGGTGATTTCGGACCTTTACATAAAAAAAGCCATATCCAAAGATACGGCCGAACACCTGCTGTCCTTCTGCAATAATCCGGGAGCAGTATTCATAATTTCAGCTGTGGCCTCCTCCATGCTTTCAGACCGGGGATCAGCTGTTTTTTTCCTATTTATATGTATACTCTCAGCCCTTATCACGGGCATACTGTTTAATTTTGTTTTTCCAGCTGAGCCGGTACATAGGGCGGCTGTCCAGCCTCCCCAGCCTGCCAGCATTTATTCGGCCATATCCTCGGCTGTGGGTTCTGTTCTTCTGGTGGGAGGATGTATCATATTCTTTTCTGTCATATCGGAAAGTATATCTTTGTTTTTATCCTCTGGAAATGTCCTGGCTGATACAGTCATTTCCGGCCTTCTTGAGTTTACCCAGGGCATAAAACGTGCCTCTTCCTTTAAGCCGGAGCTTTCCTATCCCATAATATGCGCCATGCTCTGTTTCGGAGGATTATCCGTACATCTTCAGACCGCAGCCATCATCGGAAACTGCGGCATAAACATAAAAAAATATATAACCGGCAAAGCCTTCTGCGGAGCCTGTGCCTATATACTGGCTGTGCTCTTTTATGACCTGTTTTTCCCCTCAGGAGCGGGAACAGAGGTCTTTACGGCCACATTTTCGGAAATATCCGACAGTCCATCTATACTTGCTGTGTCATCGTTTCTTGCCGCTGCCATATTCTTGTTTTTTGGCGAAAAAAAACGCCGGAAATGAATTCCGGCGTTATATTTATCAGTCTTTTTTGATTCCTCTGAGTTCCTGTCTGTTATCGAAAATAACATTGATGTTCTCTTTGTAGAAATCGATGAGTTTGCGGTTTTCCTGTTCGATGGAATCCTGCATTTCTCTTAAACGCTGTTCAGCTACGCCCATAACGTCATCGGCATAGTCGATGGCACCAAGACGCATTTCCTTAGCGCTCTTCTTTGCTGCATCCATGATCTCAGCTGCCTGCTCATAGGCCTTCTGTGTAACGGCATGCTCCTCAACAAGTTTGCCAAGGCGCACTTCAGCCTCCTTGAGCATTTCGTCAGCTTCCTTCTGGGCGTCAACGAGGATCTTGTTTCTTTCTTCGATGACCCACTTTGACTGTTTGATCTCGTTGGGAAGCTTCATTTTTATCTCATCGATAATTTCGAATATCTCGTCCTTATCGACCTGAACTTTGTTAGAAAAAGGTGAAGAACGGCCTTCATCCACTACCTGTTCAAGTTCTTCAAGAAGCTTTAATACTGTATCATCCATTCTTATCCCTCTCTTTCGAATTTTTCCTTTAATTTAATCTTAACGGGCTCAGGTACAAACATATCCAAATCTCCGTTAAAAGCAAGTATCTCTCTTACTGCGCTGGAACTGAGTGTTATATTTTCCGGGCTTGCCGCCAAAAATATCGTTTCCACATCACCGGTAAGCTGCTTGTTTATTATGGCTCTCTGGAACTCATTGATAAAATCGCTCATGTCCCTGACGCCTCTTACTATGACCTTTGCTCCTACCTTCTTGGCAAACTCTCCAAGCATACCGTCAATTTCCATAACCTCAACATTACTCAAATCCTTTGTTGCTTCCTTGATAAGCTCATAACGCTCATCAGCAGTCAGCAATGACATCTTATTGGGATTGCCACATATACCAACAATAAGAGTATCCACCATAGCCGAGGCTCTTTTTATAATGTCCAGATGCCCGTTAGTCACGGGATCAAAGCTCCCCGGATATATTGCTTTTAACATCTTTCTTCCTCCAAGTTCAGAAAGTTCATAACGGCCGGACCGCATTTCCTTTCTTTTATAATTTTAAATCCTTCTTCTACAGCGAAGTCATAATCCTTGGCTGCCTCAGCGACTATATATCCATCCTCGGCAAGTATACCGGCATTTTTTATCTCCTTGAGAACAGGTAAATAAAATCCGCCCGCATACGGAGGGTCCATAAATATTATATCGAATTTATCCCCTCTCTGGCCAAGTTTTCTTATGGCTCCGTAAACATCTTCGTTAATTATTTCAGCATTTTTATCAAGTCTTGTAAACTCAAGATTCTGCCTTATTATCCCGGCACATTCCGAGGACATATCCACAAAAACAGCCTTTGCCGCTCCTCTGCTCAATGCCTCTATCCCTATTGCTCCCGATCCGCTGAAAAGATCAAGAAATACGCATCCGTACAGATCCGGATTCAGCATATTAAAAAGAGATTCCTTAACGCGGTCGGCTGTAGGTCTTGTATTCATTCCTTCCGGCGCTTTCAGTTGAAGCCTTCTGGCGCTTCCGGCAATAACACGCATATAAAAACCTCCACTTTCATCCGAAAAAACCTATTATACACCTCGGAACAAACTACAATGAGTATACCAAACTTATTCCTAAAAAACAACAAAAATTTAATCTTTATGACACATTTAAGGGCCGATGTGCTCAAATTCCAATATTATCCGACAAAAATATGGTCTCAAGCTCCCTTTTCAGGTCGATATTTTCTTCCATTTTAAGTTCCGGGTCCCTCTTTATGAGATCCTGTGCCGCCTTCTGCGCTTCCTTAAGTATATCCATATCACGGTAAAGGTTTGCTATCCTGAGTCCTGGAAGTCCATGCTGTCTTGTTCCGAAAAATTCTCCCGGGCCCCTCAGTTTAAGGTCAGTCTCTGATATTTTGAATCCGTCGGTGGTGCTGGTCATGGTTTTTAGCCTCTGTCTTGTTATCTCACTTTTATTGTCGGATATAAGTATACAGTAGGACTTCTCGCTTCCTCGTCCTACCCTTCCCCTCAGCTGGTGGAGCTGGGCAAGGCCGAACCTCTCGGCGTTTTCTATGACCATTACCGTGGCATTGGGCACATTTATGCCGACCTCTATTACCGTGGTAGACACCAGTATATCCGTCTCTCCCGCAGCAAAGGCCTTAAGTATACTGTCCTTTTCTTCTGATTTCATCTTTCCATGGACGACGGCTATCCTTTTATCCCCAAGCACCGTGTCCTGAAGCCCTCTGGCATATTCCAATACCGATTCGGCCTCCACCTTTTCATTCTCCTCAACCATGGCACATATTATATAGGCCTGTCTGCCCTTTTCTATCTCCTTTTTTATAAAGGCGTATATCCTCTGCCTGTAGGACGTATTGACGGCAAATGTATCTATGCTCTGTCGTCCCGGTGGCAGACTGTCGATTATGGAAATATCCAGATCCCCATATAATATAAGTGCCAGTGTCCTGGGTATTGGTGTGGCTGTCATAACTAGCACATGGGGGCTTTTTCCCTTATCAGCCAGGGTCTGTCTCTGTCTTACTCCAAACCTGTGCTGCTCATCGGTT
>JABLTR010021810.1_pt1 | contig 19931 bp, 25 predicted proteins | sample 7160071 | NCBI WGS metagenome assembly JABLTR01 (sample SAMN14651230, study PRJNA627086) | human gut metagenome | isolation source: feces | host: Homo sapiens | reverse complement strand
TAGAGATGTCCAGTATCATGGGCAAATCTATTTGGGCATGTCCAGTTTACAGGGTCAACCCCTAATTATTTGTCCTTGACATGGGGTACAGTTTATTTAACATTGCGTTTGGGGAAGACATGCCATCCCAAAAATTACCCAACATTAGCTTAAAAATATGCTCTTTTGCGATATATTACGACTCTTGAAAATAGGTAAAAAAAACCCTTGAATCGGCTTGAAACCAAGCTTTTTCAAGGGTTTTAGTCAACAGTTCACTACTTCATCTGTTTTGCTACTTCTTAGCCGCAGCAGCCTGCTGTTTTGCTATTTCTTAGCCGCAGCTGCAGTTTGCGCAGCTACTTCCGCAGCGAAGTCCTCTTCCTTTTTCTCGATACCTTCGCCTACTTCGAAACGAACTACCTTTGTAATGGCAAGAGCTTTGTCCACCGTAGCCATGTACTGGGCAACAGTCTGCTTGCCATCTTCTGCTCTGACGTAAGTCTGGTCTAAAAGGCAGATCTCCTTAAGCTGCTTTGAGACTCTCCCGCTGACAAGACCTGTGAAAATCTTGTTCTCGGAAATATTTGCCTTATCGGCAACTGCCAGCTGAGCCAGCTTGGCCTTGGCATCTTCCGACAGGAAATTAGGCAGATAATTAAAGTTGAATCCCTTGTCAGCTCTCTTTTCTGCCAGCACGTCCACGTCTTCCTGACTCCACACGCCGTCCACAGCCTTGTCCAGCAGATCATTCAGTATAGGTTTAGGAAGAGTGAACGGATCATTCAGTGCACTTTCAAGAGTGATGTCGTGCAGCTTTGTCATTTCCTCTTCTGAGATATCATCTCTGCTGACATACTGAGGATTCATTGCAGCAACCTGCATAGCGATGTTTGTCAGAGCGGCCTTCACTTCATCTGTAGCCGTTATGTTTCCTGCAACGATAGCGCCGATCCTTCCGCCGTGGATATATGATACGACTGTTTCACCTGTCACTTTTTCAAATCTTCTGATCGACATGTTCTCACCGATCGTAGCGATCTTGTTCGTGAGCGCATCCCGAACAGTACCCTCATCTCCGTAAGGGAGTGCCATGAAGGCGTCCATATCGTCTACATCGTTCTCCAGAGCCATCTTTGCCAGAGTATCAACGAAAGTTATGAATTCGTCATTCTTGGCAACGAAGTCGGTCTCCGAGTTCACTTCTACGATGGCAGCTGCTTTGCCGTCAGCTGCGGATGCGATCTTTACCAGACCCATAGCCGCGATCCTGCCCGCTTTCTTTGCAGCCTTTGCCAGGCCTTTCTCCCTCAGGAGCTCTACGGCCTTATCCATATCCCCGTCTGTTTCAACGAGTGCTTTCTTACAATCCATCATCCCTGCGCCTGTCATTTCACGCAGTTCTTTTACCATTTTAGCTGTTACAGCCATTTTCGTTCCTCCTGATATTTATACGATAATAATTTGTACGCTCATTATGCGTCAGCGTTCTCAGCTGCGCCTTCTTCCGCCTTGTCCTCTGCAGCTTCGGCTACGTTTTCAGCCTCCGCCGCCTCAGTCGATCCTGCTTCTTCGCCTTCGTCGAAGCTTTCACCCTGCTTGGCTTCGATAATGGCGTCTGCCATGCATCCCGCTATCAGTTTTACCGCTCTGATGGCGTCGTCGTTGGCAGGGATGATGTAATCCACATCATCAGGATCGCAATTGGTATCTACGATTCCGACAACAGGGATACCCAGTATCCTGGCTTCCTTAACAGCGATTTTTTCCTTCTTAGGGTCTACGACGAATATGGCGCCCGGCATCCCCTTCATGTCCTTGATGCCGCCCAGGAACTTTTCCAGCTTATCGTGTTCAAGTCTCAGCTTGATAACTTCTTTCTTGGACAGCTTCTCGAAGGTTCCGTCTTCCTCCATGACCTTTATGTCGTTAAGTCTCTTTATTCTTCCGGAAATAGTCTTATAGTTGGTCAGCATACCGCCGAGCCATCTCTGATTGACATAGTACATATCGCATCTCTTAGCTTCGTCTTCGATAGCAGCCTGAGCCTGTTTCTTAGTGCCCACGAACAGGACCGGTTTCCCGCTTTCAGCTACTTCTTTCATGAAAGAATATGCCTCGTCTATCTTCTTTACTGTCTTCTGCAGGTCTATGATATAGATCCCGTTTCTTTCCGTAAAGATATAAGGAGCCATATTAGGGTTCCATCTTCTCGTCTGGTGTCCGAAATGCACACCTGCTTCAAGCAACTGTTTCATTGAAATTACTGACATGTTTTTTCTCCTCTCGGTTTTCCACTTCCACCGCAGTTATGTCCGGAGTGCAACCCCGCGCCGTTCAAAACCTGACGCTCATGGCACCGATCCTCCAGGCTGCTGCTGTGTGTAAACTATAAATAACAACGGTCTCAAAAAAATCAAGACCAGCTAATACTATACTATAAAATCCGCTTCATTACAACGGTTTTCGCAAGATTTAACGGGATTTTTTCCGCGCTTTTCCGTCAGGTAATCCTTAAAAATTTTCTTTGCTTTCCCATAAGTGGCCCGTCCCATATATATACTGTCGCTGGTCCCCAGGAATATGGTGTTGCAGGCCATCCAAACTATGGCATCCATATTGATGATATAGCTCCTGTGGCAAAACATGAACCGATGGTCCAGGTGATGGATCACGTCCGCGAATTTACCGTAAAACTCCAGACAGGAGCTTTCCCTGTGCCGGGATCCGCCATTGAAATGAAGCCTTATCTTACGCAACGCTTTTTCCATGTAAAGGATCTCCTCCAGTTCCACCACATATATCCCCGTTCCCTTGTGGATAACGAGTCCGCTCATAAAAAAGCCCCCTTTCCGCAGTGAAGAATACAGTGATATTCTCTCACAAAAAGAGGGTTTTCGCTGTTGATATCCAAAGAATTATGTCTGAAAAAGAGACAACCTTTCTCTATGCATCGCCTTCCCTGTAGGTTATCAGGTCTTCAGCGATCTCGTTGGCCGCTATAGAGACCGGTTTCTCCACATCTGCTTCAGTGAGCTTCGGCATCCCTTCTATGATATCTCTGGCCCTTTTGGCCGCCAGCACTACCAGTGTGTACTTGCTGTCCACCTTGGTCCTTATTTCGTCTATGGACGGATATAACATTATAACTCCTCCTTATATCTGTTGACTATCATCTCAGCTTCCGCGGCATCAAGTCTGCACTGCTCCGCCGTGATTATGGCTCTGACCTTGCCTATGGCCGATTTCAGGTCATCATTTATGACTCTGTAATCGTATCGTCCGATGGATGATATCTCCTCCATCGCCATACCGAGCCTCCTGGCCATAGTTTCCCGCGTTTCCGAGCCTCGGGCCTCTATCCTCTTCCTCAGCTCCTCGATAGACGGCGGCAGTATGAAAATAAATATCCCACTCGGATAAGACTGCCTGACCTGCATAGCTCCCTGCACATCTATCTCCAATATGACGTCTATGCCCTGTTCCATCCAGCCGAGCACATCCTTCTTCGGCGTCCCGTAGAGATTGCCGTAAACGTCGGCGTACTCTATGAAACCGTCTTCCTCTATCAGTCTTTCGAAAGAATCCCGGTCGACGAAATTATAGTGTATCTTATCTATCTCGCCGACTCTGGGTGCGCGCGTCGTCATGGAAACGGACATCTTTATATTTCTTCCTTCGTCCAGTACTTCTTTGCAGATCGTTCCCTTCCCGGCTCCGGAAGGTCCCGAAATCACGAACAGCTTCCCCTTCGTCATCTATCCTCCTAAAACGCCGAACTATCACCAACTTCAGACAAGCTCCGGCGACAGTCATCGCCGGAGCTAAGTCCGAATCTTGTCTGAACAGTAATTATACCACTGTTCCGCTTATTCTTCAAGCATTAATGTACAAATCACTTTCGATCACGAGCTGTTATCCTGTCCTCATCGGTATGATGATGCGACAGCAGTCAACAGTATCGTCAGAAGCACTGTCATTCATCATCAGGTATAGGATCCACTTTCCTCCCGACCAGATAGCAGATGACGCTGGCCGCCAGCATACCGATTCCGACCCAAGTGATGAGAGTTATCATCAGCTCCCAGTTGCTGATGAGTCCGGAGCCGTACAGATCGAGATAATAGTCATGGCCCCAGTCACCTTCATACCACCTCAGGAAGAAGGATCCGCCCAGAGCTAATACGCCGAATATCAGGAAAAATCTGCCGAACCTTACCAGATCGCCTCTGCACAATCCTGTCTTAGGATTGACAGGATAGAGCTGCGGATTTTCTACCGAAAGACCGCCATATACCTTCTTGCATATGATATACATCAGAAGCGCGAACAGTATCAGCACGTACCCCAGCAGGAAATATTCCGTTCCGTTCATCAATATGCCTACGATACCTATTATCATCATGGATATCACGATGTAGTACGGCGAGAACCTTCCCTTTACATAATACAGGTCGCCTCTCTTTTCCACAGGATAAAGCTTTCTCAGCTTCAGGAACGCCACGGCAAATCCCACATAGCATACGAAGAGCAGCGGCGACAGGATGATCACCAGTATCTCGAAGTCCAGATTTACCAGTATCACATTGAGTACAGCAAGGATGACGATAGGCCAGATAGGCACCTTGCGGTTCTTTGAAACGGTGGACAGGAACTTCGGGCACAGATGGTCTTTGCCGAGGATCATGAACGACCTTGACGCCGTTGCCGTCGTCGCATTGAGCAGGGCCAGCTGCGATATCACAGCCGTGATCATGAAGGCGACCCCTGCCCATTTCCCTACATGAGTAGACAATACAGTCGAATAATCTATCGAATATCCCCATTCGTACCAAGGTCCTGTGGATACGATACCTCCCAGAGTCGGGAGTATATATGCTACCATCATCAGAACGATGCACCACTTCATCCCCTTCGGGATTATCTGCGGATTCTCTATCTCTCCGCCCAGGTTTGCTATGGCCGTATAGCCGCAGAACATCCATACGCCGATGGCTATACCTACGCCAAGACTGGAGAAAGCGCCCTCTTCCACGTTCATAAACGGATCGAACGGATTGTTCTCCCAATTGGCGAGACCAACGATGGCTACAGCCAGGAATGCTGCCAGGATTATGAACGTAAAGATGGTATTGACCACATTTACCTCCTGAAGCCCCAGCAGATTCACTACTGTGAACACGAGGATGATAACTACCTTCACCGCCAGCTCCACCATAGGGCTCATATTTATGTACATGCCTATATAGTCAGTAGCCAGAACGATATACGACGCTCCCGTCAGGTACCACGCTACAGCCATCCACAGACCAAAGGCAAACCCCCAGAACTCACCGAAGGCCATTTTCACCCATACATACGGACCTGAATCAACAGGAGCAAGATTGGTCAGCTCCGATACATAAAGTCCCATAGGCAACGCCCACATCAATGGTATGATCACGAGAAGCACCAGCGTCATTCCCGGACCGGAAGCCGGAATGATGGACTCTATACCAAAAGCGCCGCCGCTGGTCGCGCAGAAGATGAAAAACAGCACTGCACCGAAAGAAAATCTCGTCTTTTTCAGGTCGGGCATCACATCTGTCAGCACTTGCCCTCCCTCGTATTTGACTTTCATAAAATTCCCCCTCCTTTAATAGATAAAATGATAATAACGATCAGATGGACTTATGGACGCCATCCAATGTAAAGAGCGTCTCGTACGCCGCAGGACGCCTGTCTCTGAAAACACAGACTTCCTGCCTGTAAGCCGCCAGCTCTTCCATGTCGAACTGAGCCGTCAGGACGGCCTCACCTTCGACAGACGCTTCCTGCAGCTTATTGCCTCTGTTGTCCGAAATGAAAGACGCACCCCAGAACTTGATGGCCGTCCCGCCCATTTCTTCGACTCCCACCCTGTTGGATGCTATCACCGGTATCATATTGGCCGCCGCGTGTCCCAGCATCACGTTCTGCCAATGATCGTAATCCAGCATTTCATATTCCACCTGTTCAGGCGGTACGGCAAAAGTCCCTATGGCTGTCGGATACAACAGAAATTCGGCTCCTTTGAGAGCCATCGCTCTGGCTGCCTCCGGAAACCACTGATCCCAGCAGATCCCGACGCCGATCTTCGCATAGGCCGTGTCCCACACCTTGAATCCAAGGTCGCCCGGCGAGAAATAAAACTTCTCGTAATACCCGGGATCATCCGGTATATGCGTCTTGCGGTATATCCCCAGCTGTCTGCCATCAGCATCGATGATCATGATACTGTTGAACCTGCAGTTGCCTGCCTCCTCGTAAAAGCTCACGGGTATCACCACCGACAGCTCCTTAGCCAGCCTGCTCATCTTCTCCAGCATGGGATGTCCTTCCGCAGGGCGCGCAATGGCCAGATGGTCATAATTGACCTCCTGAGCGAAATACTGAGTAGCGAACAGCTCCTGCAGCTGTATGATATTGGCGCCTTTCGACGCTGCGTCTCTCACCAGCTTTTCAGCATTGGAGATGTTCTCCTCCATATTGGTGCCGCACGCCATCTGCGTCGCTGCTACCGTCACTTTTCGCATCGATATATCACCCTCCCCCACATTTTGAAAATCTTCTGTCATTTGCGTTTCAATTATAGCATTTCCTACTTTTCATTGATATGATATTATTGTCACAAATATGGGCTTTATGGCGATCGGGACGGGCATTTGAAGAACATGTATTCATAAGAATACAGCAACTAAATCATGTTTTTAAAAGAACAGCCGCACAAGCAGATATATGTGCGGCATATGTAATTTCTCTCCATCACTCGATGTTCTGTACCTGTTCCCTTATCTTCTCTATCTCGCTCTTGGTCTCCAGCATCAGTGAGGTGATCTCCAGATCGTTGGATTTTGATCCTATGGTGTTGGCTTCCCTGTTCATCTCCTGCACCAGGAAATCCAGCTTCTTCCCTACCGGACTTGTCTCAGAAGTCAGTATCTGCTTCAGCTGGACCATATGACTGTCCAGCCTCACCAGCTCTTCCGTGATATTCGATTTATCGGCGAACACGGCTGCCTCCATCAATATCCTCTCATCGGAAACGTCTACCGCATCTTCCGTCAGCTCACGTATCCTTTCACAGAGCCTCTCCGTATAATCTTTGACTACCATCGGAGCCCTCTCTTCTATCTTTCTGACCAGAGCCCGTATAAACTCTCCTCTCATCAGCAGATCCTCGGCCAGCTTACCGCCTTCCTGAGCCCTCATTTCGTCCAGCTTCTCCGCAGCAGCCAATACTGCCTTTTCCATAGCTTCCGCCACCTCGTCCTCGTTTTCGACATCGGGTATGGCCCTCATTACATCCGGCATAGTCGATACCAGCTCTATATCGATATCGCCGCCCAGACCATATGTATCCTGCAATTCCCTGAGAGCGTCTATATACTGTTTTGCCAGAAGCGCGTTGAGCTTTACTGTCATATCATCTTCTGTCACATTCTCCACTATTATGGAAATCTCTGCCTTACCTCTTTTCATGCTCTTCTTGGCCGCTGCTTTTATCCTTTCCTCAGCGAAGGAATATCTCCTGGGCATCTTCACACTGACATCTGAATACCTGTGGTTCACGGTCTTTATCTCGGCCGTTATCATCCTCTTTCCGTCCGAATATTCTCCTCTTCCGAACCCGGTCATGCTTTTTATCATCTTTTTCCCCATTTCTTCCGCTCGTATGATAATATGGTTACTGAAATAATTATTTATTATATCATAAATATCGACAGGAGGAAACAGACATGTCTTTTGACGGTGCAGTCACATATGCTGCGGTAAAGGAATTCAAAAGCAGGCTCTCTCTTGGGAAGATAGAAAAGATCTATCAGCCCCAGCCGGAGCATCTGCTGTTAATAATACATACGAAGCAGGGGAAGCAGAGACTGTTCATGTCGGCCAGCAGCAACCACGCCGCGGCCTATCTGGTCGATCAGACACCTGAAAATCCCAAAGAACCACCTACTTTCTGCATGGTCCTGAGAAAGCACCTGGGGGCTGCCAGAATAACGGATATCGTCCAGCACGAAAACGACAGGATAATCGAGATACTGCTGGAGACTGTAAATGAACTGGGCTTCTCTGTCAATAAGAAGCTGATAATAGAGCTGATGGGAAAGCACAGCAACATATCCCTGGTGGACATGGAAACCGGCAGGATAATCGACAGCATCAAGCATGTCTCCATCGATGTGAACCGCGCCAGGCAGAGTCTGCCAGGAAAGGCTTACCAGTATCCTCCGACTCAGGAAAAGATACCATTCACTACAGTGACAGAAGCCGATATGGAAAGGCTGGTGGAGGACCAGTCCCAGCCTGAGCGCAGCATCCTGGATCACATACAGGGCATATCTCCGGCTCTGGCGCAGACCATCGCAGACTGCGGGGACGGTAAAGCCTGCTTTGCCAAGCTGCGTGATATCATAGGATCCATAGACAATGACAACATCACTCCTGTGGTATATCTTGATGAAACAGGCAAGCCTGTCGATTTTCACGTGACTCCTCTCTCTACTTTGGAGAACGCGTACCGCCGTCTCACCTTCGACAGCTTCAGCAAGGCCGCCGCCTATTTTTTTAAAAACAGAGAAGCCTCAAACACCGTGAAACAAAAGTCCAACGATCTTCTGCGGCTCATAAACAATCATCTGAGCAAGCTGCGCCTTAAGACGCAACGGCTCAACGAGGATCTTCAGAAAGCCAGGAATTCCGATAAATACAGACTGTACGGCGAATTATTGACAGCTAACCTCCACGTAGCCAAGCCGGGTGACACTTCTGTGGAAGTGATCAGCTATTACGATGGTTCATCAGTCAAAATACCACTGGATCCCAAATATTCACCGGCAAAAAATGCTCAAAACTTCTACAGGAAATACGGCAAAGCCAAGACAGCTGTCAAGGAAAAACAGGTCCAGCTGGAAGAAGTCTCCCGTCAAATAGCCTATCTGGAATCGGTAGCATCTTACGCTGAACGGGCTGAAACCGTAGAGGAGACAGAGCTGCTCAGACAGGAGCTTATCGGATCCGGCTACATCCGTTATCGAAAAAACAGAAAGGGACAGGAGAGAAAAAACAGACCCAGACCTCTATCTTATATCCTGCCCTCCGGTAAAACAGTGCTGGTAGGGCGCAACAACAGGGAAAACGACTGGCTGACATTGAAAAGAGCTGCTTCCTCAGATATGTGGTTCCACACCAAGGATATCCCCGGCTCTCACACAGTACTGCTGCTGGATGGAGCGGAACCGTCCGAAGAGGAGCTCTTCGAAGCCGCTGCCATCGCCGCTTATCACAGTAAGGGCCGCGATTCAGAAAACGTCCCTGTAGACTACACAAAGATAAAATACGTCAAAAAGCCTGGCGGAGCCAGTCCTGGCATGGTCACCTTCACTCACAACAGGACGCTGTACGTGAGCCCGAAGCGGCCCGATGAGGAAATGACTCGCTGACAGCAATAAGATTTTCCGTTTCTTCACCCCAGCGCTACATCAAGGACCATCATAAGGGCGAATCCCGCTGTCCGGCCCCTCCGGTTTGTCCGGATCCAAGTGGAGATGAGGAACAAGACGAGCCAGAAGAAAAAGGAATGCCACACCGGCACAGAACCCGGCAAGAGCCGGGAACCACGCCAGATCGTACTTTTCCTCTGACAGTTCTATGGCCGGTATCAGCAGCGACCAGACGGAAGCCGCTATCATCACGCCTGCCGCGAACCCCAGCAATGCCTTCTTCTCCTGTATAAGCCGTCGATACGATCCCGGTCCGCGTTATTCACAGAGATCTCATCCACTCCATCATAGCTTCTATCACTTCTTCGCCCGTACTGGTCTCGCTGCCGTTATGTATCTCATGATAAAGCCCTTCCCACTCCACATACGTGACAGGTTCCCCTTGAGCCTTCATCCTGGCAGCAATGCGCCTGCTCCCTTCCACGTCGCATATCCTGTCTTCGCTCCCGTGCATCAGCAGAATAGGGATGGAATGAGCCCGTCCGTCATCGTCAGCCTCGCCCTGCTCGAGGGCGATACCAGTTTCAAAACCTTCGACAGCGCACTGCAAAGATATCCTGTTGTGGACCATAGGGTTTTCCACGAAGGGCTTCACCATCTCAGGATTCCCCAGAAGCTTCTCATCTATGCTGGATCCGATAGTCACAGACGGCATCACCCTGGCCAGCAGCCTTACAACTTTATAAAGCGGTACGGGAACCGGCCGGACCAGTCTAAGCCAGGGAGCAGAGATCACATATGCTGACGGATGATCACTGAGCTCACCACGCCCTCTGTAATCAAGCACTATGTTGCCACCCATGCTGTGTCCGTACAATACCAGCGGCTTCCCTGCGTACTGCCGTTCCGCCCACTCGATCAATGCGCTCACGTCATCCAGCACAGCTTTTCTGGGAGCGCAGTCGCCTTTCCTTCCGAGGGACTCTCCATGACCCCTCAGATCCAGAGCCGCGACAGCCATGTTCACACTCCTGAACGCCTCCGCCACCCGGTCGAACCTTCCGCCGTACTCGCCTATGCCGTGGACGATACATACCACTTTGTCCGGTTCCTCCACCGGCCACGAATATCCCCGGATCTCCCCGTCAGCTGCTTTTTTCAGAACAAATTTTTCATACATGATATTTACCTTCTGTGACTGTGACACTCTCTCCGACCTCTGCTATCAGCCAGAACATTTCAAAAAAATGACCGTTAGTTACAACTCCGCATATTATCCTTGCAATGATCATACCGCTGCAATAAACTCATAATACGACTCCATTATCACTGGCCGACGGAATGTGAACGGTTGCCCATTCTCAGGAAAGGAGGACGCGCTATGAAAAAGACATGCACGCTGTGCGGCTGCGTATACGGCGATCTGCACGTATTCAAGACCGGCCACGTATGCGAAGACTGTCTTCAGCATCTGAAATCCGATTTTCAGATCGACAGCCAGGTGCGTACCAGGACCTGAACGAGACCGGATTTCACTTTCTACGTCGGCCTCTCTTAGTGGAGTCCTTTCTCTTCCCGTTTCTTCGGTTCTTCTCCTCGATACGCTTCCTGGTCTTCGGTTTCATCACTGAGAACCCGAACCTTCCCAGCGCCCTCTTCGCAAGAGCAAAATAATGGCCATGGTTATAAGCGACGAGCCCCGCTTCGTCCAGACACAGCCTGCCGTTTTCATCCATCAGCGATTCTTCGACTGATACGCTGACGATCTCAGCTATGAACATATCATGAGTAGGATACTCTTTTTTCTCCATCACACGGCATTCTATGTTGACAGGCGATTCCTCTATGGACGGACAGCTCACGATCCGGCTCTCTATCGCCGTCAGTTTCTGCTGCTCGAACTTGTCTACATCCCGTCCCGATCTGACGCCACAGTAATCAGCGGCAAAAGCCAGCTTTTCCGTAGTGAGATTTATCACGAATTCCCCGGTCCGCTCTATTATGTCATGAGAATACCTGGATTTTCTCACCGACACATATGTGATAGGCGGATCGGAGTTTATGATGCCTGTCCAGGCTATTGTTATTATGTTTTTCACCTGACCGTCACCGCATGATACCATCACGGCCGGAACAGGATTGAGCATCGTTCCCGGTTTGAATACTATCTTCCCCATATCAGTCCCTCCGAAACAAAATCACTCTCAGACAAGGTTTCTCAGCTTTTTCAAAACGGCGGCAAAGTCCTCCGGCAACGGGCTTTCGAATTCCATATATTGCCCCGTAACCGGATGAATGAACCCCAGAACTCCCGCATGGAGCATCTGACGCTTCGCTCCCAGCTTTCCGGCCGCCTTGCTTCCCGACGGGCCATACAGGCTGTCTCCCAGCAATGGGTGTCTGATATAAGCCATATGCACCCTTATCTGATGGGTGCGTCCTGTCTCCAGCCTCGCTTCTATCAGAGTGAATCTTCCGAACCGCTCCAGCACCCTGTAATGAGTCACCGCCTCTTTTGAATTCACATCTGTCACCGCATTCCTCAGCCTGTTGGCGCTGTCGCGGCCTATAGGCCTGTCGACAGTCCCCTCCTGCTCTTTTATATTATCGCACACTATGGCCTTGTACTTTCTTGTTATGGAATGTTCCTGAAGCTGACGCGAGAGACTGCCATGAGCCCTGTCGCTCTTAGCCACCATCAGCAGGCCGCTGGTATCCTTATCTATCCTGTGCACTATCCCGGGCCGTATGACGCCATTGATTGACGAAAGGCTGTCTCCACAGTGATACATCAGCGCATTGACAAGAGTCCCGGAATAGTTGCCGGGCGCCGGATGGACCACCATCCCGGCAGGCTTGTCCACCACCAGTAGCTCGTCGTCTTCATAAACGATATCCAGCGGGATATCTTCTCCCTTTACCTCTATCTTCTCCGGCTCCGGCACCGACATGGAGACTGCATCTCCTTCCAACGCCCTGCGCTTCTTCTCGGTACATACCTGCCCGTTGACCATGACGCTGCCGCCTTCCAGCAGCTTCTGGATGAAGCTCCTCGAATACTCATCAAAGGCAGATGAGATGACCACATCCAGCCTTTTCCCCGCCATGTCCCCCGACACGGTGAACGTCTCCGTCCTCTGCTTTCTGTCTTCTGTCATTATTTCACCTGCCTCTTCCCTTCGAGAAAGATAACATCGAGAAGCAGAAGACCACACCCGACGCAGATGGATATATCCGCTACATTGAAGACCGGAAAATCAAAAAAAGGAAAAAATCTGCAGTCGAACATGTCCACCACATATCCCTGCATTATCCTGTCTATCAGATTTCCTATCCCTCCGCCGCATATGAGAGCCACTGAAAGTAATGTCAGATGGCTCCAGGTCTCCCTCTTGATGTAAATGAGAACCAGCCCTGCTGCCAGCGCTACCGCGGGGATCACTATCAGCACCACCCACTGCTGCTCCCACATGCTGAAAGCGGCGCCTCTGTTCTGCACATACGTTATATGGAATATATTTTCCAGCAACGGTATCGTTTCACCCACAGTCATATTGGAAAGTACCGCGCGCTTCACCAGCTGATCCACCAGTATGACGGCTGCTGTCACAATAAAATATATCATATTGAAAATGAAAATGGGGCGTTTCCGCCCCGCCTCCTTTATCTCGCTTACTTTTTCACGTTCCTTATGGTTTCCTGTCTGCGTACCTCACGGCCGCCTCCCTGGTAATGGAACGTCCCCGCATTGGGCTGCGGGACTTTCTTCGCAGGCCCTCTGGCCTGCTGCGGCTCCGCTCCCGGCAGATCGTCAAAATCATCGATACCAAGCTCAGGAAACATCTCGCCGCTGAGAGATTCGAATCGCTGCAGCTCCGACTCAAGGAGCTTCTTATACCTGTTCCTGAAGTCCACGAATCGATTTTTCATAGCCTGACTTTCTTCAGCTATTCTGTCCGCCGCGTCCTTGGCATTCTTCTGCATCAACTGTGCATCCAGCTCGGCATTTTTCAACAAAATATCAGCTCTCTTCTCCGCGCTGGCCGAAATATCAGCCATCAGAGATTTCGCCGCCTCCAGAGTCTCCACTACTGTACCTTCGGAGCTCCTGTATCGTTCCAGCTCTTCAACCAGACGGCTATTCTCCTCTTTTGTCTCCCGAAGCTCGTTGAGAAGCCTCTCCAGATCCACCGTTATCTCATCCAGAAATTGATTTACCTCGTCTTCCCTGTAACCGCGCACGCCTCGTCCAAATTCCTTCTCCTGTATGTCTACCGGTCTTATCATCCCATTTCCTCCTATTTCCACGGATTGATTTCATCCGCGTTACCGCCGACGAAATTATACGGTTTGCTGTCCCCTTCTGCAGTTATCGATATGTTTTCCGGAGCGAATACGAAAATATTATTGGCGACCTTCTGCACATTTCCGTTGAGAGCATAGGTAGCTCCTCCCAGAAAGTCGAATATCTTCCTGGCCGTATCTGAATCCAGCTTTTCCAGATTCACTATTATCGGTTTTCTGCTCTTGAGGCTGTCCACCAGCTTGGAACACTCATCGAAACCCTTCGGCTCTATTACCATAAGTTTGAATTTGCTCGTCAACGCTTTCACCGTCCTGTTCTGCATTGAAACAACGTTGTTATCATACCTTGGCTGAGATGTGAGAGGCTGCCTCGTATCTACCGACTTCCTTTCGGTACCGTAATCCTCCTCTTCCATCTCCATTTCATCCTCTTCTTCGTACTCCTCAAAGCCCATCAGATCCTTGAACTTATTAAAAACGCCCATGATTACCTCCTACAATTTACTATAATCTCTCTCGCCGAAAATGGCGCTTCCCACCCTTACCAGATTAGATCCGGCCTCTATAGCGACCTGGAAATCATGGGACATGCCCATCGACAGATATTTGAAATCCAGCCTCGGATGCTCTATCCTCCCGAATCTGTCATACTGCTCCTTGACCTGATCGAAGTATATCTTGATGTCCTCCGGATCGTCGGCGTAAGGGGCGATACACATCAAGCCTCTTATCCTCACATTCTCGCAGTTATCCAGTATCTCCTTTATCAGCCCCTCAGTCTCGTCAGTGGTTATGCCAAACTTGCTGTCCTCCTGAGCTGAATTCACCTGTATAAGTATATCCATAGTGATCCCCTTACCGGCAGCTCTTCTGTTTATCTCCGCCGCCAGTTTGTATGAATCTACCGAATGTATCATGGATACCTTATCTATTATATACTTGACCTTGTTGGTCTGCAGATGACCTATCATATGCCATCTCACAGGCTTGATATCGTCATACTTGTCCATTATCTCCTGGACCTTGTTTTCTCCTATATCCGTAACGCCTGCGTCTATAGCCGTATTTATCTCTTCCGGAGTCCGCGTCTTGCTCACCGCCACCAGCAGCACATCATCAGCACTCCTGCCGCAGCTCTCTGCAGCCGTCTTTATCTGATCGTTTATCTTCTTCAGATTGGCTCTTATGTCCTCCATACTCATTCCTCCTTCTGGTCCCCGTCGCCTCCGGATGACTCGCTCTCCTTCTGAAGGTCGGATCTCAGCGCGTTTTCCGGATGTTTGAGCACTTCATCATAGACATCTACAGTATATACCTGGTTTCCTTCCTCATCCACGAATGTCGCGTCCTCTATCACTGACTGTTCGCCATCGGTGGAAATGACACTTATCCTCGTGAAGACGTAATCGCCATTTTTGTCGACCACGTATACGCCCTGCTGTCCGTTCTTTTCCACGATGCACTTGTTGTCCACCAGCAGCCCTTCGTTATCACTTGTCACGATGGACATGTCGACAGCACGGCTCTCACAGAATGCTTCATAGTACACGTTGAGGTAGAATATCACTCTGTAATCGTCTCCGTCCTCTCTGACACTGTGAACGCTGGCGTCTACAGTGCCTTCAGGGAGCTCCAGCGACACGGCCCGGCCTTCCGAATAGCTTTCCGCGGTCTCCTTGTCCACCCAGCAGAGAACATACCAGTTATCGTCGTTGGAGACCTTATAGATCGGTTCTCCCTCTATCACCGAGCTGCGTTCCAGATTGGCTGATTTGTACGAAAGGCTCTCGACCGTTTCCCGCTTTATCTTGTCCATCTTGTCCGGTGTGAAGTAGTCCTCATATCCGTCTACAGTCAGACTGAACACCCCGCTTATGGGAGAATTGTATTCCTCCGACAATCCTTCGTAGCCATCCAGCTTGTCCATGTATTCGCCGAACCTCGCATCCTGATTGCTCTCGCCGTCAGGCGTAACAGACACTATCGGATATCCTTTCTTGACAGCAGTCCCCACTGCTACCAGATACTGTATATCTCCGGATTCCGGTGCAATACCAACGGATTCATCCTTTATCAGATACCCTGTCGTCTCATATGCTATTCTCAGCGTTCCCGGTTCCAGTGTCTGAGTCGTTTCAAAGATATCAGTCACCTCCGGCAGGACCTCAACGATGATATATAGTAAAAGCAATGCTGCCAGATAAACAGCTATTATTCGCTTTGTCTTCTTGCTTAATTTTGTTTTCATCACTTTATTTTACACTAAAGAATCTGCCCTTGCAATCTACTATACCTCTATTTTAATTATTTCTTCCAGCATTTTTCTTTCATCTTTAGATAACTTTCCCGATTCCTTTACAAATTCATCAAAGAGATCGGGACGCCGTTTTTTTGTCAGCAGCAATGACTCCCTGAACCGCCACAAGTCTATCAGCCTGTGGTTTCCGTTGAGAAGGACCTCAGGAACGTCCATCCCTCTGTACTGACGCGGCTTCGTATACTGAGGATACTCCAGCAGGCCCGAATATATGGACTCATCCATAGCCGAATCCTCATTTCCCAGTACTCCCGGCAGGAGCCTGGCCACCGCGTCTGTCAACACCATGGCGGGCAGCTCGCCGCCTGTCAGTACATAGTCTCCTATAGAGATCTCCTCCATTTCCCAATAATCTATTATCCTCTGATCGATTCCTTCGTAATGGCCGCACAGTATCACCAGCTCGTCCAGCATCGAAAGTTCTTCCACCAGACTCCCATCCAGCACCCTGCCTCTTGGAGACATGTATATTATCTTCTTTCCTTCAGCCGATACCGCCTCCAACGCGCCAAACACCGGGTCTGCCATCATCACCATGCCGCCGCCTCCGCCAAAAGGATAATCGTCTGCTCTGTTATGCTTATCGTTGCTGAAATCCCTGATGTTTGTCAGCCTTACGTCGATTATTCCACGTTCGACCGCTCTTCCCATGATGCTGCTGGTCGTTACCGGCGCGAACATCTCAGGAAAAAGCGTAAGTATATCTATTTTCATTCCACTCTCCCGAATCCTTCCGCCACGGACTACAGATCCAACAGTCCCTCTATCAGTCTGACATGGATCCGCCTGTTTTCCGCGTCTATGTCCAGCACAAATTCGTCGACTTTAGGTATCAGCACTGTCCTCCCATCAGGGAGCTCCACCTGGAATATATCCTGCGCTGTGTTCTGCAGCACATCGGTGACATGACCCAGCATACCGCTGTCCTCATCGACGACTTCCATGCCAATGATGTCCCTGACATAGTACTGACCCTCTGGCAGCGGCGGAAGATCTTTCTCTGTGATGCAGATCTCCCGGCCTCTCAGTCTCTCCGCTCCATCCCGGTCCGAGATCCCATCCAGCTTAAGTATCACCATGTTCTTATGGACTCTCATCCTTTCGATATCCATCAGTATTTCTCCTACATATACTGATGGGGTCGTCTCGTATATATCCGGTCTGTCGGAGTAATTGTAGACCTTGACCTCTCCTTTAAGTCCCACAGCCCCGACTATTTTCCCTATCTTTATCTTCTCCATGATCCCCGAATCTTTCCTCGCCTCACGCAGTCCCATAACCGCTGCAAACCGCTTTTGACGCCACATGTAATAAAAAGGCTGTGCATTGACAGCGTTTCCTCTGTCAATGCGGCAGCCCTTCTGTCTCTATTGAACTATTTCAACTACCACTCTGAGATTGGCCTTCGTCGCTGCCGCCTTTACGACGGTACGTATAGCCTTGGCTATCCTGCCTTGCTTTCCGATGACCTTTCCCATGTCGTCAGACGCGACCTTAAGCTGTATGATCGTAGTGCCATTGGACTGTGACTCGGAAACCTCCACAGCCTCCGGATGTTCAACTAGTGACTTTGCAATTGCACTAACCAATTCTGACATTTACTCCACCGCTTTCTATAAAATACCAGTCTGCTTGAAAAGCTTCTTCACAGTGTCCGTAGGCTGCGCGCCGTTACCCAGCCACTTCTTCGCCGCTTCTTCATCTATCTTGATTTCCACAGGGTCTTTCAGCGGATTGTAATATCCGATCTCCTCGATGAACCTGCCGTCTCTGGGTGATCTGATATCAGCCACGACAACACGATAAAAAGGCTTTTTGTGAGCTCCCATTCTCTTAAGTCTGATTTTAACCATTTTTTTATTTCCTCCTAATTAATAATACCTTTGTTCTTCTATTTCACGGAGACCCTAGAATCCCCGGAACATTCTGTTCATTCTTCCGATGCCGCCCTTGCCCGAAAAGCTCTTCATCATTTTCTTGGCGTCATTATATCGCTTGACCAGTTGATTTATCTTGGAAACAGGCTGGCCGCACCCCGCAGCGATCCTTCTCCTGCGGCTTGCGTTCAATATGCTTGGATCTTCTCGTTCTTCCTTGGTCATTGACTGTATGATGGCTTCCATCTGGATGAATTCCCGCTCGCTCTGATCAAGATTGATGTTGTTTCTGGCGTTGGAATTGACTCCCGGCATCATATCCAGCAGCTTGGCTATACCGCCCATCTTCCTTATCTGCCCCATCTGTTCCAGGAAGTCCTCCAGTGTGAAACTGTTCTTCCTTATCTTCTTTTCAAGCTCCGCAGCTTTCTTTTCGTCGTAATCCTCCTGGGCCTTCTCTATCAGAGTCAGCATATCGCCCATTCCCAGAATACGACTGGCCATCCTCTCAGGATGGAACGGTTCGAGAGCATCGAACTTTTCTCCCATCCCGACGAACTTGATAGGCTTTCCTGTCACTTTTTTGGCTGAAAGAGCCGCGCCGCCCCTGGAATCACCGTCCATCTTTGTCATGATGATCCCGTCTATCCCCAGCTTGTCATTGAAGCCTTCGGCTGCGTTGACAGCGTCCTGCCCCGTCAGAGCATCTACCACCAGCAGTATCTCGTGAGGCTTTACAGCGCTCTTTATTGTAGCCAGCTCTTCCATCAGCTCCTCGTCTATCTGCAGGCGTCCCGCGGTATCGACGATCAGCACATTGAATCCCTTACGCTCAGCTTCCTTCATCGCTGCCAGCGCTATCTTCTCCGGCTCCCTGCAATCCCTCATGGTAAAAACAGGAGTATCTACCGTCTCGCCGACGATTTCCAGCTGGTCTATGGCCGCAGGCCTGTATATGTCGCAGGCGCAGAGCATCGGCTTTTTCCCGTTTTTCTTCAGATACGCCGCCAGCTTTCCGCAGGTAGTCGTCTTACCTGTACCCTGCAGGCCCACCATCAGATACACGGTGAACCCCTTAGGCGAGTACGTCAGTTTACTGTTCGTCCCTCCCATCAGCTCTGTCAGCTCTTCGTTGACTATCTTTATGACCTGTTGAGCCGGTGTCAGACTGGCCATCACTTCTTCGCCCAACGCCTTTTCCTTGACAGCCGCGACGAATTCCTTGACCACCTTGAAGTTGACATCCGCTTCCAGCAGCGCCAGCTTGACCTCACGCATTGCCGTGTTGATATCAGCCTCCGTAAGGCTCCCCTTTCCCTTGAGTCCTTTAAAGACTCCCTGCAGCTTTTCCGATAAACCTTCAAAGGCCATGGATCATTCCTCCAATTTATCTATGATATCCTTAACTTCCCTCAGCTTTTCGGCAGTCCTTTTCCTGTCACCGCCATCCTCAGACTGCAGTGATCGAATAACGCCATCTATGATCGTGTCTATTCTCTTTACGGCGTCACTGCTCCTCTGAAACTTTTCCACCAGCCCCAGCTTTTCCTCGTACTCATTCAGCGCCTTCTCGCCATTCTTGAGAGCGTCGTGAACGCCCTGCCGGCTTATACCGAACTCCTCGGCTATCTCCGAAAGCGACAGATTCTCCTCATGATACAGCTCCGTCACCTGCCTCTGACGCTTAGGCAACAGCTGCCCGTAGAAATCGTACAGCAGACTGGCCTGGGTAATGTCGTCGATTTTCATAATTCTCATCCTTTGCACCATGCCAGTATATATCACCGAAAGTCTGGTGTCAAGTCTTTTTCCTTAACACTTGTCGGCACGCCATGCACCACCATTCCAAAACACCCCTGCCATTGCCGCTTCACCTTTTTTATCTACATTTATCATTTTTTCTAATATGTAGATAAAATCCAATGGGTTTGGACAATCTGGACTTTTTTTGTAAAGGGCTGGGGAAGCGCTTTTTCGACTTTAATGGAC
>JABLTR010057920.1_pt1 | contig 19933 bp, 16 predicted proteins | sample 7160071 | NCBI WGS metagenome assembly JABLTR01 (sample SAMN14651230, study PRJNA627086) | human gut metagenome | isolation source: feces | host: Homo sapiens | reverse complement strand
TGTATAATAAGAAAGAACATAAAAGGAACCTGCGGAGTTTGGTCCGGCGACGAAACCATTGCACCGAAGGGCTTTCGTAACCTGACGGGTGAACTGTAACAGGGATACAAACTAATTTAAGAATGCTCTCTAAAAAAGTTTGACAAACAAACGTGTGAAAACTATAATAGAGGTATGTGTGAAAAAGAGAATAAAAAAAGATAAAGATGATCCGGTCGGGGGGAAGCCGGGCGAGAAAGGATTATCTATGAAATTTATGAACAAGCTTGAGCGTAAATTTGGTCGGTATGCCGTTCCAAATCTGATGCTCTACATCATTATTCTTAATGCGGCAGGGCTTTTGATTACCATCATGTATCCGCAGGCACAGTACTATCTGTGTTGGTCCACAAGTGCCATTCTTCATGGACAGATCTGGCGAATTGTTTCATTTATTCTTGTGCCATACACGACAAGCCCTGTTAATTTTTTGATTTTTGCATTTTTGTATTATTCGATTTCCCAGACGCTTGAGCGTATATGGGGATCTTTCCGCATGGATATGTACATCATTACTGGTCTGATTGGAACAATTGTGGCAGCGTTTCTGGTGTACTTTGTGTTTGGTGTGGAGATGGGTATGCAGGTCAGCATCTCTTACCTTAGCAACTCATTATTTTTAGCGCTGGCAGCTACTTTCCCGGATGTGCAGTTTTTGCTGTTTTTCATTATTCCGGTCAAGGCAAAGTGGATGGCGCTTTTGAGTGTAGTAATGTACCTCTATGATCTGATGCAGGTTGTAAACGGATTAGGCTGGATGCCGTATGGTTTTGCAATGCTGATCATGATTGTATTTTCACTTATAAATTTTATACTTTATTTCCTCGGCACGAGAGATCTTCAGCGGATCAACCCCAGAGAGGTACATCGAAGAAGAGATTTTCAAAAGAAGATGGGGGAGAGGGAACAAAGCGGCAGGCCACTGCATAAGTGCACCGTCTGCGGAAGAACAGATAAGGATTTCCCTGATCTGGAGTTTCGTTATTGTTCAAAGTGTGACGGCGCTTACGAGTATTGCAGCGAGCATCTTTATACGCATAAGCACATTGTTGCACATTCGTATGATAAGCAGTAATATGACAGGCAGTAATTGGCAGCGTTTGTAAACGTGCAAAAAAAATCGAATGGAGAAGAAAAAAAGAGTATGAAGAGAACAAAAATTGTTTGTACTATGGGTCCGAAAACAGAGAATGTTGAGCTTTTGAAGGAAATGATCAAAAGCGGCATGAATGTTGCCCGTTTCAACTTTTCTCATGGAAGTCATGAGGAGCATGCAGGCCGTATGGCACTTGTTGAGGAAGCAAGAAAGGCTGTAAACATCCCTGTTGCCACCATGCTTGACACGAAGGGACCGGAAATTCGTACTGGAAGCGTACCTGGGGATAAGAAGGTTACGCTGGTAGAAGGACAGGATTTTGATCTTACAATTGATCAGAGCGTAGAGACAACACAAAAAAGCGCATCTATTACCTATGAAGGTCTTGTTGCAGATGCTGAAATTGGCTGCCGTATTTTGATTGATGATGGTTTGATCGAGTTAAAGGTTATTTCTAAGGATGAAACAGCACTTCACTGTACTGTTGTAAATGGTGGTGAGTTAGGCTCTAAGAAGGGTGTAAATGTACCAAATGTAAAGATCAATCTGCCAGGAATTACTGAGAAGGATAAGAAGGATATCTTATTTGGTATTGATCAGGGCTTTGATTTCATTGCAGCATCATTCGTAAGAAATGCAGCTTGTATCGAGGAAATCCGCGATATTTTAAATATTCACGGAAGCAGAATGCGCATCATTGCAAAGATTGAGAGTGCAGAGGGTATTGAAAACATTGATGAGATTTTGCAGGCAGCAGACGGTATCATGGTTGCAAGAGGTGATCTTGGTGTTGAGATTCCGGCAGAGTTAGTTCCTCATATTCAAAAGACAATCATCGATAAGTGTAATGAGGTACAGAAGCCAGTTATCACAGCTACTCAGATGCTTGATTCTATGATCCGTAATCCGCGCCCGACAAGAGCAGAGGTTACTGACGTTGCAAATGCAATCTATGATGGAACAGATGCTGTTATGCTTTCAGGTGAGACAGCAGCAGGACGTTATCCACTTGAGGCAGTACGTATGATGGCAAAGATTGCAGAGTCATCTGAGCCGTATCTTGATTATCGTACTTATAACCGCAGAGATGTAAAGCGTTCTGATCATGTAATTTCAAACGCACTCAGCAGTGCAACAGTACGTACAGCAGAGATTCTTAATGCAAAGGCAATCATTGTTCCAACTATGCATGGATTTACTGCAAATCTGTTGTCTAACTGGAGACCAAAATGCCGTATCATTGGTATGTCTCCAAATTGGGACGTTTTACGTAAAATGCAGTTGAATTGGGGTGTAACACCGGTTAAGGCTATGAGGGAGACTGATACCGATGAGCTGATTGAGCATTCCGTAAATACTGTGAAGGAAATGGGCTATATTGAGTCCGGAGATACCGTTATTGTTACAGTTGGCGTAAAGCATAAGAATCAGCCAAGCTACGCAATCGGCGAGACAAATAATATGAGAGTAATTGTAGTCAATTGATTTAACAATGGCGCGTATGAACTGTAATGATACGATAAATAAACACACACAGCGAGGAGAGACACATTATGGAAAAAAAACCGTTCGTAACATTAGATCAGGTAAAGAAGATGGCTGCATCATATCCGACTCCATTTCATCTGTACGATGAAAAAGGAATCCGCGAGAATGCCAGAAAGCTAAAGGCTGCATTTGCATGGAATCCAAACTTTCATGAATATTTTGCTGTAAAGGCAACGCCAAATCCGTACATCATGGATATCTTAAAGTCAGAGGGAATCGGTGCAGACTGTTCTTCTTATACAGAGCTTTTGATGTCAGATGCTGTTGGTCTTAAGGGTCATGATATCATGTTTTCTTCTAACGTAACACCGGCAGAGGATTTTAAAAAGGCTGCTGAGCTTGGTGCAATCATTAACTTTGATGATGTGTCTTTAATCGATTTCTATGAGGAGATTGGCGCACCATTCTTAGAGACAATGTGCTGTCGTTATAATCCGGGCGGAAACTTTACACTGCATAATGAGATTATGGATACGCCTAAGGATGCAAAGTATGGAATGACAAAGGAGCAGATGAAGGAAGCTTTTACAAAGTTAAAGGCACATGGAGTTAAGCACTTTGGAATCCATGCATTTTTAGCATCAAATACAGTAGCACTTGGCTATTATCCGAAGTTGGCAAGAATTTTATTTGAGCTGGCTGTAGAGCTGTCGAAAGAGGTTGGCGTTCATATCACGTTTGTAAATCTTTCAGGTGGTGTCGGCATTGCATATCGTCCAGATCAGGAGCCAAATGATATCATGGCAATCGGTGCAGCCGTAAAAGAGGCATATGATGAGGTTCTTGTTCCGGCAGGAATGGATGATGTTGCCATTTTCACAGAACTGGGCCGTTTCATGCTTGCACCATATGGCTGCCTTGTAGCAAAGGTGCTTCATGAAAAGCATATCTGGAAGGATTATGTAGGACTTGATGCGTGTGCAGCAAACCTGATGCGTCCAGCAATGTATGGTGCTTACCATCACATCACCGTACTTGGCAAAGAAAACGAGCCGTGTGATCACATGTATGATGTAACTGGTGGGCTTTGCGAGAACAACGACAAGTTTGCAATCGACCGTATGCTGCCAAAGATCGACATCGGAGATTATGTCGTAATTCATGATACAGGTGCGCATGGATTTTCAATGGGCTACAACTACAACGGAAAGCTCAGAAGTGCCGAACTTCTTCTTCAGGAAGATGGCACCGTAAAGCAGATTCGTCGTGCAGAGACACCGCAGGACTACTTTGCAACGCTTGATTATCCGGGCTTAAAGGACGAAAAATAAAAACAAAAATAAAAGCCTCGGCTACTTTGTAGCCGGGGTTTTTGTTTGTCGAAAATTGCGTTAAATTTCTACTTCACAAAACATGTGTTTTGGTGTATTATAAAGTTACAGTTCATGCGTCATGCAACGAAAGCCCTACGGTGCAATGGTTTCGTCGACGGACCAAACTCCGCAGGTTCCTTTTATGTTCTTTCTTATCATACATTACTTTGAAAGACCTGCTCCAAGTGTCCGTCTCGTGAAATCCATTCACCTTCGGGCTTTGCCGCAATATTGGCTTATCAATGAACTGTAATAATATAAAATAGGAATCGAAAAATATCTTGTTGACAAAAGTGTCGAACTGGTGTATTATATAGTACAGATACGAACATGCGTTCATAAATAGCCGTACAGACAGTTCTGTACAGAAAGAGGTAAGGTTTGGATAAGAATAATCAGGAAAAGCTTAAAGCATTGGACGTTGCGTTAACTCAGATTGAGAAGGCTTACGGCAAGGGTGCCGTTATGAAGCTGGGCGATTCTGGTGCGAATATGAATATCGAAGTTGTACCGACAGGTTCCCTTAGTCTTGATATCGCACTTGGACTTGGCGGACTGCCGAAAGGTCGTATTATTGAGATTTACGGACCAGAATCAAGTGGTAAGACGACTGTTGCTCTTCATGCAGTGGCAGAGGTTCAGAAAAGAGGCGGCATTGCAGGCTTCATTGATGCCGAGCATGCACTTGATCCTGTTTATGCAAGAAATATTGGTGTTGATATTGATAATCTCTACATATCTCAGCCAGATAATGGAGAGCAGGCACTTGAAATCACTGAGACGATGGTTCGCTCAGGTGCTATTGATATCGTAATTGTCGATTCTGTTGCAGCACTTGTTCCAAAGGCAGAGATCGATGGAGATATGGGTGATTCTCATGTAGGTCTTCAGGCAAGACTTATGTCACAGGCACTTCGTAAGCTGACAGCCGCAATCAGCCGCTCAAATTGTATCGTAATTTTCATTAACCAGCTGCGTGAGAAGGTTGGCGTTATGTTTGGAAATCCAGAGACGACTACTGGTGGACGTGCACTTAAGTTCTACTCATCTGTTCGTCTTGATGTGCGCCGCGTAGAGTCATTGAAACTGGCTGGTGAGGTGATCGGTAACCATACAAGAATTAAGGTAGTAAAGAATAAGATTGCACCGCCATTTAAGGAAGCAGAGTTTGATATCATGTTTGGAAAGGGTATTTCCAAGGAAGGCGATGTGCTTGATCTTGCAGTTAATTTAAATATCATTGTCAAGGCAGGTGCATGGTTCTCCTATAATGATGCAAAGATTGGCCAGGGACGTGAGAATGCGAAGATTTATTTGTCACAGCATCCTGATATCATGGCTGAGGTTGAGAATAAGGTACGTGCACACTATAACCTTCCGCTTAAGGAGGTAGAGCAAACAGCACCAGCAGAGTCAGAGGATGATGCAGAGTGAAGCAGTGGGAGACAAGCGAGTTGTATCGCGAGGTAAAGAGCCGTCCGTCTGAGGACGGTTCTTTGCCTTTTCAGAAAGATTCAGAAGGCATTAACACCGAAGCCAGAAGACGCTGCCTGCATCTTCTCGAGTACAGTCCACGAACCATCTATCAGCTAAAAAAACGCCTAATGGATGATGGCTTTTCGGCAGAACAGGCAGATGATGCAGTGCAATATGCCGAGAGCTTTGGCTATGTAGATGATGGCAATTATGCTATGGAATATGTTCGGACTGGCTGTCAGAAAAAGAGCAGGCGTCAGCTTTACATGCAGCTTTCAAGCCGCGGCGTTGATAAGGAATCAATTGAAGATGCACTTGAGGCTTATGCAGATGAGCAGGAAAATACGGTGCGACGTCTGGCACGAAAGCGTCTTACGCAAAAGCCGCCTCGCACAGAAGAGGATTTTCTGAAAGCAGTCAAAAGTCTTGTATCAAAGGGATTTCCGTACGAAATGGCAAAAAGAGCTGTCTGGGAGCTGCGTGATGAGTATGGTTCTACAAATGAATAGGCAAAGAAAGGCTGGATGTATGTTGGATTCCACAAAACGTCTTGACTTTTATAAGTGAATCGTATAAAATTATACTGTTGCCTGTTTATATATGAAATATAAACCGTACAATGAAAATTTCATAAAGGAGGTGCTCCTGTGGTTCCTATTATTATTACAGCAGCGGTTACTGCAGTGATTGTTGCTGTTATCGTCTGGTTCGTCGCAACCGGTATCCAGCAGTCCAAGTACAAAGCGACCGTTGGAAGTGCGGAGGAGAGATCCAGAACAATAATAGACGATGCTCTTAAGACCGCAGAAAGCAAAAAACGTGAGGTGCTTCTTGAGGCTAAGGAAGAAAACCTGAAAGCTCAAAATGAACTCGAAAAAGAGATCAAAGAACGCCGAAGCGAATTGTCCAGAATGGAAAAGCGTGCTGTCAATAAAGAAGAGGCGCTTGACAGAAAGACAAGTGTTTTAGAAAAGCGGGAAGCGAGCCTGAATGCAAAGGAAGAAAGCCTGAACAGAAAGCATGCAAAGGCTGACGAACTTACGGCACAGATTTCTCAGGAACTGGAACGTGTTTCAGGTATGACCTCCGAACAAGCAAAAGAGTTTTTATTCAAGAGCGTGGAAAACGAAGTAAAACTTGACACTGCAAAGATGATTAAGGAGATGGAGGCAAAGGCAAAGGATGAGGCATCCGCGAAGGCAAGGGAATATGTAGTAACTGCCATTCAAAGATGTGCTGCCGATCATGTAGCAGAGACAACAATCTCAGTTGTTCAGCTGCCAAATGATGAGATGAAGGGAAGAATTATCGGACGTGAAGGAAGAAATATTCGTACCCTTGAGACGCTTACCGGAGTAGAGCTTATTATTGATGATACACCGGAAGCAGTTGTTTTGTCCTCTTTTGATCCTATGAGAAGAGAAGTGGCAAGAATCGCTTTGGAAAAGCTGATCCTTGATGGCCGTATTCATCCGGCAAGAATCGAGGAGATGGTGGAGAAGGCGCAAAAAGAAGTTGAAGTAATGATTCGTGAAGAGGGAGAGGCAGCACTGCTTGAGGTGGGTGTTCATGGCATTCATCCAGAGCTTGTAAAGCTTTTAGGACGCATGAAGTTCCGCACAAGCTACGGTCAGAATGCGTTAAAGCATTCAATCGAAGTTGCTCATCTTTCAGGACTGTTGGCCGCAGAGATGGGGTTAGACGTCCGTATGGCAAAGCGTGCCGGATTGTTACATGACATTGGAAAGGCAGTAGACCATGAGATGGAAGGCTCACATATTCAGCTGGGAGCCGAGCTGTGCCGCAAGTACAGAGAGTCCCAGATTGTGATCAATGCCGTTGAGTCCCACCATGGCGATGTAGAACCAACCTCTTTAATTGCATGCATCGTTCAGGCCGCAGATACAATTTCTGCAGCAAGACCAGGTGCAAGAAGAGAAACTCTCGAAGCGTACACGAATCGTCTGAAGCATTTGGAGGAGATTACCAATTCGTTTAAGGGAGTTGAGAAATCCTATGCAATTCAGGCGGGCCGAGAGGTTCGGATTATGGTTATTCCGGAACAGGTGTCAGATGCTGATATGGTTATTCTGGCCAGAAATGTTTCAAAGCAGATTGAAGCAGAGTTGGAGTATCCTGGACAGATCAAGGTAAGTGTGATCAGAGAGTCCAGAGTTACCGACATAGCAAAGTAATGACAAAAGGTGTTGTGAGAGCAGCACCTTTTTTCTTTTATATCACTTTCGCATATTCTCTTTTTACCCAGCATAAAATATAGTTGCGTGATAAGCTTTGCTTAGGGGAGGTGTGCGATGGATCTTAGGAGAAATTCTTTACTTTACAGCTTGCCGATTGTAATGTTTGTAGTAGGGATTTTTATTGGAACAGCAGTCAGTATTTGGCGCTCAGCGTATTTATATAAGCAAACGGTCTGCTATCTTCCGGCAGTTCATCTTCAAATCAAACAGGCAGGATTTCCTTCTGGCTTTTTGAAGTATGTTTGCCGCCTTCGCCTGCCCGTTTTTTTGATGATAGCAGTGTCAGCTTTAACAAATGCTGCACCAGCTGCTTTTGCAGCAATCGCCTTTATTTCTGGTGTATCAGCAGCAGTTATAATCACATCAGCAACGATGCTTTTTGGCATCACAGGAATATTGCAGGCTCTGGCTCTTTTTCTGCCGCACTTTATCTTTTATATTTTTGGATACTGGGCACTTTACGAGCTAGCCTATAAACGCAGCGAATTTAGATTAGGAGAGCAAATCGGGATTTTATTTCGCATAGGGCTGATATGGGCTGTTGGGATAGGAAGCGAGGTGATGTTAGCACCGCTTGTAGTTATGAAGATATTTGTTGCATAGCCCTAAGTTGAGGGGCTTTCGTAACATGACGCGTGAACTGTAGTATAATATTTGAAAAAACTTGCGCAAAAGAAGGCTTGCAAAATATAAGCAAACATGCTAAGATACAAAGTTGGAAGCGGCAACGTTTGTTTGGTTGTACGAGAGTACAGAAAGGTATGGTTACACAATGACAAAAATTGATATTATTTCAGGTTTCCTGGGAGCAGGAAAGACAACCTTAATAAAGAAACTTTTACAGGAAGCATTAAATGGCCAGAAGGTCGTTTTGATTGAGAATGAGTTTGGTGAGATCGGCATTGACGGCGGCTTTTTAAAGGACGCTGGAATCCAGATTACTGAGATGAACTCAGGCTGCATCTGCTGCTCACTTGTAGGTGATTTTGGCGCTGCTTTAAAGAAAGTAGTTGAGCAGTATCATCCAGACCGCATTATTATTGAGCCATCAGGCGTAGGCAAGCTGTCTGATGTTATCGCAGCTGTCATGAACGTTGCAGGTGAGATTGATCTTGACTTAAACAGCTTTGTAACAGTTGCAGATGCGACAAAATGCAAGATGTATATGAAGAACTTCGGTGAGTTCTACAACAATCAGGTTGAGAGCGCAAACACCATCATCTTAAGCAGAACTCAGGGAATGAAGGAAGAAAAGCTGGCTCAGGCAGTTTCCATGATTCAGGAGAAGAATGCAAAGGCAAAGATCATTACCACTCCGTGGGACGAGCTGACAGGTGAGCAGATTCTGGCTGTTATGGAGCAGGGTCATTCACTGGCAGAGGAGCTGATGGAAGAGGCTATGAAGCTTCATGAAGAAGAGGAGCATGAGCATCATCATCACCATCATGACGACGATGATGATTGCTGCTGCCATGACCATGATCACGAGCATCATCATCACGATGACGACGATGATCACGAGCATGAGCACCATCATCATCACCACGATCATGATGACGACGAGTGCGATTGTCACGAGCATCACCACGATCATGACGAGCATGAGCATCATCATGACCATGACGAGCATGGCGAGGAGTGCACCTGTGGCTGCCACGATCATGATCATCATCACCATCATCATGCAGATGAAGTATTTACCAGCTGGGGTAAGGAGACTCCTAGAAAATATACAAAGGAAGAGCTTGATGAGATTCTTGTTAAGCTTTCTGAGGAGACCGAGTTTGGCATTATCTTAAGAGCAAAGGGTATGCTGCCGGCAGCAGATGGCACATGGCTGTATTTCGACCTTGTTCCAGGTGAGTATGAGATTCGTAATGGTGCACCAGATTACACAGGAAGACTTTGTGTAATTGGTTCTAAGATGGATACTGACAAGTTAGAGAAATTGTTTAAGCTGTAAGCGATAAAAAAGCAGAGAAACATGGCGATAGAGTTGCCAATCCTGTAATAAGGTGAGGCAGCTCTTCGTTATAAAAGCGTTAGAAAGGGAAGACAGTAACATGGCAAATGAGATACCAGTATATATGATCACCGGATTTCTTGAAGGCGGAAAGACATCATTTTTGAAATTTACGCTGCAGCAGGATTATTTTAATGATGGCTCTAAGACACTTTTAATCCTTTGCGAAGAAGGAGAGACCGAGCTGGATCAGGAATTTATGGATAAGTATCATGTTGTGACAGAGACAATCGAGGAAGAGAGTGAATTGAACAGAGAGTACTTCCGTGAGGTAGGAAAGCGCCACAAGCCAGATCGTGTTATTATCGAGTATAATGGTATGTGGTCTCCGAAGAATATTACACAGCTTCCATTTCCATATTCATGGGAACTGTATCAGACGATCACTGTTCTCGACGGAAGCACCTTCCAGCTGTACTTAAATAATATCAAGTCGCTGGCAATGGAGCTTTTAACATACACTGATATGGTTGTTTTCAATCGCTGTACACAAGAAACGCCAATTGATACATTCAATCGTTCAATCAAGGCAGTAAACCGTCGTGCAGAGGTGATGTTTGAGACAAAGGATGGAGAGACTTTGCAGCCAGAAGATGTACTTCCTTATGACCGCGATCAGGATGTGATTCATCTTGAGGATGAGGATTACGGTATCTGGTATATTGATGCACAGGATAATCCAGATGAGTATGTCGGAAAGACCATTGTGTTCAAGGCAATGGTTATGAAGAATAAGGAGTTCCCGGCAGATGTGTTCGTTCCAGGAAGAAATGCGATGACATGCTGTGCCGATGATATTCGTTTCCTTGGCTTTGTCTGCAAGTATAAGGATACAGCGAGCTTAAAGAGACGTCAGTGGGTAATGGTCACTGCAACGTTTGAGTGGGAATATTCTGATCTGTATGGCGAGAAGGGACCGGTGCTTCGTGCGACTGAGGTTGCTCAGACAAGTGCACCGAAGGAAGATCTTGTATACTTCTAAAAAGTGCTGAATTATTATTTATTTTCTCACCGCAAAGAGAAATGAGAGAATTGTACTAGAGTACAGTATCCTCCCATTTCTCTTTTTTTATTGTTCCATTTTCTTTAATTCTGGCAAGACTGTGCACAGCATTACGACAAAGCAAAGCCCACCGCCAATGACGTTTGATACTGGTTCTGCCAAAAAGACACCATCTGTTCCCATATGAAGTGCGTATGGCATCAGATAGGTGAGCGGCACAACGATAAAGACTTTACGAAGCAGTGAGAAGAAAATCGCCTGCTTCTTTTTATTTAATGATTTAAAGACGGTTTGACCAATATATTGGCAATCCATGAAGATGAATGCTGCAAAATATTGCTTTAAAGCTGGGACTGCATCCTTCATCAGTGTGGCATCTGAGCTAAAAATACCAATTAATGCATTGGGAAATACAATAATGATGCTCCACATAATGGCCGTGTAACCAAGCATCATAGCCCCCATTACCATCATCGCTTTTCTCACGCGACTGGGACGACGTGCACCGTAATTGTAGCTTAAAATCGGAGAGGTTCCCTCGTTCATTGCATGGATCGGTGTCTCAACCAATTGGCGAACGCTCGATACGATTGTCATGACTGATATGTAGATATCGCCACCGACATTCGACAGAATATTGTTGCAGCAGATAGATACAAGACTGTTTGTCAACTGCATGATAAAACCTGCTGTTCCAAGGCTTACGATATTTTTTGCATAGCCGGTGCATTCGGCAAATTCGTCCTTTTTCAAGAATCGAACCTTTAATTCGGATTTTTTTGTCAGGAAAAACAGTACAAATGCAGCCGACAGAAATTGAGAAATCACAGTTGCAATCGCGGCACCCTGCACACCAAAGCCCAAAGCAAAAATAAATAATGGATCTAATAGGAGATTGGCAATAGCTCCGACGGCAATTGAGGTCATACCGATTGTCGAGTAGCCCTGTGCATTGATAAATGGATTCATACCAGTGGCAATCATAGATGGCAGTGTTCCAATTAGATAAATCATAAAATACGGATAGGCATAAACTAGGGCATCATTTGATGCGCCAAATACGACAAGAAGCGGTCTGGCAAATAAAAAGCCAATAAGCATCAAGACAACGGCACAGGCGACAACCATTGTAAATGAGGTGTTCATAATACTTGCCGATTTTTGCGACTCATTTTTTCCACGATAAATTGAAAAGAGCGGAGCACCTCCGCTTCCAAATAAATTGCTGAAGGCGGTAATCACAACAATCAGTGGAAAACACAGTCCGACAGCGCCGAGTGCTGCTGTTCCGACATTTGGAATACGTGCAATATAAATTCGGTCTACAATATTATATAGTAGATTTAAAATCTGAGCTACTAACATTGGAAGAGCGGCACCAAGAATATTTCCTGTCACTGTTCCATGCTCAAAATCAATTCGTTTCATTTTATATAGAGAACCTCTTTCTTTTTTGTTTGCCACAATAGTATAGCATGTGTTAAACTATATGTAAATTATTGTTTTTATATGGCAAATCAATAATTTTTGTATATTAAAAATAAAACAAAACTTTAAAAACGATGTGAGAAATTTCTTAGATGAAATTGACAGGAAAAAAACATTGCAAGGAGGAGAATAAGAACGATGGAACTTAGACAGTTAGAATATTTTCGGGCGATAGTAGATGAGGGAAGCATTAGCGGAGCAGCAAGGGCTCTCCATATGACACAGCCGCCACTCAGCTATCAGATGAAAATGCTAGAGGAAGAATTGCAGGTTTCGCTTTTTCTTCGCGGCACCAAGAAAATTACATTGACAGAAGCGGGAAAGACACTCTATGAGCAGGCAGAAACACTTTTAATGCTTGCCAATTTGACGAAACAGGAAGTAATAAAGTCAGGGCAGGCGGCGACTTTGCATATTGGAATGACACCGTCTACAGTCTCAATGATGTCTGATTTTCTGGTTCAATTTTCTAAAAAATATCCGAAGGTTCACTTTGACATTCATGAGGGATCGACGTTCACGTTAAAAGATCAATTGGAGAACCAAATGTTGGATCTGACGACTCTTCGAACTCCAATTGTGTTAAATGGATGCGAGACGTATCCACTTGCAAAGGAAAGTTTGCTTGCGATGGCAATACCCGAATATCCTATTTTAAGAGGGCGTTCCTCGATTAAGTTAAGAGAGCTTTCCGAGCAACCATTGATCTTGTCTCACCGATATCAAAAATATATGTTTTCTGCATTTGAAAAAGCTGGGTTGATTTGCGATATTTATCTTGCCTGCGAGGATGCCAGAACAGCAATGACGATGGCCGAAAAAGGGCTTGGAATTGCCATTTTGTCAGAGTCAATGTTGACACGTTCGGATAAGCTCCATGCGTGCCAGATTTGTGATGCTGATTTGACAACGGAGATTTTACTAGCATGGAGAAAAGGACGACTTCCAGAGGAGATTCGGGAGCTTTTGGATATGATATTTTGATGCCAAAAGAGAGCTGATGGAAAGATGGAAAAGCTGAATCAGACAGGGGATCATTTCTTGGAAGTGACTTGATAAGTAAAAAAAATTGTGATAACATGAAAACACAGAAAATCAATCCGAAGGAGGTAAGAGGAATGGCACTTGAAAAGAAGGAAGAGTGGAAGACAATTGCTGATGTAGAAGCGTTGCCGGAAGGAACTAGAGCAGAATTGATAGATGGAGAAATTTTTTACAATATGGCAGCGCCTACAGTAGTGCATCAAGAAATTGTAGGCTTTCTCACCCGAAAAATAGGAAATTATATTGAATCCAATAATGGTAAATGTAAAGTGTATCCAGCACCTTTTGATGTGCAATTAAGTGCAAATGATAAGTATAATCTTGTGCAACCAGATGTGACAGTAGTTTGCGATCGTGATAAGTTAAGTAACGGTAAGCGGTGTATTGGTGCACCAGACTGGGTAATTGAAGTCGTATCTCCTTCAACGGAAAATAATGATTATATTCGTAAATTGATGAAATATAGTATGGCAGGTGTTCGTGAATATTGGATTATTGACCCAAAGAATGACAGAATTGTTGTCTATAATCTTGAAATGGGCTTGCAGGCAGGAGCATTTGATCCACCAAAGACTTTAAAGGAGAAAGTCAAGGTCAATATTTATCCAGAATTAGAAATTGATTTTTCTCAATTAGAATTGTAATTAACAATGCTGAAACAAAACTCAAATAAAAACCATCGGCTTGCAACTATCCGTATTGTTGCAAGCCGATGGTTTTCTGATCAAACTAGTACAATTAGCGATGCTTTGTCTCACAGTAGATACAGCGATATACTTTATTTTCTTCATCTGTCAAATCAAATACGTGCGGCAGCTCCTGCTCAATGGAGGTGATGCAGCGCGGATTCTTGCAGTGAATTACGTTTGTGATACGCTTTGGAAGACGAAGGATCTTCTTTTCAGAGATCACGCCATCCTTGATGATGTTAACGGTAATCTTGTGATCAATGTAGCCGAGTGCGTCAAGATCAAGCAGATCTAAGCTGCCCTCGATCTTGATGATATCCTTGCGGCCCATTTTGTTGCTCTTTGCATTTTTGATGATAGCAACCTGGCAGTCCAGTTCCTGAAGATTTAAATAATGGTAGATATCCATTGATTTTCCTGCCTGGATATGGTCGAGAACGACACCGTTATTAATACCACTGATGTTCAGCATAATATTCCTCCTCAAATTTCTTAGATTTTTTCAGGTGCAAGTCCGAGCAGTGTCAGAATAAGTGCCATGCGGACATATACGCCAAACTGAACCTGCTTAAAGTATGCAGCACGCGGATCGTTATCTACTTCTACAGAAATTTCATTTACACGTGGAAGTGGATGAAGAACGAGCATGTCATCCTTTGCCAGATCCATCTTTTCTTTTGTCAGGATATAGCAGTCCTTCATGCGGATGTAGTCTTCCTCATTGAAGAAACGTTCCTTCTGAACACGTGTCATATAAAGAATATCAAGCTCTGGAAGAACATCATCCAGATTTGTTACTTCCTTAAATTCAAATCCCTTTAATACCTCGTCACGGATGTAGCTTGGAACGCGAAGCTCCGGAGGGGAGATAAGAACAAATTTTACATTTTCATAGCGAACCAGAGATTCAATCAGAGAATGAACGGTACGGCCAAATTTTAAATCGCCGCAAAGACCGATTGTCATGTTGTCTGTATGTCCCTTTAAGGTACGGATTGTGAAAAGATCAGTCAGCGTCTGAGTTGGATGCTGGTGTCCGCCGTCTCCAGCATTGATGACTGGGATGCCAGAAAACATGGATGCAACCTTTGGAGCACCTTCCTTTGGATGGCGCATTGCACAGATATCGGCATAGCATGATACAACACGGATTGTATCAGCAACGCTTTCGCCCTTAGAAGCAGAACTGTTTTCGGCAGAAGAAAAGCCAATAACAGTACCCCCGAGATTAAGCATTGCTGATTCGAAGCTTAAACGGGTTCGTGTGCTTGGCTCATAGAAAAGTGTAGCAAGACGTTTGCCGTCACATTTGTGTGCATACTTGGTTGGATTTTCTTTAATATCATTAGCCAGATTTAAAATATTATCCAGCTCATCCATGGACAGATCCAATGGGTTTAATAAGTGTCTCATAGAGAATAACTCCTTTCCGATTGTATGACTCATTTGATTCACGGGTATTATATAACAGAAAGAAGAAAATGGGAAGAGAAAATTAAAAGTTCTTTAAAAAAAAAGGAAAAACTTGTATTTGACAAATCGGTATGATAAAATAAGAACTGTCTGTACAATTGTGAATTTACAGACATTGGCTCTAAAATTAAAATAAAGAAAGAGTAGGAATTAAAGAAAAAGAGTATGGGCGACAACGAAGAATTATCTGTTGATCAGGAGACTGTCGATCAGAAAGTGGATCAGCCAGAGATTGGTGATGAGCCGCAGCAGCAAAATTCCACAGATAACTTTGACCCGAAAAAGCACACACGTGTGCAGACGGGAGCAAATGGAGAGCTTTGCTTTCAGGGATTGACGCAGGCAGAGGTAGAAGCGCGTATTGCAGACGGACAGGTAAATGCCATTCAGGATTCAAGCAACCGCAGTGTTAAAGATATTGTGATGGGAAACACATTGACGTTTTTCAACTTTATCAATGTCGTGCTGTTGGCACTAGTTTTATCTGTTCGCTCCTACAAAAACATGCTGTTCATCTTTATCATCATCGCAAATACGCTGATTGGTATTTTTCAGGAAATCAAGGCAAAGATTACGCTTGATAAATTGAAGATCCTGACAGTAAGTCATGTAGATGTAATACGTGATGGCGTGAAAAAGTCTGTAACAGTTTCAGAACTAGTAAAGGATGATGTTATTTTGCTAAAGAGCGGAGGACAGATTCCGGCGGACGGTGTGATTTTGGATGGAGAGGTGGATGTAAATGAATCTCTTTTAACAGGAGAGTCTGATTCAATCCATAAGACGTGCGGCAGCAAGGTGCTTTCGGGAAGCTTTGTGACATCAGGAAAGGCAATGTGTCTTCTGACAGAAGTTGGACACGATTGTTATATGGAAAAGCTTTCGTCAGAGGCAAAGCAGTTTAAGCGCTATAAGACAGAGCTGCAGAGAAATCTGGATACGATCTTAAAGTTTATCAGTATCATTATTGTACCGCTTGGCATTATATTATTTGCAAAGCAGTATTGGATCTCAGGCAGCACCTATGAGCAGGCAGCACTTGATACAGTGGCTGCAGTACTTGGTATGATCCCGGAAGGTCTTGTACTTTTGACTAGTGTGGCGCTGGCACTTGGCGCAGTTCGTCTGGCGAGACGAAGCACACTTGTTCGTGAGCTGTTTTGTATCGAAACTTTGGCGCGTGTAGATACGCTTTGTCTTGATAAGACAGGAACAATCACAGAAGGTCATCTTTGTGTGCAGGGTGAGGAATCAGTAAAGGAAGACGTTGATTTAGAGCAGCTGATGGGCAGAATGGTTGGAGCACTTGGCGATGAAAATGAGACATTTCAGGCGCTTCGTCAGCATTATAAGAGAAACCAGTCAGCGAACACAAAGTTTGTGCTTCCATTTTCGTCAGAGCGTAAGTTCAGCGGTGTTGTGTTTGAGGGAGAAGGAACTTACCTTATGGGTGCATACCAGTTTATTTTCCCGCAGGCAGATCCGGCAGTGCTTGAAAAGATTGCAGAATATGCAAGTCAGGGTCTTCGTGTGCTGACAGTTGCGCACAGTCCAAATGAGATGACAGACTATACGTTAGCAGAGGACTTTGAGATTGTTGGTTTCGTCTTCATGACAGATGTTGTTCGTAAGAATGCACCTGACATTTTGGGTTATTTTGAGGAGCAGGGTGTTGATTTAAAGGTAATCTCAGGTGATGATCCTGTAACGGTAGCGGCAATTGCAGCACGCGCCGGATTAAAGGATGCCGACAAATATATAGATGCGACAACGATCCATACTGATGAGGAGATGGAGGATGCCATCTTAAAATATTCAGTATTTGGACGTGTTACTCCAAAGCAAAAGCAGCAGATGGTAAGGCTTCTAAAGCAAAATGGCCGTACAGTAGCTATGACTGGTGATGGTGTAAACGATGTGCTTGCACTCAAGGATGCTGATGTTAGTATTGCGATGGCATCAGGAAGTGAGGCAGCAAAAAATACAGCTAATCTGGTATTGTTAAATTCAGACTTTGCATCACTGCCACATATTGTAAATGAAGGACGGCGTGTCATCAACAATATCAAGGCAGCAGCTTCAATGTTCTTAATTAAGACAGGATTTTCTGTTTTGACAGCACTTTTGACAATCATTGTAGGACAGAATTATCCGTTCCAGCCGATTCAGCTGTCAGTCATCAACGGATGTGCAGTTGCAATTCCAACGATGCTTTTGCAGCTAGAACCAAGCTTCCAGAAAGTCAACAAGCATTTCTTTAGAGAGGTGCTTCGAATGTCAATGCCGGCAGCCATTACTATTACAGCAATGATTACTATTATAAACAATATTGGTCATTCAATTGGAACACCGCGTGAGATGCTTTCAACTGTATGTGTATTGGCAACGGGATGGGTTTATCTGATCACACTTCGTCAGGTATATTCGCCAATGACAGGATACCGCAAATTTGTTATTTATCTTATGCAGACAGCTTACCTTGTAGCAATGGTAATTGGTCAGCGTATTATGGAACTAGTTGGATTAAACTTTACATGCGTTATAGTCACATTGGCAGCAGTAAACTTCGCACCAATGATTATTGATCTTGCAACAAAGGGTTATGATAAGTTTTTCTATTGGTACGATCATCGCCATGATGTCAAGCCGCCAAAGCCGATAAAGGTAAAGACAAGACGATTTAGAGGTGTATAAGAAAAAATATTATAAACAAAAAGTGCAGCAATTTGCGGATTGCTGTGCTTTTTTTATAGGTCGGAATGAGTATGGAGTGTCTGCCATAGAATGAAGAAAGGGCGAGTATAACCTGCAAGATTTAAGGTGGGGGAGTGCATGCGAGCAGCAATATATCTTAGACTGAGCAAAGAAGATAAACAGGAGAGCATTGAGAATCAGAGGGCTCTTTTAAGGAAGTATGCAAACGATCATGGTTTTTCGGTTGTAAAAGAATATACAGATGAAGCAATATCTGGTTTAACAGACACGCGTCCTGGTTTTGCTAAGATGATGGAGGATGCCAGACAAGGTCATTTTGATGTGATTCTGGCAAAGAATCAGTCACGCTTTTCACGGAATTTTTTACATATTGAGCAGTACCTTCATCGGGAGCTGCCGCATCTTAATATTCGTTTTATTGGTGTGACGGACGGTGTAGATACGGGCAAAATTAATAATATTGCAGTGCGTCGAAGTGGAAAAAAGACGAGACAGATCTATGCTCTTGTAAACGAGTGGTATTGTCAGGAGATTTCTGAAAATGTGCGGGAAATCTTGCATCAGAAGGTGCTTAGCGGTGAGTTTATTGGAAGCAGCGCTCCATTTGGCTATCAAAAATCACCAGAGAATCCACATAAGCTGATATTAAAAGAACCAGAGGCATCAATTGTAAGAGGACTATTCGAGGCGTATGCGGCTGGCACATCAGTCAAAGAGCTTGTGAAGCACTGTCAGCAAAAAGCATATCCATCTCCAGATGCTAAAGCAGGCTGGAGCAGCAGAAGCATTTACCGGATTTTAGCAAACGAGTGTTACACCGGGAAAATAGTGCAGGGAAAGACAAGGACAGTCAGCTACAAAAATCAAGCAAGGATACAGATTCCGCCAGAAGAGTGGATTAGGATAGCACATGTCCATGAACCGATTATATCAGAGGAAATGTTCTTTTTTGTACAGGAGAAAAAACACAGGCGCTTCACCGAGTAGGCATTTCGTGAAAATAACTGCGATCACACCATTTCCTCCTTCCCATGTTGCAGGCATTATCGCAGGTGACGGCACGCTTTCTGGAGGTCATATTCAGGGAATTGCACCGCAGGCGTTCATTGTGTCTGTACGTGTTCTCGATGCTCACGGAAAAGGAAGGCTGTCTGCTATGCTGGAAGGCATTCGCTGGCTTAAAGAAAATGGGAAACGCCTTGGTATACAAATTGTAAATATCTCAGTAGGTTCAGTTAAAAAGCAGAAAGAAAATTCGCAGCTTGTCCAGGCTGTTGAATCGCTTTGGGATAGTGGTCTTGTGATTTGTTCAGCGGCAGGCAACGAGGGTATGCAGCAGCATAATATTACATCGCCGGGAATAAGCAGAAAAATTATCACTGTTGGTTCCTGCGATGATAAAGAAATGATTGATGAGGGTGGAAGATTCTATCATAATTATTCAGGAAGAGGACCGACAATTGCCTGTATTTGTAAGCCAGAGATCGTAGCACCTGGAACAAATATTGTGGCAACAAATGCAATGAAGGGGGAAGATGACCGCCCTTATACAGTAAAGAGCGGAACAAGCATGTCTACGCCTATGGTATCTGGTGCAGCAGCTCTTTTGTTGGAACGTTATCCAAAAATGACAAATACAAATGTGAAGCTAAAGCTTTGGAAAAGTGCGAAAAATCTAGGTTTGCCGCGCAGTCATCAGGGGTGGGGACAGCTTGATATAAGTCATTTACTTGAATAGTGCTTGCATAATACAAACAAATAATGTATA
>JABLTR010029265.1_pt1 | contig 19954 bp, 17 predicted proteins | sample 7160071 | NCBI WGS metagenome assembly JABLTR01 (sample SAMN14651230, study PRJNA627086) | human gut metagenome | isolation source: feces | host: Homo sapiens | reverse complement strand
GGGGGCCGGTTACATCGGCACCCATACGTGCGTAGAGCTGCTGAACCGGGGCGACCGGGTTATCGTGCTCGACAATTATGTCAATTCCTCCCCCGCGGCGCTGAGGGGCGTCGAGCAGATCACCGGGAGGACGTTCCCGGTTTATGAAGCGGACCTGATGGATTATAACGCGGTGAAAAGGGTTTTCTCCGAAAATCAGATTGATGCGGTCATCCATTTCGCCGGATTGAAGGCGGTGGGTGAAAGCGTGTCTAAGCCGCTTGACTACTACCGTAATAATTTGATTGGCACCTTGAACCTGCTTGAGGTGATGAAGGAGCACGATGTAAAAAAGCTGGTGTTCAGCTCTTCCGCCACGGTCTACGGCATGAACAATGAGCCGCCCTTCAGGGAGGATATGCCGCGTTCAACCACCAACCCCTACGGGGCGACAAAGCTGATGATTGAGGATATGCTGCGTGACCTCTGCTATGCCTGCAAGGAATGGAGCGTGGTGCTGCTGCGCTACTTTAACCCTATCGGCGCGCATGAGAGCGGCCTGATCGGTGAGAACCCCAACGGCATCCCCAATAACCTCATGCCCTACATTGTCAAGGTGGCGGCGGGCGAGCTGCCCTGCCTGAGCATCTATGGCGGCGATTACCCCACGCCGGACGGCACCTGCATTCGCGACTATATCCATGTTTACGACCTGGCTATGGGACACCTGAAGGCGCTGGAATACCTAGGGCATATGCAGGGGGCGGAGGCCATCAATCTGGGAACGGGAAAGGGGTACTCCGTCCTGGAGGTGGTTCAGGCCTTTGAGCGGGCAACAGGCCGGACGGTCAATCATAAGATGGCGCCGCGCCGGGAGGGCGATATCGCGGCCTGCTATGCCGACGTTTCCAAGGCCAGGGAGCTTCTGCACTGGGAGGCCGTCAAAACCCTGGAGGAGATGTGCCGGGATTCATGGAATTTTGCCGCGCGGAACGGCGCCCGCCAATAGCCGCAGGATAAGCTGTCCCCTGCTGAAAGGAAATGATCCTTCGGCAGGGGACGTTTTGCGCCTGGATAATGTTTTTAGTGAGAAAGTCACTTGCAATTTTGCGGGAAATCTGATATTTTAACATAAAGGAGCTTGGCGGGGTCAATAAACGGCCTGCTTGCGGGTTTATGTTTTCTCTCTGAGGCGGACGGTTGTCCCCTCCGGTTAGTCGAGCGCCGCTTTAATAGGACCTCGGAGGTGATCGCGCCTCTGAGGTTAAAGTTTGTATGAGGAAGGAATGGAACACAACTGAAAATGAAGAAGAACAGATTGCTGGCGGCCCTGCTGGCGGCCGGACTGCTTTTGGGGCTTGCGGCATGCGCCTCCGCACCGGCGGCCTCAGAGGCTTCAGAGGCCCCGCAGGCCTCGCAGGCGGAAGGCGGCGCCGTTGCGCAGGAGGATAGCACCCCCGCGCCGGAGGCGGTTTCGTACGACGGCGTATGGCAGACGGAAAAGGTGACGCAGGACGGCGAGGAGATTTCCGGCGATGCGCTTGATCAGCTTGGCGGTCGGTCCACGCTTACGCTGTACCCGGACGGCAGCCTGACGCTGAAGAACGATAACGTAAGCCGCACGGGCGCCTGGAGCAAAAAGGACGGCGGCGTGCAGATAGACTCGGAGGGCTACAGCGTAGAGGCGAAGCTTTCCGGGGATAAGCTGGTGATGGACTCTAAGGAAGACGGCGTGGTCATGACCTTTGCGCGCACGGGCGACGCGCCTGAGAAGAGCGGAACGGCTTCTACGGATGGAGACAAGGCCGCGGGCTCTGACAGCATAGCCGGTACATGGGAAATCACGGCCGGAAAAGAGGACGGAGCCTCCCTTACCAGAGAAGAGACGATTGAGGCGCTCGGCGCGGACATGCGCCTTGAGATTCGGGCGGACGGAACATTTACCGCAGTTGCAATGGCGGACGGGAAGGAAACCAATTCCACAGAGGGCGAATGGAGCCAGGAGGGCAATTCGTTTATTCTGTTAGCCAATGGTGAAGCCGAAACCTTTGAGCTCTCCGGCAGCACGCTCATTGCGGAGGATGGCGGCGTAACGCTGATATTTGAAAAGAAGTAAGGCCTGTCCGGGAAGCTAAAGGGCAGCGCCTGGCGAATAAATCCTTGAAAGAAGATACCGCTGAAAATAGAATCATTGATGTAAAGCCCGGGCAGCGCGTTTGATGTGCTGCCCGGGCTTTACATTTTCATAAAGGCTTAGCGGGCAAAGGAACACAACGGTTGAGCCGGGCTTTATGAAAAAACCGTATTTTGAATGCTTGGCGGCGGAGGCGGCTGTTCAAAACCCGGCGGCGGGCGTCCGGATAGGCGTTGCGGGAATAAAAAATTTTTTTCTGTATGGATATATTCACGCCGCAGCGCTGGAATGCGCCATAAAAAATTGTCATTTTAGCGCTTTGGGGGCTGCTGGCAGCGCCTTTTTTATGCATATTCCATGAGATAAACTTGCAGGACAGGGAAAAATGCGGCGCACAGGCCGCGCGGACGGCCCCGGGGGGTGAAAGCGGGCCTTTTTCGCCGTACAGAGCGTGTGCAGGGAACGGCGCATCGTGCAGCGGCCTGCTGCCCTGACAAAAAAACGGGCTGATACGGGGTGATTTTCTTGCATTATTTTTGCATAAATTGGAAGAACAACATTGCAAAACAGCCATTCCCGTAGTATAATTATGAAAAATAATGAAATGCTTGACACCATGGCTGCTCTGTGTGCTCTTAAGCATGGGAAGCGCGCCAGGAAATACAAAACAGTTTGTTATGAAATGTCAAGAGTTTAGGAGGTAATTTGAGATGAAAAAGCGTTTTCTCGCGGCAGTACTCGCTGCATTGCTGGTGGGTACCTCCTTGGCTGGCTGCCAGCAGGGGGGAGAAGCCTCCGGCGATACCGTTAAAATCGGCGGCCTGGCGCCGCTGACGGGCAAGGTTGCAAACTACGGCATTGCCACCAACAACGGGATTCAGCTTGCGGTTAAAAAGATCAATGACAACGGCGGAATCCTCGGCGGCAAGAAAATCGACTATATTTATTATGACGAAAAAGGCGACCCCAATGAGGCGCTCACCGCTTTTAACAAGCTGGTTCAGAACGACCAGGTCGTCGCCCTGATCGGCGATGTAACGTCCAACCCGACCAAGGCTGTCGCGCAGAAGTCGGTGGAATATAACCTGCCGATGATTACCGCTACCGGCACGACCGCGGAAATTACGGAGGGCAAGCCCAACGTGTTCCGCGCTTGCTTCATCGACCCGTACCAGGGGGAGCTGATGGCCTCCTATGCCGCGGATAAGCTGGGTGCTAAGTCCGCAGCTATTCTTTACGACAACGGCGACTCCTACTCCTCCGGCATCGCGGATGCCTTCGAGAAGGTTGCCAAGGAGCAGGGCATGGCGGTGACGAAGCTGGGCTATGCCTCCAAGAGCGTGGATTTCCGCGCGCAGCTCACTCAGATTAAGGGTGAAAACCCGGATGTGCTGCTGATTCCCTGCTATTATGAGGATGTTGCGCTGATTGCCGCGCAGGCCAAGGAAATCGGCATCACGGCAAAGCTCCTCGGCGGCTACGCCTGGGACGGCGTGCTGGATAAGCTGGATGCCTCCAATGTCGATGCCGTTGCCGGCTGCTATTTCTGCAGCCAGTACTCCGCCGAGAGCGACGACCCCGACCTGCAGGCCTTTCTGGAGGAATATAGGGAGACCTATGACAGCGAGCCGAGCATGTTCTCCGTTTTGGGCTATGACGCTATGAACATGATGGCCGCGGCTATTGACAAGGCCGGCTCCACAGACCCGGATGCCATTATCGAAGCGCTCAAGAGCATAGAGTACAAGGGCCTGACCGGAACTACAACCTTTGACAGCAGCAACAACCCGGTGCGCGAGGCGATCATTACCACCGTGGAAGACGGCAAGTACAAGGTTGTTGAAACCTATAAAAAGTAATTTTATTTGCACAGGGCCTATAACGCCGCGCAAATTTCGCAGGCCGGGAGACGGCTCTGCTGCCCCGCAAGGCACTGCCGCGGGCGCCGGAAGAGGGGAGGAGGATCCCCTCTTTTTCGGTTATAGGGAATAATATGCAACACAAAGGGAGGGCACAAGTTCATGGATTTTATTGTACAGGTCGTCAATGGCCTGGGAATGGGCAGCATTTATGCCCTGGTGGCCTTGGGCTACAGCATGGTGTACGGCATCGTGCAGCTCATCAACTTTGCGCACGGCGACATCATCATGGTTGCGGCGTACATCATCTTTATTTCCATGATGATGATGGGCCTGCCGCTGTGGGCGGCGATTTTGCTGTGTGTGGTTTTGTCCGCGCTGGTCGGCATGCTGATTGAGCGGGTGGCCTACCGCCGCCTGCTGGTGCGAAATGTGCCTAGAATATCGCTGCTGATTACCGCCATTGGCGTCAGCATTTTTCTGCAAAACCTTTTCCAGTTGATTTTTGGTTCCGACGCCAAGCCGATGCAGAAGTTTTTTGACCTTCCTGCGCTCTCCGTGTTCGGTGTGTCCATCACCTCCACAACCATTCTGAACATCGTGACGTCGGTTATTATGATGATCTGCCTGCAGCTGCTGGTCGGCAGGACTAGGATGGGCAAGGCCATGCGTGCCACCTCCGAGGATGCGGGCGCGGCAAAGCTGATGGGCATTAACACCAACCACATCATTGCCCTGACCTTTGCCATCGGCTCCGCCCTGGCAGGCGTAGGCGCGGTGCTCTACTGCAACACCTACCAGCAAATCAAGCCGATTATGGGCAGCATGCTGGGCCTGAAGGCGTTTGTCGCGGCGGTGCTGGGCGGCATCGGCAGCATTCCGGGCGCCATGCTGGGCGGTTACATATTGGGCGCCGCAGAGGGCCTGACCACCTCGTTTATCAGCAGCAACCTCACGGATGCCGTTGTGTTTGGCATATTGATTTTGGTTCTCCTGTTCAAGCCCGCCGGCTTGCTGGGTAAAAATGTAAGGGAGAAGGTGTGATACGATGCAGGATACTCCACTGAAAAAAGAAAAAAAGCTTGGTTTTTGTCTGCTGAACGCCGGCCTGGTGCTGGCATTATTCCTGCTTTTGTTTATTTTCGTGCGCACCGGTGTGGTAAATGCCTATTATTCCTATATTTTGACAAATGTCTGCATCAATGTGGCCCTGGCGGTCAGCCTGAACATTGTCACCGGTTTTTTGGGCCAGCTGGTTCTGGGCCACGCGGGCTTTATGCTGGTGGGCGCGTATGCGGCCGCCCTGTTCACCATTAACAGCGGGCTGGACATTGCCGTCAGCTTCCCCCTCGGCCTGCTGCTGGGCGGCATCACCGCTGCGGTTTTCGGCGTGATCATCGGTGTGCCGGCGCTGCGCCTGCGGGGGGATTATCTGGCCATCATTACTCTGGGCTTTGGCGAGATCATCCGCGTTATTGCCAATAACGTACCGTTTACCAACGGCGCGCAGGGCCTGGGCGGCATCCCCAGCCCCAATACCCGGAGCAACCCCATGGTGGTGCTGGGCTATGCGTTCTTTATTGCCGTGCTGGTGATTTTTGTCAGCTATACCTTCGGCACCTCCCGCCATGGCCGCGCGGTCATCGCCATTCGTGAAGATGAAATTGCCGCGGAGGCCTCGGGTATTCACACCACCTACTACAAGCTGTTTGCCTTTATCCTGGCGGCCTTTTTTGCCGGGGTTGCCGGCGGCCTTTATGCGCACCACACCAGCCTGATCGACCCCTCCGGCTTCGATTTTAACCGCTCGGTGGAAATCCTGGTCATGGTGGTGCTGGGCGGCATGGGATCCATTACGGGCTCCGTCATTTCGGCGGTGGCGCTGACGATTTTGCCGGAGCTGCTGCGGGGCTTCGATGCCTACCGGATGGTGGTTTATGCAGCGGTGCTGATTTGCGTCATGCTGTTCCGGCCCACCGGCCTGCTGGGGCGCAGCGAGTTTTCCATGAAGAAATTCATTCGTGCGGTTCCCCACTTCCCGCAAAGGGTGAGGGGCTTCTTCCGCAGACTGGCCCGCAAAGGCAAAAAGGAGGCGTAACGCATGGCGGTACTTGAAGTAGATAAGCTGGGCATTGCCTTCGGCGGCCTGCGGGCGCTGGAGGATGTGCACTTTAAGGTGGAAGAGGGCAGCATAGTCGGGCTGATTGGCCCGAACGGCGCCGGCAAGACCACCGTATTCAACCTGTTGACCGGTGTGTACACGCCGACAGAGGGAACAATCAGGCTCAACGGCGAATCCATCCTGAAAAAGAAAACCTATCAGATTACCCGCAGCGGCCTTGCCCGTACCTTCCAGAATATCCGCCTGTTTAAGGATATGACGGTCATCGACAATGTGAAAACGGCAATGAACAGCCAGATGAAATATTCGGCGTTTTCCGGTATTTTCCGTTTGCCCTCCTACCGGAAGGAGGAGGACCAGGTGACGGCGCGGGCGATGGAGCTGCTCGATGTTTTCGGCCTGTCGGGCCAGGCCGGGGATCTGGCGCGCAACCTGCCTTACGGCAAACAGCGCGAGCTGGAAATTGCCCGGGCGCTGGCGTCAAGCCCTAAGGTGCTGCTGCTGGACGAACCCGCCGCGGGCATGAACCCAACCGAGACGCAAAGCCTGCTGGAGGCGGTGCGCCTGATACGCGAGCGGTTCCAGGTCTCTGTTTTGTTGATTGAACACGATATGAGTTTTGTTATGGGCTTGTGTGAGCATATTATTGTGCTGGATTATGGAAGAATCATCGCGGAGGGGTCGGCGGATGAAATCCGCAGGAATCCCAAGGTTATTGCCGCGTACCTGGGAGGTGAATGATTTGGCAGCCATGCTTACAGTAGAGGGGCTGGAGGTCTATTACGGCTCCATCCACGCGATTAAGAATATCAGCTTTGAGGTAAACGAGGGTGAGATCGTTACCCTCATCGGCGCAAACGGCGCCGGGAAAACGACTACGCTGCATGCCGTCTGCGGCCTGGTGAAGGCGGCGGATGGCGGGATCCATTTTTGCGGTACGGATCTGCGCGCCATTGCGCCGTATAAAATCCTGGGGCTTGGCCTGGCGCAGGTGCCGGAAGGCCGCCGCGTTTTTGCCAAAATGACCGTTCAGGAGAACCTGGAGATGGGGGCCTACATCCGCCGAGACAAGGATCAGGTAGAAAAGGACTTTCAGCGGGTGCTTGAGCGCCTGCCGCGTCTGGCAGAGCGCCGCAAGCAGCTTGCGGGTACGCTCTCGGGCGGCGAGCAGCAGATGCTTGCTATTGGCCGCGCGCTGATGGGCAACCCGAGAATGCTGCTGCTGGATGAACCCTCCATGGGCCTTTCTCCGCTTTTAGTGGAGGAAATCTTCCGCATTATTGAGGATGTCAACCGTTCCGGCGTAACCGTGCTGCTGGTGGAGCAGAACGCAAAGAAGGCGCTGGAAATTGCCGACCGCGCTTATGTGCTGGAGACCGGCAGCATTGCCATGTCTGGCGCCGCGGCGGAGCTTGCGAACGATGAAAAGGTGCGCAAGGCGTATCTGGGCGGCTGACGAAAACAGCTGATGAAGCCCCGGCGGCGCGCAAGCGCGGCAGCCGGGGCTTTTTGTGTGGAGGGCTCTGCTTTTTCCGCATCCGTGCTGCGTGCGGGAAGCGCGCTGTGGTTACACGAAAATTTTGTCCGGCCTTCTGGTAATCCGGCGGCGCATATGGTACAATGGCTACAGCAAAAGGCCCGTAATACGGGAGCATCCCAGCCGGGCGCGCGCTCCGATTTGGCGAATGGGGCAGAGAGGCCGGGAAAACGGCAAGAACAGCAATTGGGAGGAGTTCAATGAAAAAATATTCGATTGGCGTTGATTTCGGCACCCTTTCCGGGCGTGCACTGCTGGTGGAGGTGGCGACAGGCAGAGAGCTGGCCTCTGCCGTTTACGAATATCCGCACGGGGTTCTGGACGAAGCCCTGCCCTGCGGCAAGAAGCTGGGGCATGACTGGGCGCTGCAGCACCCGCGCGACTATGTGGAGGTCCTGGAGCATACCATTCCCGCGGTGCTGCGTGAGAGTGGGGCCGACCCGGCGGATGTGGTTGGTATCGGCACGGATTTTACCGCCTGCACAATGGTGCCTGTCAAGGCGGATGGCACACCCCTGTGCCTTTTGCCGGAGTTTGAGGAAAACCCCCATGCCTGGGTTAAGCTCTGGAAGCACCATGCCGCGCAGCCGCAGGCCAACCGCCTCAATGAAATTGCCGCCGCGCGCGGGGAGCCCTGGCTTGGCAACTACGGCGGCAAAATTTCCTCCGAGTGGGCTATCCCGAAGCTGTGGCAGGTTTTAGAGGAGGCGCCGGAGGTTTATCAGGCCATGGACCGCTGGATTGAGGCGGCGGATTGGATTGTGTGGCAGTTGACCGGGCAGGAGAGCCGCAATTCCTGCACTGCCGGTTACAAGGAGCTTTGGAACAAGCGTGCGGGCTACCCCGCGCCGGACTTTTTTAAGGCGCTGGACCCTCGCATGGAGCATGTGGTGAAGGAAAAGCTCGGCACGGTGATTACGCCGCTCGGCAGCCGTGCCGGCGGGCTTTGCCCTGCCATGGCGGCCAAGCTGGGCCTGCCGGTGGGGACGCCGGTAGCGGTGGGCAATGTGGACGCGCATGTCTGTGTGCCGGCGGTAGGCATCGACGGGCCCGGAAAGATGCTGGCGATTATCGGCACTTCGACCTGCCACATGATGATGGGCCGCGAGGAGCTGCAGGTGCCGGGAATGTGCGGCGTGGTTGAGGACGGCATTATGCCGGGCTTCTTTGGCTACGAGGCGGGGCAGTCGTGTGTGGGCGACCATTTTGCTTGGGTTATTGACACCTGTGTGCCGGCCTCTTACTGGGAGGAGGCCCGGAGCTTGGGGATGAATATTCATGCCTACCTGCGCGCAAAGGCGGAAAAGCAAAAGCCGGGCGAGCACGGCCTGTTGGCGCTGGATTGGTGGAACGGAAACCGATCGATTCTGGTGGACGTGGACCTCACGGGTATGCTGCTGGGAATGACCCTGCAAACCAAACCGGAGGATATTTACCGCGCGCTGATTGAGGCCACCGCTTACGGCACCCGCGTACTGGTTGAGAATTACCGGGCCCACGGCCTGCCGGTGGAGGAATTTTACGCCTCCGGCGGGATTGCCTTTAAGGACCCGATGGCTATGCAGATTTATGCCGACGTACTGAATATGCCGATTAAGATTGCCGGTACCCTGCAGGGGCCCGCGCTGGGATCGGCGATTTTCGGCGCGGTGGCTGCGGGCGGCAAGGCAGGCGGCTATGACAGTGTGTTTGACGCCGCCCGGTCCATGGGCAAGGTCAAGGATGAGGTCTACCAGCCTTCGGCTGAAAATGCCGCCGTATACGGCCAGCTTTATCAGGAATATAAGCGGCTGCACGATTATTTCGGCTGCGGTGAAAATGATGTGATGAAACGGCTGAAGGCCCTGAAGCTCCGGCAGAGCGGACAGGGCCGGTAAAGGAGGAAAAAATCAATGCTGAAGCACTTGAAGGAAGAGGTCTATAAGGCCAATATGCTGCTGCCAAAGCATGGGCTGGTTACCTTCACCTGGGGGAACGTCAGCGCCGTGGACCGGAACAAGGGCCTGATGGTCATCAAACCCTCCGGCGTGGAGTATGAGCAGCTCAAGCCGGAGGACATGGTGGTGGTGGACCTGGAGAGCGGCGCGCGGGTGGAGGGGGCGCTGAACCCCTCCAGCGATACGCCGACGCATCTGGAGCTCTACCGCTGCTTCCCCAATACCGGCGGCGTGGTTCATACCCATTCCCGCTGGGCTACCACCTTTGCCCAGTGTGGGCGCGGGATTCCTGCCCTGGGTACCACGCACGGTGATTATTTTTATGGTGAGATCCCTTGCACCCGCCGCATGACACCGGCGGAAATTGCAGGAGAATATGAGCTTGAAACCGGCAGGGTAATAGTAGAAACGTTTGCGGAGCGGTCCGCGGACGATATTCCGGCGGTGCTGGTTCACAGCCATGGCCCCTTTGTCTGGGGGACGGATGCGATGAACGCCGTGCACAATGCGGTTGTCACGGAGGAGGTTGCCTTTATGGCCTGGCATGCCCTGGCGCTGAACCCGGAGCTGCCCGCCATGCAGCAGGAGCTGCTGGATAAGCATTATTTGAGAAAGCATGGCCCCAATGCCTATTACGGGCAAAAAAAATAGACGGAGCCTTTCAAAAAGCAGGTTGGCGCTATGTTATAGCTCTCGCCTACTTTTATTGCGGGATTTTACATTGATTATAACAACAAAAACCCTTTACCTTCCCGTGTTCCTGTGGCAAAGGGCGCCATATCCTCAGCGGTGGGGTTGTCATGGCGGCGGGAGCACTGAGAGACTGGCGCGTGCATGCGGTAGCCTTGCAGGGCACGGCCGCCGTTTGTGCGCAACCGGGCGCCTTGTAAGAGCAGAAATAAAAAACGGATAGACTGGTGAAAGGACGGAGATCGGCATGAACAAAATGAAAGGCGCAATTTTTGACATGGACGGCACATTGCTGGATTCCATGCATGTTTGGCGGACCAAGGGGGAGGACTACCTGCGCAGCCGCGGCCTGGAACCGCACGCGGGGGCAAACGAGGCGACGCAGTATATGAGCATGGCGCAGATGGCAGATTATTTCCGCGCAGAATATGGGCTCCGAGACTCGGAGCAGCAAATTATTGACGATTTAAACCGGATGGTGGAAAACCAATATCTTCATGTCGTGCTGGCAAAGGAGGGCGTCCCCGAGGCGCTGGAACGCCTGGCAGGGCAAGGCGTAAGGATGTGTGTCGCCACGGCGACGGATCTGCCACTGGTGGAGGCGGCCCTGAAGCGTACCGGCCTGCTGCCCTATTTTTCGGCTGTTTTCACCTGCACAGGTGTGGGGGCAGGAAAAGACCGGCCCGACATCTATTGCCGTGCGCAGGAGCACCTGGGCGCCGCTATAAGCGAAACGGTGGTTTTTGAGGATGCCCTCTATGCCGTACGGACAGCGAAGCGGGCCGGGTTTTATGTAGCGGGCGTATACGATTATTGGGAGCGCAAAAAATGGAGCGAGATTCAAGCGCTTGCAGATATTTGCATCCATTCCTTCTCAGAGATTGAACGGATATGGAAATGAGGGAGAGCGTGCGGCTGCTGACGGCCCGCGGGCTTTTTCAGAAAACAGGGCCCGGCGGTTCCTATTTTTGTGCGGATGGGGACCGGTAAAACACTGCAAAAGGAAGATTAAAATTTTTTTAAATTACAGGCTTGACAGAGGGCGAAAAGTATGGTATAGTTTGGTTAGTCAAAGCTAACCAAACTATTAAGGGATTTGCTCTTGCCTAGTAGGGTTAAAGGAGCATTAAGTTAGTTTAAACTAATTGGAGGCGATTCATATCGACCAGGAGCAGGCTTTTGAACAGCTGTTGGCTTACCACTGCGCTCCAGTGCTGCTGGGCATAAAACCGGCGGGGCTTGTTTCCGTAAGCCTGAAGAGGTTTCCCGATTTTCCGAGCCTGCTCAGACGGTATGCGTCCTACCTAAAGCGCTTGGGCATATCCCTGGAGGTTTTGTGCAGCTGTAACCGCCGGGAGCTGCTGTTGGTTTACCGGCGCGGGTTGCTCCGCGCAAGCTTGTCCGAGCCGGAGGTGCGGCGTGCTCTTTGCCGGGAAGGCTACCCTGTGCGCCAGAGCCTCAGCCGTCAGCTGGCGTACCTAAAAACGCGCCTGCAAAATGTGGAGGGCTTTCCGCATGAAATCGGCTTATTTTTGGGGTACCCGCTTGCGGATGTGGACGGCTTTCAGGCCAACAGAGGCGAGCATTACAAGCTGTGCGGCTACTGGAAGGTTTATGGCGACGAGCAGAGCGCAAGGGCCTGCTTTATGCGCTTTGACCGCTGCCGTGAGGCGCTTTGCGGCGCCTTGAGCCGAGGAGAAGGCATCCTGCAGTTTATTGAAAAGCACCGTTATGCCGCGTAGGTATCCAATGAGGATATGCACGGCAAATTAAAGGAGGTACTTATATGAAAGTTACAGTTGTTTATTGGTCCGGTACCGGAAATACACAGGCCATGGCCGAAGCGGTTGCGCAAGGGGCGAAGGACGCGGGCGCGGAAGTGGACTTACTCCAGGTTTCCGAGACCTCCGCTGCCGCGCTGGAATCTTGTGACCGTCTGGCGCTCGGCTGCCCGGCAATGGGTGCGGAGGTGCTGGAAGAAACTGAATTTGAACCCTTTTTCACAGAGCTTGAAGGCAAGCTTTCCAGCAAGCGTGTGGCGCTGTTCGGCTCCTATGGCTGGGGCGATGGGCAGTGGATGCGCGACTGGCAGGAGCGTGTGGAAAGCGCCGGGGCCTATTTGACCGGCGGTGAGGGCGTAATCGCCAACTACGAGCCGGACGCCGAGGCGCTGGAAAATTGCAGGGAGCTTGGCAAGCAACTGTCCGCCTGATTATACCGGGGCCGGTGCGGAGGTAGGGCGGGCTTTCCCGGATATACGGCCTGCCGGCCCGTGTCATATTTGAATAGCAGATTGATCCTTTCTGATGTTCCGTATTTCTTGGAGGAAGGCCGAAAACGCCGGTGCCGGCGTGCCCTCTGAAGCCCCGGCATCGCGGCCTAATCCGATCCTTTCTTTATTGTTAACAAGACTCTTGATATAGAGCTGTACATTGCTACGAAAACATCCTTCCTTGAAAAATGCGCTTTGGGCGGTACCTTTCGGCCGCCTGAGGCGTATTTTTCTGCCCTTTAGCGGCAACAGGAATAAAAGGCGGCGGCTCACGGGCAATCCTGAGCCGCCGCTTTATTTCATGGTTGCTGTTTTGGCTGCTGTAGGCGCCGGGCGAAATAAGCCGCCAGAAAAGGGCGGCCCAAACGCGGGCACCAAAACAGGTGGGGCTAAAAGCGTATCAGGCACCCGCCGCCTGCCTGAAGAGGGATGAGGTAAGCCTGTTCCTCCTCATCAAAGGGGATTTCACTCCAGGCTTCATCCTGGGGGTTATAGCACCGTGGGGCGCTTTCTGCCTTGCAGCAAAGGGTGGCGGCCTGCTCCCAATCCTTGTTCGCGAGTAAAATCAGGCCATTTTTAAAGAAACCGACCGTGCAGCGCCCGCCGGTGATCTCCGTAATGCCGCCGAAGGCGGAAAATGGGGTGACGGACTCGCTTTCCGCGCCGGCATGCATGACCTTTACCGAAGAGGTCGCCGCGGTTTTGCGCCCGATTTTGGCTAAATCGAGATTGACGTGCTGAACATCGTAAAAATGCTGTGTGCGGTGGCCGTTTTGGGAGATCATGCCATTTTGATATTTCCATACCTCCTCGTAGTCCGGCGTCCAATAGGTGAAATACGACATGCGCGCGGCGCCGTAGGCGAGCGCCTGGAAGGCCTCGTAGCGGATCTCGGCCTCGGTCAGGTAACGGTAAGGGCCATGTTCCGCCACCAGGACAATCAGCATAAACGGCACCCGGTGGGCTAATGCCTGCGCCCGGATGACCTCCAGGTTGTCGAAGAAGCCGCCGCGTTCGCTTTTGGCCTGTGCGGCAAGGTAGATCTGCCGCTCCCGGTCGTCGGCAAAATCATCTCGCTGCTGTACCGGGGCTGCCTTGAGAAAATGATAGTGGTCATAGCTGAGAATTTCAGGCTTCACCTCATCCAGAAAGCGCGCTACATGTTCCTGGTAGGTGGCGGCGCCGAGCATCTCCGGCGTCGCATAGTTGGGGAAAAGATTGATGTAGGCCTCATGCTCCGGGTCCAGCTCCTTGAGCCTGGCGACAATCCGGCTCAAAACCGGAAAATCAGCGGTGGAGGGCTCATCTTTAATATGGTAGGAAAAAAGCGCCGGGTACGCCCGGTAGTCGGCGGCAACCGCCGGCAGAAGCGTGTCAATGAGCTCCGGCTGCCGGACGCATTCGCCCAGGCGGGGGTCCTCTACGGTCATGCGAAGGCCGTATTTTTCACAGAGCTTAAGCACGCGCTGGTTGCCCTCGACGCCGTAGTCCCCGGTGATGAGGTTACAGCCGGACTCGCGAATCTCGGCGAGGCGCTGCTCGCACATAAAGTCGGATGGTACGCCGCACCAAAAGGTAATAGGAAATGGCATGGATCACACCTCTTTCTAAAATTGGTTGGCAGTTATGAATAACCCGGCTGGCCGGGCAGCTTCGATAATAATAGGAGCCGGTTCAAGCGGCTCGCCTGTTTTTAATTAATTTCCCGGGAAAGTATTTTTATTTGTCCCGGTGGTCCGCAGCTGTACAGTTTGAGCGTTGGCACGCGTTGCTGTGGCGTTATGGTTTACCGCCGGGGAGAGCGGCTGTCTGGGGCGGCGCTGAGGGGTGTTTGTCAGTTGCCCTTAGTATATTGCAAGCCTCCTAGTTTTTCAATACTTATTTTAAAAAAATAAAATACTTTTTCTATATATTGCCTGAACGCTTCCCGGCTGTTGCTATTATATATATCGCCGCCGCCGCAATCCTATGAGCCCCGGCGGCGAAAAGCTGCTGGGAAAAACAAGAACATCCGGCGCTATTATAAAAAGCGCCGGATGTTCATTCATTTTTTATTCGATTTATTCATCCCCGGTAAGGTTGATGGTGACCGCCTTGGGGCGGGTCATGGACTCAATGGAATAACGCACGCCCTGCGTGCCCATGCCGGAGCTCTTGACGCCGAGGAAGGGGAAATTATCCGGGCCGCGCTCGGGCTTGTTGTTGATCTGCACCGTGCCGACCTCCAGCTGTGCGGCGATGGAGTAAGCCTTGTTGAGATTATTGGTGAAGACGGAGGATTGCAGGCCATACTCGGAGCGGTTGGCAATTTCAACGGCCTCGCCGGCGGAGGCGACCCGGATGATGGGCAGGACCGGGCCGAAGGGCTCGACCCAGGCGACGTCCATTTCCGTGGTGACCCGGTCGAGAAGCGTGGGCTGAATCAGGTTGCCTGTGCGCTGGCCGCCGGTAACCAGCCTTGCGCCTTGCTGGATGGCGCCGCGCATCAGGCTTTCAACAAAATCGGCGGACTTTGTTGAAACCAGCGGGGTGACGGTTACGCCCGGTTCCCGCGGGTCGCCGGTTTTCAGCCGCTCGACCCGAGCCTTCAGCTTCTCCACCAGCTCGTCCGCGATGGTGTCAAGCGCTAAAATACGTTTTACCGCCGTGCAGCGCTGGCCGGAATAGGAATAGGCGCCGTCGACAATATTGTCCGCGGCGAAGTCCAGGTCCGCATCCTCTAGGACGATGGCGGCATCCTTGCCGCCCAGCTCCATGATAACCGGAGTCATGCTGGTCAGGGCGGAGATGTGCTGCCCAACCTCCGTGCTTCCGGTGAAATTGATGAATTGAATATCTTTGTGTGTGACGATGTAATCACCGATAACGCTGCCAAGGCCGGTCGCGGTGTTCAGCACACCGGCGGGCAGGCCGGCCTCCTGCATGGCCTTGACCATCATCAGCGCGCTGACGGCCCCCTGTGTGGCGGGCTTGAGCAGTACGGTGTTGCCGCCCATCAGTGCCGGGCCGATTTTGGAGATGGCCAGGTTGACCGGGTAGTTGAAGGGGGAGATGGCCAGCACTGTGCCGACCGGCACCCGGGTGACGCAGGACATTTTGTCCCGCGATCCGCCGGGGAAGCTGTCGCCAAATATTGCCTCGCCGTGCAGGCTTTTGCCGACGTCGGCGGTGTAGCGCAGCAGATCCGCGGAGCGCTTGACCTCGGACACAGCTGATTTTTTATCCTTGGCGATTTCCATCACCAGGCATTCGGAGATTTCCTCCGCCATTTGTTCCAGCAGGTCGGCGGCCCGGTACATCAGCTGCGCCTTGCGGTACACCGGGTAGGCGGCCCAGGCCTTCTGCGCGGCCTTAGCGGCGGAAATGGCCTCGTCAAGCTCGGTGTGGGACATGGAGGAGAGCCTGCCCACAAGGGAACCGTCAACCGGAGACAAAACCTCAAGCGGCGGGTTCTCACGGGAAATCCGCCACTCGCCGTTGACCAGGTTGCCGAATGTTTTTTCTTGCATCATAAAAGCACCTCATTTTAAATGATAGTATAGTCGTATGCGGGAACCTCCGGCCTTTATAAGCTGTTTCGGAGGCGCCCGGGCGAAAAGGCCTGTGTTATAGGGTAGTGTCTCGGGGCGGGGCCATATTTATGCAGCCTATCCTGCAATTCGGAGGACGGTGGGCCCGGCGGCCTGGCAATCACAAGGATGGTCTATGTTCATAAGAGAGGGCGTGGCCTACAGGCCGTCACTGTTTTTTTGCACAGGCCGCGACATCTGCGCCAGTGATTTTTTAAACTGGAAGGTAAAAAGAACCGCGGTAAAGGAGACGGCGAAAAAATCTGCAACCGGCTCGGCCATATAGACTGCTGTTGCCTGGTCGCCGGGAAAGATCACCGGCATGATGTAGATTAACGGAATGAGCAGAATGAATTTGCGCATGACTGCCACCAGAATGGAGGCCTTGGCATTGCCGAGCGAGGTAAACGTCATTTGGCAGGCCATTTGGATGCCAAACAACAGCAGGCAGGCGGTGTAAACCCGCAGGGCGCTCCGGGTGAACTCTAGCAATACCGCATCGCCGGTAAACAGGGCGGCAAAGGCCTGTGGGAAGAGCATGATGGCAAGCCATAAAAGAACCGAGTAGCAGAGGCTGGACACAAGCAGCAGCTTAAACGCCAATTTTACCCGGCCGGTGTTTTTAGCGCCGTAGTTGTAGCTGATAATGGGCTGCGCGCCCTGTCCCAGGCCCTGCAGCGGGAGCATGGCAAATTGCATGACGCTGGTGAGAATAGTCATGGCGCCTACGGCGATGTCGCCGCCGTAGCGCAGCAGGGAGGAGTTGAAACAGATGGAAATTACGCTTTCGCTGGCCTGCATAATGAATACCGAAAGGCCCAGCGCCAGCATGGGAAGGACGGTTTTAGCCTTCAGGGCGAGGTGGCGGCGGTGAATTTTCAAATAGGTCTTTTTGCCAAATAAGAAAATCAGTACCCAGGCGCAGGACAGGGCCTGCGAGAGGATGGTTGCCAAGGCGGCGCCGCGCACGCCCATATTGAGGCCGTAGATGAAAATAGGGTCGAGGATGATATTGGCAACCGCGCCGATGAGCACAGAAAGCATCCCAGTTCTGGCGAAGCCCTGAGCGGTGATGAAAGCATTCATCCCCAGCGTCATCTGGACAAAAATTGTTCCGATGGCGTAGATATTCATGTAGCTGACGCCGTATTCAATGGTGTTTGGGCTGGCGCCAAAGGCCAGCAGAAAGTCGCGGTTCCAAAGCAGAAGCACCGCGGTCAGCACTACCGAGATGATGATTTGCAGTACAAAGCCATTGCCCAGCGTCCTTTCAGCGGATTCCTGGTCGCCCTTACCCATGAAGATGGAGGCGCGCGGCGCGCCGCCGTAGCCGGTGAAGGCGGAAAAGGCCGTCACAATCATAATCAGCGGCATACAGACGCCTACGCCCGTCAAGGCCAGGGTTCCGATGTCCGGAATATGGCCGATGTAAATGCGGTCCACAATATTGTAAAGCATATTGATGATCTGTGCCGCTACGGTGGGCAGCGCCAGCTTAAGCAGCAGCTTGCCCACCGGCTCCTTGCCTAAAAAGTCCTTATCGCCATTCATGTTTAGTCCACCTTTCCCATGGCGTTTTTGGCATTTTCAATAATCCGGCTGTTGAGCTCCGCAAAGAGTTCGCGCTCCTCAGGGGAGAAGCCTGCAAAAATCTTTTTGAGATAGCGTTCGCGGATTTCGTCAATCTCTGCGGTGACAGGCTGGGCCGCCGGCGTCAGCGACAGATGGATTTTCCTCCGGTCACTGCGATCCTGCTGCCGCTGTAGCAGCGATTTCTGAATCAGGCTTTCTACAGCCTGTGAGACGTTGCCCTTGGAGAGCATGCGCAGCCCGACAATATCGCCCGCCGTGTCCTTGCCGGGATTGTTTTGTAAAAAGCTGATGATGTCTGCTTCAATCAGCGTTAGCCGGTAATGGTCACAAACTGGTTTGAGCATACTCTCGTAGAGCTTGACGGTTTTTCGAATGCACAGCAGCAGGCCGGTTATTTGGTTCATAACGTGTCTCCAATTTTAATTAGTTCTAAATTGAATGGTTTTATATAGAACAACTTGATGCTTATTATACGTCCAATCGCCTCGCAGGTCAAGGGCCTGGTCAGGTTTTCTGCCAAGATTTATGCAGGACGCCGAAAGCCCTTGACAAATATATAAAGATATGCTATTATAAACATATAATCTTAATGTATCAATTAACTCACAGTTTGTAAGTCATTGATTTTTTTGATGATTTACAAATTGTGAGTTTTTTATTTGCAGGCGGATAATATTTTTTAGGAGGTATCTTTGATGAATAAAGGTACAGTAAAATGGTTTAATGCGGACAAGGGCTATGGTTTTATCAAGAATGACAACGGCGGTGAGGACCTGTTCGTCCATTTTTCCGCGATTATCTCTGAGGGCTTTAAGTCCCTGGAGGAGGGTCAGCATGTGACGTTTGATTCCGAGATTGACCCGAAGAACCGCAACAAGGTGCGCGCGGTCAATGTCTGCCTGGCATAAGGGCAGGCGGATGCGCCGCCGGTGATTTGGGCGGGCCGCCAGTGATTTGGGCGGGCCGCCAGTGATTTGGGCGGCGTGCTGAACGGCGTTTAAAAACAAACAGTCCCCCGTGGCAGCGGCTGCTGTTACGGGGGACCTGTTTGTTTTTAGGGGAACCTTGATATTAGGAAATGGGAAGCAGTCCTTACTGTTTTTCGGGCGGCTGGTTCTCAGCTCCGGAAAGCAGCGCGAGCACCTCGCTCAGCGTGTCCAGCGGGGAGCCGCTGAGCTTTACGCTGATATAGGGGCGCGCACCCGCATTGATCATCACGCGCTTTTTAAAGGTGGAAACCAGCAGGGCGACCTGCCTGGGGTCCACCTTCTGCTTATAAAACAGCAGGGTGTCGTTTTGCTGCTTGACCTCATGAATGCCCAAGCGGGAAGCCTGGTTGCGCAGCAGCGCGATGCTGATGAGCCCGTTGACGCTCTCCGGTGGCTCGCCGAACCGGTCAATGAGCTCGTCGGTGACATCGAGCGCATCCTCCTGGGTGCGGATATCCGCGATCCGGCGGTAAATTTCCAGGCGCTGGTTGAGGTCGCCGATGTATTTTTCCGGAATATGGGCCTGAAGCTGAACATCCACCAGGCACTCGCCGTCGTAATCGGGGACCTCCTCGCCCTTTTCCCGCTTGATGGCCTCGCCAAGGATTTTCAGGTACATGTCGTAGCCGACGGCCTCCATGTGTCCATGCTGCTCGCCGCCTAGGATGTTGCCCGCCCCGCGGATCTCCAGGTCGCGCATAGCGATTTTAAAGCCGGAGCCAAACTCGGTAAATTCGCGGATGGCGGAGAGGCGCTTTTGGGCGATATCTGAAAGAACCTTGTTGCGGGTAAAGGTTAGGTAGGCATAAGCGCGGCGGTTGGAGCGCCCCACGCGGCCGCGAATTTGGTGCAGCTGCGAGAGGCCCATGCGGTCGGCGTTGTCGATGATAAGCGTGTTGGCGTTGGGGACGTCGACACCGGTTTCGATGATGGTGGTACAGACCAGGACGTCGATTTCATGGTCGATGAGCCTGCGCCAGACCTCGGAGAGCTCCTGCTCGTTCATTTTCCCGTGGCCAATGCCGATGCGCGCTTCGGGGATATGGGACTGGATCCGGGCGGCGACACGCTCAATGCTGGCGACGTCGTTGTGCAGGTAATAAACCTGCCCCCCACGCCGCAGCTCCCGGCGGATGGCGTCAAACAGGATGCCGTCGTCGTGCTCCAGCACATAGGTCTGAACGGGGTGGCGGTCGTGCGGGGCCTCCTCAATTACGCTCATGTCCCGAATGCCCGAGAGCGCCATGTTCAGCGTCCGGGGAATGGGGGTGGC
>JABLTR010029003.1_pt1 | contig 19963 bp, 23 predicted proteins | sample 7160071 | NCBI WGS metagenome assembly JABLTR01 (sample SAMN14651230, study PRJNA627086) | human gut metagenome | isolation source: feces | host: Homo sapiens | reverse complement strand
GTCTTGCCGGTCTGGCGGTCGCCGATGATCAGCTCACGCTGGCCGCGGCCGATGGGGATCATCGAGTCGATGGCCTTGATGCCGGTCTGCAGCGGGACGCTGACGCTCTTGCGCTCGAGAATGCCGGGCGCAGGGGCTTCGATCGGGTCGAAGCGGACAGCGTCGATCGGGCCCTTGCCGTCGATCGGCTGGCCCAGCGCGTCGACGACGCGGCCGATGAGCGCTTCGCCCACGGGCACGGACACGACGCGGCCCGTGCGCTTGACGGTGTCGCCCTCGCGGATGCCCTCTTCGGAGCCGAGCATGACGATGGAAACGGAGCTTTCCTCCAGATTCTGCGCCATGCCGTACACGCCGCCCGGGAATTCGAGCAGCTCGCCGGCCATGCAGCCCTCGAGGCCCGCAGCCCGGGCAATGCCGTCGCCGATGAGCGTGACGGTGCCGGTCTCAGACTGGTTGATCTTTGTTTCGTAATGTTTGATTTGCGAACGGATGATGCGGGAAATCTCTTCCGGTCTTAATTCCATAGCTTCACCAGCTTTCAGTTACTATTTGTTTGCAGGATGCGCTGGAGCTCGTCCAGATGGTGCCGGACGGTGCCGTCATACTGCACGCCGTCCATCGTCAGCTTCACGCCGCCGATGAGCGCCGGGTCGACCGAAACAGTCAGCTCCACGTGCTTGCCGGTCCTGGCCTCGAGCTTCTGCCGGAGCTTTTCCTGCAGCTCCTCGCGCATCGGCGCGGCGGATACGGCGGTGACGGCGAGGATGTTGTTGTCCTCGTTGTAGCGCGCGCGGTAGACCGCCTCACAGTCCGGCAGCTGCGAGACCGTGCCGTTGGCACAGAGCAGCTTGACGAAATTCAGCGTATATGGGTGGAGCACATCCTTCCACGCCACGTCGAGCAGCGCCTCGCGCTCGGCCTTCGGGATGGATGGCTCGGTCAGGAGCTTGCGATAGTCCGGATTTTCCCGGAGCACGGCGGCGAACGCGCCGAGATCCGCGAGGATCTGCGCGCTTAGGCCTTCGTCCTTCGCGAGGTCGTAGAGCGCGCCGCCGTAGGTGATCGAAGTTTTACTCGTCATGATCCTTCACCCAATTCGTCGATGAACTTGCCGATCAGGGCCTCATGCTCTTTTTCGCCGATCTCCTTTTCCGCGACCTTCGAGGCGATCTCCACGGCCAGGCCGGAGATCTCGCCCTTCAGCTCGTCCATGGTCTTGCGGCGCTCGAGCTCAATTTCGCGGCTGGCCTTTTCGCGCATCGCGTCGGCCTCCGCCTTCGCGGTGGAGACGATCTGCTCGCCGGTCAGCTTGGCCGAGGCGATGGCACGCGAGGTGATCTCGCTGGCCTCGGCGCTCGCGGTCTGGAGGTGCGTTTCATACGACTCCTTGGCCGTCTCGGCGTCCTGCTTGGCCTTTTCGGCGTCGGCGTAGAGGGAATCGACCTCCTGCTGCCGCTGCTCGAAGATCTTTTTCACAGGCTTGAACAGGAACCGCTTGAACAGGTAGATCTGGATGAACAGGTTCAGGATCTGTGCGATCAACGTCCAACCGTTGAAGTCGACCAGAGATTGATAGGACAAAGCTGTCCCCCCTTTCTAAAATATCAGACGCGGGGGCGCTTACAGCATGCCCAGGAACAGACCGGGCGCAACGAAGATCAGCAGCAGGCCCGTAACGAAGCCGTAGATACCGGTCGTCTCGGCGCACGCGATGCCAAGCAGCATCGTGCTGGTCAGTTCGCTCTTCATCTCAGGCTGGCGGGAAATGGCCTCGACGGCCTTGCCGGCGGTGTAGCCTTCGCCGATACCAGGGCCGATGCCCGCGATCAGGGCCAGACCTGCGCCGATCGCGCAGCCCATGAGTACGATTGCTCTTTCTAACATGTTGTGATCCTCCTACATAATATTCAACAAATTTCATTTCACGCGGCGCAGGCCGCGGTGGTCATGTGTTTCGCCGGCCTCAGTCGGTGGCCGTGGAGATATACATCATCGTCAGCATGCAGAAGATGAACGCCTGCATAAAGCTGCCGAACCAGTCGAAATACAGCGAGATAACAGCCGGAACGCCAACCGTCAGGAACGGGATCGCGCCGAGCCATTTGCCGATGATGCCCGGAATGATGCCGAACAGCGCCCGGTTCGCCACAATGAGCGCCGCGTAGACCAGCGCCGTGATGACCGAGCCGGAGACGATGTTGCCGAAGTGACGGAACGCCATCGAGATCGGTGTGAACACCTCGCCCAGCACGTTGAACGGGGCCATCAGGAAAATGGGGTCGCAGAAGCCCTTGAGATAGCCGCCGAGGCCGTTGGTCTTCAGCTTGAAGTAGGTCATGATCACGAATACGACCAGCGCCCATGCCAGCGTTGTGGACACGTCCGCCGTCGGCGACCAGAGGCCAATCAGCGACGCGAGACTCGAGAAAATGGACAGCGCGAAGATCGCGGAGATGAACGGTGTCCATTCCATCCAGGCCTCGCCCATGTTGCTGCGGACGAAGTTTTCCGCCGTCAGGACGATCTTTTCCGCAATGGCCTGCCGCTTGGAGATGTTGTTGACCTTCATCCCGTGCGTCAGGAAGATGCACACCAGCGTCAGCACCAGCATCACACCCCACGTCACCACGAGCGACGCGGTGATCTTGATGCCGCCGAGGATCGGGATCTCAAAATAAATTGGCGCACCGTGGATGTCCACATTCATGCTTCATCACGCTCCTTTTTTGTCTCTTCTCCCGGTGCGGGAGCGGCTTTTTCCGGTTTGTACAGGCCCAGCGCGCGCATCGTGTAGATCACGAGCTGCGGCAGCAGCAGCGGCACGGCTGTCGCGACCGCGTTGAAGCAGGGGATGATCGCCCCCAGCACCAGACACAGCCCGTAGAGCAACATCCGCCCCGTGTATGTCGCGCGCATGAACTTCTGCGCGCCCTCTCCCTTGCCGAGCGCCGCCTGGATGCTCATTCCCAGCAGGAAGAAGCCTCCGACGGCAAACACCGTGCCGAGCAGCGCGCCGAGCGGCACGGTGTAATCGAATTTTTTCAGCGCCGCGAACACGCCGCACATCACCGCGTCGCCGATCAGCACGCCGATCGTGATGTGCTTCGTCTCCGTCAAAACGGCTTTTTGTACCTTCAACGCAAGACCTCCTTGCAGTTTGCTTTGGAACGCTCAGATATGGTCACGGAAGTGGACGCCGGGCTTTTCCGGCGGCTTGGGTTCCTTTTTGTGGATGCTCCGGATCAGGTTCCACGCGCTTGACGCCGCGCAGAGCAGCCCGAACAGGATGGCCACGATTGTGATCCACGCGCCCCAGCCGTGCTTCGTTACGAGCAGATTCGCCAGATACACCAGCACCAGCGGCGGCGTGATGATGCAGAAGCCGAGCTGCCCCACCAGCGCCAGCGCGCGCATCCATTTTCCAAGCCTGTGCATCCGCCCCTCGCGCCTCCAAACGATGAAAATCAAATTGTTTGTATTATAGCACACCTGTTAAGAAAAAAGCAATCCATATCAAAATATTGTATAATATACCTATAATGACATATTGCTATCGATAAACAGGAATAACGCGGAAAAATATCAGTAAAACGCATGAAATGCACAGAAACTGCAAACGGGAAGAAAATATTGCGGGTTGTGCCGTCTGAAAAATTGCATCGGCTGCGTTAAGCATGCGTTCGGAAACTGCGCGTTTCTGTACTGGATTTCCGCCGTTCGGTTTGCTATACTATTATAAATCGAAACATAAAGCGAAACGAAACTATCGCGATCGAAAAAAACGGGGAGACCTTTACGATGGAACAGCTGATCAGCGGCTATTGCCGCGCACAGGACGCAGCAAGAATGGTATTCTGCGAGAAGGACGGCGGCGCTTGGGAGGCCGACTGCGACTATGACGCAGGCTGCGCCTACCGCGACGTCTGCGAGATCGGCAAGCAGATCAGGGAACTGGAGGAACGAGCATGAACATTTGTCTTTACGGCGCGTCGAGCACGGAGCTGGACGCGCGTTATCTGGACGCGGCATACGACCTTGGCCGGCGCATTGCCGCGGGCGGCCACACGATGGTCTATGGCGGCGGGGCGCAGGGCGTGATGGGCGCGGCGGCGCGCGGCGTGGTCGACGGCGGCGGGGCCCTTGTCGGGATCGCGCCGACGTTTTTCAAACGTGCGCCCGGCGTACTCTTTGACGGCTGCAGCGAATTCATCGACACCAAGACGATGGCCGAGCGCAAGACCCTCATGATGCAGCGGGCCGACGCCTTCGTCATGGCCCCCGGCGGCATCGGGACCTACGAGGAATTTTTCGAGGTGCTGACGCTCAAGCAGCTTGGGCGGCACAATCCGCCCCTCGCCGTGCTGAACACGCTGGGCTATTACGATGCGATGCAGGTCATGTTGGAGCACACGGTAGCTGCGCGCTTCGCCAAGCCCGCATGCCTGCAGATCTACCGCCTGTTCGACGAACCGGCGGCGCTGATGGAGTATCTCGAGCATTATGACCCGGACGAGGTCGACGTCCGCCACATCAAAAACATCTGAGGTGCTGCGATGAACGAACGCTACGAATTTTATCTAAAAAGTGCAGAGTATGTCCGCGCACGGATACCGTTCCAGCCGGAGCTCGCGGTGATCCTCGGCTCGTCGCTCGGGCCGTTCGCGGCGGAAGTGCAGAACCGGACGGAGATCGCTTATGCCGACATCCCGAATTTTCCGCGCTGCACCGTGGCCGATCACGCGGGCAGGCTCATCTTCGGCGAGCTGGCCGGGAAAAAGCTCGTCTGCCTCTCGGGCCGCTTCCACAGCTACGAAGGCTACGACTTCGAGCAGCTGACGCAGCCGGTGCGGCTTCTGAAGCTTCTGGGCGTGCGCGCGGCGATTTTGACGAACGCGGCAGGCGGCGTGAACCTCAACTACCGCCCCGGCGACGTCATGGTCATCTGCGACCACATCAAGCTGAACGGCCCAAGCCCGCTGCGCGGGCAGAACGTGGACGAATTTGGCGAGCGCTTTTTCGACACGACGCGCATGTACACGCCGGAGCTGCGCGCGCTTGCGCTCCGCTGCGCCGAAGGCAGCGGGCTCCGCGTCCACGAGGGCATCTATTTCTTCATGCCCGGCCCGCAGTTTGAGACCCCCGCCGAGATCCGTGCCATCCGCCTCCTCGGCGGCGACGCCGTCGGCATGTCGACCGTCACCGAGGCGCTCACCGCCGCGCACTGCGGCCTGCCCATTCTCGGACTCAGCGTCATCACAAATATGGCCGCCGGCGTGACCGGCGCGGCGCTCTCCGGCGCGGAGGTCAACGAGACCGGTGCGGCCATCGGCGCGAAATTCAGCGCCTATCTCAAATCGATTCTCAAGGAGCTGTGACCATGGAAGCAAGAGCCGACGCCGGATTGGCGTACATGCTGCAATACGAACACGTCGCGTGGTACGAGGACGGGGCCGTCCGCATCCTCGACCGCCGCGTCTACCCCACAAGCGTCGAATACGTCACCTGCCGCGACCATGTCGCCGTCATGCAGGCCATCCGGGACATGGTGACGCAGTCCGCCGGGCCGTATACGGCGGCGGGGATGGGGATGGCGCTGGCGGCCTGGGAGTGCCGTGGACGGACGCGGGAAGCGCAGCTGGCGTATCTGCGGCAGGCCGCCGAGACGATCGCAGGCGCGCGGCCGACGACCCGCTCGCGCATGACCCTGATCTGCGGCGGCTGCCTGAATGCTGCCGAGGCTGCGCTGGCCGAGGGGCAGGCAGATATCGACCTCGCGATCCGCGAGCACGTGATCCGCACGAATAACCGCCGCTACGGCAAGATCAATCAGGTCGCAAAATACCTCGTGGGCCTCTTCCCGGCGCACGGGACTGTCATGACCCAGTGCTTCGGCGAGACGATCGTCGGCATGATGCTGAAGGAGGCGAAGCGCGCGGGCAAGGACATCCGCCTCTTCTGCCCGGAGACGCGGCCCTATTTCCAGGGGGCGCGCCTGACCGCAACGGTCTGCCGCGACATGGGCTTCAACGTGACCGTCATCACCGACAACATGCCCGCGTTCGTCATGGAGCGCGAGGGCGTTGATCTGTTTACCTGCGCGGCGGACGCCATCTGCCTCGACGGCTACGTGGTCAACAAGGTCGGCACGCTGCAGATCGCCATCTGCGCGAACCACTTCGGCATCCCGACGTTCGTCACCGGCGCGCCCGACATCGGCCACCCGACGAAGGACACCGTCCACATCGAGATGCGCGACCCGGAATTTACCCTGCAGGCCATGGGCGTCCGCACTGCGGCCGAGGGCGTGAAGGGCTACTATCCGGCGTTCGACATGACGCCGCCGCATCTCATCTCCGGTATCGTCACCGACCGGGGCGTGTTCTCGCCCTTTGACCTGCACCGCTATTTCGCAGACGGCGGCGCGGGTGAATACGATACTGTCGTATAACATCATAATTCCGTCCTGTTTTCACAAATTTTTTCCTGCATTTCCTGCCGTCCGGCGCGTATTTTGCGTCCGGGCGGCGTGTTTTTGCATGGCTGCGGTGCAAAAATGCAGGAGGCCTGCCAGGACCGCTGCAGGCCTTTGCAGCGCAGCGGCGGCAGCTCTGCAAAAATTCCGCTCTTCTGCGGCTCTCAACGGCAGTTTTGCAGGATTTCCGCCGTTGCCCTGCAATTCATTTTTGCAGGATGAAATGCAGGATTTCAATCCTGCATTTCATGTTTTTGTGCAAATCTCACAATATATGCTTTTGCTTTTTGTGCAATAGTGGTTGATTTTTTTGCAGGATGCGCTATACTAAAGGCACAAAGAAAAACAAGCCGCATCCCGATGAAGGATGCGCTGCAAAGGAGATCTGCTATGATGGTCACTACGCTTGCTGCCTGCACCGCGCTTTATCTTGCTGCCATGGTCGCCATGACCGTGAAGGGCCTGAACGCCTGATAGATTCATTTTCCATTCGCCGAACCGCCGTCTGTGCTGTGTGCTCCCCTCGAATTCTGATATTCCGGACTCCGCACACGATCCTGCGTCCCCTGTCCGGCAGGGTTTCCCAGCAGAAAGGTTCGCCATACCAGGACCCGGACGCCCGCTGAACGCTCTCGTTCAGCGGGCGGTTTTTCATGCCCGCCGCAACGTCAGAAGAAGCCAGCTACATTGCGCTTCCGCCGGGGCGGCGAAAGCTCCATATTCGCTGGCTCCTTCTTCCTTTCCAAACTGTGACCGCTTCGCTGGGTCACAGTTTGGGTCGGGTGGCCATAGGCCGCCCCTACGGGGCAGACTGGACTTTTGAAATTGCGATGGGTTCTCTTTGACATTCTGTGCCCCGAATGATACACTAAAAGAAAATGCCCAAGGAGGCACAAGATGTCCTTAATTCCCTATTATCTGAAATATACCGCCGAGGTCTGCGGAGGACAGCGCCCGCTGCCGGAGGGCTTCGCGCTGCATGAGACGGACGATCTGAAAAAGGCCGTCGAGCTGCAAACCCAGATCCAGACCGTCGGCATCCCGGAGTTTGTCCGCCGCTGCGCCGCGCAGACCGGCGAAGCCATCCCGCAGGCTGACTATGACGCCTTTGACCCGAACGACCTGAACGCCGCCATCGCGCAGCTCGCCGCCGAGCGCGCGCCGGAGCCGGATGAACCCGCCGAACCGGCGGAGCCGGTGAAAACCGAGACGCGCGACATTTTTGAGGTCTTTCTCGACAGCGTCTGCCTTGAAGATGAAATTTTCCGCTACCTGATCGACATTCTCCGCCGCGGCGCAGACGGCGAATTCCGCATCCTCTCCCGCGCGGCGGCGCGGACGGTGCTCTCGATGGACGATTTCCTCGCATGGCTCGGCAACCGCGAGCTGCTCGGCTCCACGGACGAGCAGGCGTGCGTCCGCATCATGGACGGCTGTCTGGACCGGCTGGTCCGCGAGCAGCGGGTCGAGGTGGCTGCGGCGCTGATCTCCGGCGATCAGGCGACGTTTGAGATCTTCCGCACGGAGGCGCCGGAGCTCGTGCATCTGCCGGAAGCGACATTCGAATGGTTCAACAAATACTACCTCAGCGGCTATTATCCCGTCCGCTTCATTCTGCGGACCAAGGGCGTGGTCTTCCCGATCGCGCAGTAAGGAGGCTGTTATGGATCCCATCTACGTCACCGGCCACCGCAACCCGGATACCGACTCCATCGTTTCCGCGATGGCCTATGCCGCGCTGCAGAACGCCATCGGCGAGCGCGACTATGTCCCCGCGCGCCTCGGCCACATCTCGGACGAGACGCAGCTGGTCCTCGACCGGTTCGGCTTTGAGCCGCCGATGCGCATCCAGACCATGCGCACGCAGGTGCGCGACCTCGATTACGACACGCCGCCCGCGCTGGGCTGCGCCGTGACGCTGGGCCGCGCGTGGGACGCGCTGCAGTCCGACCGGTCCATCCCGGCCATCCCGGTCGTCCACGACGACGGGACACTCTATGGCATGCTCTCCCCGGCGGAGATCGCGGCCTACGACATGCAGACCATCAGCACGCCCTGCGTGCAGGACATCCCAGTGTTCAACCTGCTGAGCGTGCTCGACGGGAAGATCATCAACGAGGCGGGTTATTCCGTCGACCGCATCAGCGGCGAGGTAACGATCGCGCTGCCGCAGTCGAACCCGAATCTGCTGTTCCCGGGGCCCGAGTCGATCGTCATCGTCGGCGAGCAGCCGGACGTGGCGCGGCGGGCCATCGAGCAGAACGTCAACTGCCTGATCGTGTGTCAGGCGGGGCTGCCGGAGGAGCTGCGCGAGCTGCCGACAAAGACCTGCATCATCGCGACGCCGTTCGATGCGTTCCGCACGGCGCGGATGGTCTATCACGCGATCGAAATTTCGCGGATCTGCCGCACGGACGATCTTGAGGCGTTCCACCTGAGTGATTTCGTCGACGACGTGAAGGAGGTCGTGCTGAAGAGCCGCCACCGGAGCTACCCGATCCTCGACGAAAACGACAAGGTCGTCGGGACGCTCTCGCGGTTCCACCTCATCAAGCCGCGGCGCAAGCGCGTCGTGCTCGTCGACCACAACGAGGCGGCGCAGTCGGTGCCCGGCCTCGAGCAGGCGGACATTCTCGCCATCATCGACCACCACCGCCTCGCCGACATCCAGACCGGCGGACCGATCTATTTCCGGAACGAGCCGGTCGGCTCGACGGCGACGATCATCGCCTCGATGTATCAGGAGCGCGGGCTGATGCCGTCGCAGAAGCTCGCGGGGCTGATGGCAGCGGCCATCGTGGCCGACACGGTCATGTTCAAATCCCCGACGGCCACGCCGCGCGACCACCGCATGGCCGAGCGCATGGCCCGCATCGCGAACATCTCGCTCGACGAGCTGGGCCGTGAGATCTTCTCCGCGTCGATCGGCGAGGCCAAGAGCGCAGAGTCGCTGCTGTTCTCCGATTTCAAGGATTTCCACATTGCGGGGCACGATCTCGGCGTGAGCCAGATCACCTGCGTCGATTCGCAGCGGATGATGCAGCGCAAGAACGAGTTCCTCGCGCTGATGGAGCAGACCAGCCGCGAGCGCGGATACAAGCTGATGATCCTGATGCTGACGGACGTCCTGCTCGAGGGCACGCAGCTGCTCTACGTCGGCGACGACGACACGATGACGCAGGCCTTCGGCGTCAAATTCCGCGAACACACGGCGTTTTTGCCCGGCGTGGTCTCGCGCAAAAAGCAGATCATCCCCATGCTCACCGCCCTCTGGGGCTGAGCGCGCATATCGCACAAAAACAGGCCGCCGGACAGATGTCCAGCGGCCTTGCTGTATCTTATTACAGATTTGTGAGCTGCTCAAGCAGCGAGAGCGCCACGCGTTTCAACCTGCTCTGCAGACGATGAAGGACTGGCGTCTGGAATCCTTTCAGGACGCCTGGTCGAACTGGCTGTTATAGAGGTCGGCGTAGAAGCCGCCCTTGTTCATCAGCTGCTCGTGCGTGCCGCTCTCGATGACGTCGCCGCCCTGCATGACAAGGATCAGGTCGGCATTTTTGATCGTCGAGAGACGGTGCGCGATGACGAAGCTCGTGCGGCCCTCGGTCAGGCGGTCCATTGCGCGCTGGATGAGCAGCTCAGTGCGGGTATCGACAGAGCTGGTCGCCTCGTCCAGGATCAGCATCGGCGCGTTCTGGAGCATCGCGCGCGCGATCGTCAGCAGCTGCTTCTGCCCGGCGGAGATGCTCGTCGCCTCGGAGAGGATGGTGTCAAAGCCATTCGGCAGCGCATGGATGAACTTGTCGAGCCCGCAGGCGCGGCAGACCTTCTCCAGCTGTTCCTCGGTGATGCCCTCCATGTTGTAGACGAGGTTTTCACGGACCGTGCCCTCGAAGAGCCATGTATCCTGAAGGACCATGCCGAACAGCTTGTGGACATCCTCGCGCCGCAGCTCGCTGGTCGGGACGCCGTCGATGCGGATGCTGCCGCTGTTCACCTCGAAGAAGCGCATGAGCAGATTGACCATCGTGGTCTTGCCCGCGCCGGTCGGGCCGACGATGGCGACCTTCTGGCCCGGCTGCACCTTGGCCGAGAAGTCCTTGATGATGATCTTATCGGGCGAGTCGGGGTAGCTGAAGCGGACATGATCGAATTCGACCGCACCGCGCACCTGCTCGATCTGCTCGGTCTTGCCGCTCTCATCACTGAGCTCTTCGCTCTCGAGGAAGTCAAAGATGCGGTGCGCCGAGGCGGAGGCCGTCTGCATGTTGGTCATGCCCTGCGCGATCTGCGTCAGCGGCGAGGTGAACAGGCGGACATAGAGGATGAAGGAAATAATGACGCCGAACTCGATCGTGCCGTTCATCGCCAGCACCGAGCCGATCACGCAGACGGCGACGTATGCGAGGTTGCCGATGACGTTCATCAGCGGCTGCATGACGCCGGAGAGGAACTGCGATTTCCAGTTCGCGTCGTAGACGGCGGCGTTCAGCTTGTCAAAATGTTCGGTCACATTCTTGCCCGCGCGCGAGATGCGCACGACCTCGTGGCCGGAATACATCTCCTCGACGTAGCCGTTCAGTGCGCCGAGGCTCTCCTGCCGGGCGGTGAAGTATTTCTGCGAGCGCGACATGATGAGCACGACGAGCACGAGGCCGATCAGCGTAATGCCGAGCGCCGCGAGCGCCAGCCGCCATTCCGTCACGAACATCATGATCAGGCAGCCGACAAACTGCGTCGCCGCGCTGATGATCGTCGGCAGTGCGTTGGTCAGGCCCTGCTGCAGCGTGGAGACATCGTTTGTGATCCGGCTTAAAATGTCGCCCTGTGCATGGAAATTGAAATATTTCTGCGGGACGCGGTTGATCTTGGCTGACAGCTCCGCCCGCATCCGATAGGACATATCGAGCGTGACGGTCGCCATGATATAGTGCTGTAAAAATCCGAACAGTGCGCTCAGGCCGTAGATCACGGCGAGGAAAATGCCCACCTTCGCGACCGCGCCAAGGTCGATCCCGGTCACAAGACCGTCAGACATCAGCGTTGCGATCTGCCCGACCTTGTCCGGCCCGATGATGGTCATGACGGCGCTCAGCGCCGCGAGCACGAGCGCGAAGATCATCACGCCCAGCGTCTTGTGCATATATTGGCTCAGGCGCGAGAGGGCCTTGCCCATGTTCGCGTCCTGTGCAGGCTGCATATTCGGTCTCATTCAGTCTTCCCTCCTTCTGCAAGCTCCGCCGCGCTGAGCTGCGAGAGCGCGATCTCACGATAGACATCGCAATTCTGCATCAGCTCGTCGTGCGTCCCAAGGCCCACGGCCAAGCCGCGGTCGAGCACCAGGATCTGATCCGCGTGGCGGATGGTGCTGATGCGCTGGGCGACGATAACCTTCGTCGTATCCGGCAGCTCCTTTGCCAGCCCCTCGCGGAGCGCGGCATCCGTGCGGTAATCGAGCGCGGAGAACGAGTCGTCAAACACCAGAATTTCCGGTTTCCGCGCCAGCGCGCGGGCGATGGAAAGGCGCTGCTTCTGCCCGCCGGAGACGTTCCGGCCCAGCTGCGCGATCGGGTGCGCCGCGCCCTCGGGGTATTTTCCGACAAACTCCGCCGCCTGCGACAGCGAGAGGGCCTCGTTCAAGGTTTCCTCCGTCTCCGGCACAGCGCTCTCGCCGAAGAACACGTTGTCCTGCACTGTCCCGGCAAAGAGGACGGCCTTCTGCGTCACGTAGCCGAGGCGGTTATAGAGCGCGTCGAACGTATAATCCTTCACGTTCACGCCGTCGACGAGCACCTCGCCGTCCGTCGCATCGTAAAAGCGCGGGATCAGGCCGACGAGCGTCGTCTTGCCGGAGCCGGTCGCGCCGATGACGGCGAGCGTCTGCCCGCGGCCAACCTTGAAGCTGATGTGCTCCAGCTCGTCCTCCTTCGCGTTCGGGTAGCGGAAGGAGACGTCACGGAATTCGAGCGTCCCCTGCTCCGGGGCCGCGTCCTGCGTGCCCTCGGTGATGTGCGGCACCGTCTCGAGCACCTCATTGATGCGCTCCGCCGAGACCTGCGCCTGCGGATAGAGCATGAAGATCATGACGAGCATCATGAACGACATGACGACATAGGTGGCATAGGTGCTGAAGACGATGACGTTCGTGAACATCGTCAGCCGCGCGGCCATGTCGGCCACGGAAATTGCCTCGACCAGCGCCGCACCGACCCAGTAGATGGCGAGCGCCAGCCCGTTCATGCCGAGCGTCATCACCGGCAGCAGCAGCGAGAACAGCCGCTGGTTCTTTAGCTGCAGGCCAAGTATCTTTTTGCTCGGGCCATCGAATTTCTGATTCTGATAGTCCTCCGCGTTGAACGCGTGGACGACGTTGATGCCCGTCAGATTTTCACGGGCGACGCGGTTGATCTGGTCGGTCGTCTTCTGCACCAGCCGGAACCGCGGCAGGCAGCTCGCCATGATGGCCAGCACCGTTCCGCACAGGACAACAACGAACGCCGCCGTCACCGCAGACAGCTCCCAGCTCTTGCCTAGGATCTTGATCACGGCCCAGACGGCCATGATCGGCGCTTTGATCATCATCTGCAATCCCATCGCCACGATCATCTGGATCTGCGTGATGTCGTTCGTCGTGCGCGTGATGAGGCTCGGCACGGAGAAGCCCTGCATCTCCTCGCTGCCGCAGGCCATCACATGATGGAACAGCTTTTCGCGCACCGTAAAGCTGAAGCCCGAGGCGCATTTCGCCGCTAGAAAGCCGCACCCGATCGACAGCACGGCGCTGCCCAGCGTGACGAGCAGCATCTGCACGCCCACATTCCAGATGTCGCCGCTGGTGCTGCCCGGCGTTTTGATGAGCGTCGTCAGCTGCGTCATATAATCCGGCAGCCGCAGCTCGAACCACACCTGCCCCACCACCAGCACCGCGCAGAGCAGCGCCATCAGCGCCTCTTTTCTGCGCATCTGTTTGAATAGCTTGATCATTCTGCTTCCTCCGATCTGGCCGCGCGCGGCATACTGCCGCGCAGACGGTCGATATTGCGGTCAAATACCGCCACACACCGCCGGAAATGTTCCAAGTCCTCCTGATCCAGTCCCCGGCCCAGCTCCACCGCGAACGCATGCTGAAGCTCCCGTCCGCGCGCGATCAACGGCGCGGCCTTTGCCGTGCAGACCAGCGCGGTCTTCCGCCGGTCGCCCGGCACCTCGCGCCGCTCAAGATATCCGTCCGTCACCAGCCGGTCCACATGGAACGACACAATGCTCGGCTTCAGCCCCTTGTGGCAGCATATATCCTTCGCCGTGTTATAGCTCGGATTGTTCGCCAGATACAGGATGATGTCCAGCGCCGCGGGCGGCAGCTTTGCCTCCGTACACAGCGGCTGCATCACCGCATGGTACGCGTCGAGAAAGCGCGCCGTGTTTACAAACATCTCCGAAGCGGTCCTTGTCAGCTCCGTCACGGGAATCTCTCCAATCTCAAATAGTTTGATATTGGAATATTAGCAGAAGTGAAGCCGGAAATCATGAACGATCTGTAAAAAATCCATGTCTGTTTTTGTGCAGCTTGTCCAATTCGCGCAAGAAATGCCCCGGCGGGACAGCTGTCCGGCCGGGGCATGGGGAAGGGCTAACTTTATTCTTCGCTGCTGAGGTTCTCGCTGACGAAGAGATCGATCACGCTGTCGATCTCCTCGGGGCTGGCGTCCGCATCGATACCGGCGGAGAGCCAGTAGGCATACGGGCCTTCCATGTACTTCAGCAGCTGGTCGAGGTCGCTGCCGTAGCGGAACTCGATGTGCCACGTGGTCTGCATCGTGTCGTCGCGGAACAGGAAGTAGGTGAACTCGCCCGCGTCGTCGGCGGTCTTGTAGACGTCGACCGGGAAGGAGGCATCAAACGTCTCACCGCCGTAGGTCATCATCTCGCCCTCGCCGAGCTGATAGCTGCCGAGATATTCGTAGGTATGGGTCTGCTCGCTGCCGTCGGTCAGCTTCGTGGTGACCGTGTCGCCGTCGAACGTGAAGGTGTCCACGTCCGCGAGATACCAGCCGTCAAACAGGAAATAGCCCGCATCCTTGTAGGCCTCGACGGCCTCTTCGCCGTAGATGTCGGCTCTGATGAAGCCCTTGAGATAGTCGACGTTCTCCTGCGCAGCGTCCTCGCCGACGATGGCTGCGGCCTTGCTCAGCCAGAGGTCGTCATACTGGCTGTCGAGGATGACGGTGAACAGGTTCGCGTAGGTCGTGCCGTTTTCTCCGGCAATGTCGGTCAGGATGCCGAAATCGGCGGGCACTTCCGTCTCTTCCCCGGCTTCCGGCTCGGCAGGCTGCTCGGGTTCGGCGGGCTGTTCGGTCTCTTCCGTGGTCTCCGGCGCAGTGGTCTCAGCGTCAGAGGCCGCGGCGGGCGTCTCGTTGTCCGCAGGCGCAGACGATGTGCAGGCGGTCAGACCCAGCAGCAGGCACAGGCCCAGCAGCAGGGCGATCAGGCGTTTTGTGTTCTTCAAAGCGATGGTCTCCTTTTTCATTTGCATTTTCAGTTTAAGTACTCTAACCATTGTCGAAAGCAACAGTTAGAGTTCTATAACCGTCGCCCATCATAGCACATCAGATCGATCCTGTCAAGTCCCATTTTCGTCCCAGCAGCCAACGTCTAAAATAGTCTCCGTAGGGGCGGGCGACTCTGTCCGCCCCGTCCCCGCCGCAGCGGCAAAGCCTCCCCTTACACAGGGGAGGTGGCATTTGCGAGCATCGCGAGCAAATGACGGAGAGATTGTCCATGTCGTTATGTTCAAACCTCTCAGCCGGGCGCGTAAGGAACGCGCGCCCGGCATACTCCGCGGTATGATGCGGGGCAAGTCACGGTTTGCGCCGTGACAAACGCCTGCGGGCGTTCCGGGGCGCGGTTCTGATATGCCACCGGCATATCATTCACTCCCGCGCCCCCGCTTCGCGGCCCCTTTCATAAGGGGAGCCTTTGGGCGACCAATGGTCGCCCCTACGTCGCCTATTTTGGCGTGATGAAAATCGGAAGGTAACAATCCCTCCGTCACGGCTTCGCCGTGCCACCTCCCTTTACACAAGGGAGGCTTTCCGCTGCGGCGGGGATGGGCCAATGAAGGCATCGGCCCCTACATGCTGCGGTACAAAATCAAAAAGAGCCGATGCTTTCGCAGCGGCTCTTGTTTCCTGATTCAATGTCCAAGCAGATAGCTCAGCCCCAGCAGAATGTACATCGGCCCGAAGCAATAGGCCATGAACAGCTCCTTGTGCGGCACCTTCGCCGTGAAGCAGTCGGTCAGCAGGACGATCTCGCAGAAATATGCCGCCGCGCCAAAGAAATATGCGATCCCCTTCAGCAGCGCCTCCATCGGCGCATGCAGCAGCGACGCGATGAACAGCACCAGCGCCGTACCTACCGCAATGTTCCGCACGAGCAGCACCACATGCTCGATCTTCTGGTGCTTGCTGCCCAGCAGCAGATCGTGCTCGGTCAGCGCCTCGACCAGGTCTTCCTTCCATTCTTCCAGCAGCTTTGCCATCGCATCCTCCCTTTACGCCCCGCCTATTCCTTCCATATACAGAGCGGCTTCGCGCCGCCCGCCGTGCATTCCAGCACGACCTCCTGCAAAAATGCGCAGTGCCGCGCAAATTCCAGCTTGCTCATCGCGCCCTCGCTCATCAGCTGCAAGGGACAGTCGCCCGTCCCCGCCTGATAGCCCGGCGCGTCGTAGCCAAACGGCGCGAGCGTCAAGCCCTCGCGCTCGTAAAACCGCAGCCGCCGCTGCGTTTCCGCGTCGACCGGCTTTTCGATCTCCAGGATCAGCTTCCCCGGCAAGGCCCGGATCTCCCGCAGCAGCGCCGCACCGATCCCGCGTCCGCGCAGCTCCGGAGCCACGGCCAGATGCTCCAGAAACAGCTCTTCGCCGTGCGTCCAGTAAAACGCGATCGCGCACAGCGTTCCATCCTCCGCTGCCGCACACATCCAATATGTGTCCTGCTTCAGTGCGCGTGCCTGCCATTCTGCGTCGCGCCGCTCATTCGCCGGAAAGGCCGCCTCATACAGTGCCCATGCCGCCGCGTAGAGCGGATGCTCCGGCCCGGTCATGCGTTCGAGTTTCATACGTTCCGTTCCTTCAAATAGTTCAGAATTTCCTCTGTATCATGCAAAACCTGCGTCTTCAACGCCTCCATCGAGGCAAATTTCTGCTCGCTGCGGACCATCCTGTAGAGGAAGGCCGTGATCTCCTTCCCATAGAGGTCGCCGCAGTCCCCCTGGATCCACGCCTCGAGCACCGGCCGCTCCAGCGCGCCCGCCGTCGGGTGGACGCCGATGTTGACGCTCGCCGGCCAGCGGTGGCCCTCGGTCTCGACCTCCGCCGCATAGACGCCGAACGCCGGAACGAGCACGCCCTCCGGGAACGCGAGGTTCGCCGTCGGCATCTCGATCTTCTCGCCGCGGCCATAGCCGTGCCGAACCGTGCCGGACAGGACGTGCGCATGACCGAGATACCGTTCGGCCTCCTCCATGCGCCCCTCGGCAAGCAGCGTCCGGATATAGGTGGAGCTGACGGTCCGCCCGTCCAGCAGCACCTCGGGGATCACATCGCAGCCCAGGCCATGCGCCGCGCAGTATTCCCGCAGCCGCTCCGGCGTGCCCTGTCCGCGATAGCCGAAGCGGAAATCGTGCCCGCAGACGAGATGCGCCGCCCCGTGCTGGCGCACGAGGAAGTCGCCGAGAAAATCCTCCCACGGCATCTCCATCATCGCCCGGTCGAAGTGCGCGAAAATCACATCGTCGATGCCATACAGCCGCCGCATCAGCGCCGCCCGGTCATCCATCGAGTTGATCAGCGGCACCGGCACGCCGGACACCAGCGTGTCAGGATGGCTGTCAAAGCTCATCGCCGCCGCGCGCAGCCCCAGCTCCGTCGCCCGCTCGCGCGTCCGGCGCAGCAGTGCGCCGTGCCCGATGTGAACGCCGTCAAAAAATCCAAGCGCGATCACGCGCGTTCCTGTTTCCTTCATACCTCAAAAAAACTCTTGACCGTGGTCAAAACCTGCCGTTTGACCGTGCCAAGCAGCAAAAATTCTCCTGTCTCGCTATACACGCGGTACGTTCCGTCCGCAAAATGGCAGTCGCGGATACTCGCCCCGTGCTTCAGCTTCTCCGTCTGCCCCAACGTCACGATCAGCGCCGGATGCTGCGCAAACAGTGCATCCACCGGGAGCAGCAGCTCCGCCGGGTCATGCTCTTTTGCAAATTCCAAAATCTGCTCCATCGTGACGGCCTGTTCCAGTGTGAACCGCCCGGCCCGCGTACGCCGAAGTGAAGACATGCAGCCGCCGCAGCCGAGCCGCTGCCCAACGTCGTGGCACAGCGTTCGGACATAGGTCCCCTTCGAGCAGTGGACACGCAAATTCCAGTCAGAATCGTGCCCGTCCTCCACTGCAAGCTCAAATATCGTGATATTCCGCGGCTTCCGCTCCACCTCCTGGCCTTTCCGTGCCAGCTCGTAGAGCTTTTTCCCGCCGATCTTGATGGCGGAATACATCGGCGGGATCTGCGAAATGTCGCCTCGGAAAGCATCCAGCGCCGCGTCCAGCTCCTCGCGCGTGACCGCGACCGGATGGGTCTCGAGCGTCTCGCCGCTCGTGTCCTGCGTATTTGTCACAAGGCCGAGGCGCAGCCCGGCCAGATATTCCTTGCTGTCGCTCTCCGCAAACTCGACGGCCCGCGTCGCCCGCCCCACAAACAGGACGAGCACGCCGGTCGCCATCGGGTCGAGCGTGCCGCTGTGGCCGATGCGCCGCTCATGGAACACGCCGCGCAGCTTCGCCGCCACGTCCTGGCTGGTCCAGCCCGCGGGCTTGTCCACGATCAAAATGCCGTTTGCCATCCTCAGATGATCCCTTTCCGGCGCAGCACGTCCAAAATGGCGCGCTTCGCGCCTGCGATCCCGCCCGGGACTGTCGCCCCGGCCGCCGCAGCATGTCCGCCGCCTCCCAGCTCCCGGCAGAGTTCACACGCATTGTACGTCCCGCTCGTCCGCAGCGAGAGCTTCCCGTTTCCGTCTTCGACGTCGCGGACCGTGATGCCGAGCTCCACGCCCTCGATCGCACGCGCAAAGCCCGCGATCGAGTCCACGTCGTCCTCGCTCGCGCCCAATTCATCCAGCCACGCCTGCGGCAGCTCCACCAGCGCGACCTTCCCGTCCGCGTAAAATTCCGCGCTCCCGGTCAGCCGCGCCTCGAGCTTCAGCCGTGCGAAGCTCTTCGTGCCGAAAAACAGCTTGTTGATCGGATACGTGTCCGCGCCCGCGTCCTTGCAGGCCGCCGCGATGCGGAGCGTGTCCGCCGTCGTGTTCGAATACTGGAAGCAGCCGGTGTCCGTAGAAACTGCGATGTAGATGGCCTCAGCCATCCGCGCATCCGGCGAAACGCCGAGCAGCTCCAGCAGCCCGAAGATGATCTCGCCGCAGGCTGCGCGCTCGGCCTCCACAAGACGGCGCTCCGCCGGGACGCTGCTGCGCGCGTGGTGGTCGATGACGAGCTGCACTTGCTCAGCCAGTCCTTCCCGCCCGATGGGCAGCAGATCCGGCGCAGCCACGTCGACGGAAACGACCGTCGCCTCATCCGGCACATCCTCGCACACCAGCCCCTCCAGCACTGCGGCAAACCGCGGCGTGAACTGCGGATTGCGCAGCAGCCACGCCGTTTTGCCCAGCGCGCGCAGCGCAAGGCAGAGCGCAGCAGAGCTGCCGATGGTGTCGCCGTCCGGGCGGCGGTGCGTCAGGATGCAATAGTGGTCGTGTTCGCGCAGAAACGCGGCGGTCTCAGCCCTCGTCATGGCCGTCCTCCGCTTTCTGTTCCTTTTCCTGTAACTTGGTCAGCAGGTCGAACATGTGCGCGCCATATTTCAGCGAATCGTCCAGCTCGAAGACCAGCTCCGGCGTATAGCGGAGCTGCAGCCGGCTCCCCAGCTCGCGCCGGAGCCAGCCGCCCGCGGACTTCAGGCCCTTGACGGCTTCCTTCTGCCGTGCCTCTTCGAGCACGCTGACGTAAATTTTGGAATAGCGCAGATCCGGCGTGGTGTCCACGCGGGTGATGGAGATCATGGTCTGCACGCGCGGATCCTTCAGATTCCGGATCAGCTCGGCCAGCTCCCGCTGGATCTCCTCATTGATGCGCCCAATTCTGTTGGATGCCATAAATAGCCTCCTTTTTATGAAAAATGCCTTTGGCCGATGCCCCATCGGCCCTAACCCCGCCGCAGCGGGCAAAGGCTCCCTTGTGTAAAGGGAGCTGTCACGGCGAAAGCCGTGACTGAGGGATTGTCGGGCAGGTAATGCCCGCCCTCCCCCTTTTTTGAACCCATTCTTTTCTTTCTCCTTCAGAAAGAAAAGAACGGTTTCAATCTTCCAAGAAAAGAAAGAGGGCCGGTGCCAACCGTTGTCCTGAATTTGACTCAGAAAATCTCAGCCATCAT
>JABLTR010032884.1_pt1 | contig 20008 bp, 18 predicted proteins | sample 7160071 | NCBI WGS metagenome assembly JABLTR01 (sample SAMN14651230, study PRJNA627086) | human gut metagenome | isolation source: feces | host: Homo sapiens | reverse complement strand
GTATCGAACAAGACGATCTCTAAATGGGAAAACGGCAAAGGAATGCCGGACTATGCACTGATCCGGCCGCTGTGCGAGGCGCTGGACATCCGTATCGGCGAACTGATCGAAGGCGATGTGCAGCAGCCGCGCGGAGATGAGGAACGGCTGATGGACCTGCTGCGGCGGACCCAGGAGCTGGAGCGCCAGAACAAGATCCTGTATGGGATCCTCCTGATCGTCTTGGGGATCGCCATGCAGGCGCTTTCTCACAGTTTCTATGGAAGCGCAGTACAGGATTTTCTATCTGGGGCGCTGATGGGGATATCGGTCGGTGTGATGTTGATCGGCCTCTATGTGATGTTTCGCAGATGAAGGATATAAAAAAGGCTGTTGCGGCCGACCGAGGATGGGTCCGGCTGTAACAGCTTTTTTAGTCGTGATCTTCTTTTTTCAGCATCTGATAGTACGTCTTCATATAGACGATGAAGGAATAGATGAGGAATGCGGCGGTGACCAGCAGCAGGATGTCGGCAAGCGGCTGGCCGATGGAAGGAAACAGGATCAGCAGGACCATGCAGATGTAGAAAACGGTCGTTGCGACCTTGCCGCACCACAGCGCGCCATCCAGCCGGCATTTCTTGCGGATGGAGACGAGACCGCAGATCGTCATGCTCGTCTCCTTGATCAGAAACAGCACCAGCACGCCGACGGCGAGCGGATACTGATAGATGAGCAGCACCAGCAGCGTCAGCTGCAGCAGCTTATCGGCGATCGGGTCGATGATCTTGCCGATTTCGGTGACCATATGATAACGACGGGCGATGAAGCCGTCGAGGAAGTCGGTGATCTCCATCACGGCCAGGATCAGTGCGGTATAGAGATAATCGATCGCCTCCTGTGCGTGCAGATAAGTCACGACAAAGTAGGGGATCAGTGCGATGCGCAGGTAGCACAACAGATTTGGTATGGCGAACAGCTGTCTGAACTTCACGGTATGACCTCACATTCTGTAATGATTTTCGTGCCGGTTTCAATGCGAAAATACGGAAATATTATACCATGTTTGCCTCACAATGCAAGAAGCGGGCATCTGGCGGACAAGCGTCAAAGCCGCAAAAAAGTGAAGAAACGAGTTGACACAATGGTTAGTTTTTGCTAACCTATTAGTTAGCTTCGGATAACTAAAGGGGGCGATTGCTTTGATGATCGATAAAAAGCTCATTCGTGAGGTGGGATCCTCACTGTATCATATCAAGCGCAACGTGGGGTATCAGTGGCTGATGCTGGTGCTCAATATCCTGCTGATCACGGTGCTCACCTGGCTGCTGGCCGCTTTGCTGAGCGGCGCGCAGCTGTCGTCAGGAGCAATCGTCATCGTCATCGGGACCGCAGTCCTCGTCATCGTCCTGCGCCATTACCTGGGCATCCTGGCAGCGATCAGCAGCGAGCGGGCCAGCCACGCCGTCAAGCAGCAGCTGCGTGAGAAGATCTACCGCAAGCTGCTCTCTCTTGGAGGCAGCTATCACGAACGGGTGTCGACCAGCGAGATCGTTCAGGTGAGCGTGGAGGGCGTCGATCAGCTGGAAACGTATTTTTCCAGTTATCTGCCGCAGTTTTTTTACAGCATGCTGGCGCCGGTCACGCTGTTCGTGGCATTGGTGTTCGTGAACTGGAAAGCGGCGGTGGTGCTGTTCGTCTGTGTGCCACTGATACCGATATCGATCGCTGCGGTGCAGACATTTGCAAAAAAGCTGCTGTCCAGATACTGGGGGCAGTACACCTCGCTCGGCGATCATTTTCTGGAAAACCTGCAGGGGCTGACGACACTGAAGATCTATCAGGCGGATGAACGTCAGCAGCGGATCATGAACGAGGAAGCGGAAAAGTTTCGCCGCATTACGATGAAGGTGCTGACGATGCAGCTCAATTCGATCACGATCATGGATCTGGTCGCCTTCGGTGGGGCGGCGCTGGGCATCGGCATTGCCGTCTGGGAACTGCACAGCGGGACGATCACGCTGCAGGCGGCGCTGATGACGATCCTGCTGGCGGCGGAGTTCTTCCTTCCGATGCGCACGTTGGGATCGTTCTTCCACATTGCGATGAATGGGATGGCGGCCAGCGACAAGATCTTTCGTCTGATCGAACTGCCGGCGGAGAAGAGCGGGGAACAAGCGCTGGTGCCGATGCCGTTTCCGATCACCTTTGCGAACGTGTCGTTTTCCTACGATGGGGAACGGACGGTCGTCTCGGATCTGAATATGCGCCTGCCGCAGGGCAGCTTTACCGCCATCGTCGGTCCCAGCGGCTGTGGGAAGAGCACGAGCGCTGCTTTGCTGATGGGAGAGCTGGACGGGTATGACGGAGCGATCTGTTTTGGTGAGCAGGAAGGACGGACGCTGCGTGAAGCGGACCGTCTGCGCTTCATCACCCGCGTCACGCATCAGTCGTATCTGTTTTCCGCAACGGTGCGTGAAAATCTGCGGCTGGCAAAAAAAGATGTGGATGATGCAGAGCTGTGGGCGGTGCTGGAACAGGTGCGGCTGGCGGATTTTCTGCGCGGCGAACAGGGGCTGGATACGATGCTGAAGGAACAGGGATCCAACTTCTCCGGCGGACAACGGCAGCGCCTGGCGCTGGCGCGTGCCCTGCTGCACGATTCGCCGGTCTACATCTTTGATGAAGCGACCAGCAACATCGATGTGGAGAGCGAAACGCTCATCATGGAGGTGATCGAAACACTGGCAAAGACAAAGACGGTGCTGCTCATCACCCATCGTCTGGCCAATGTCGTCCACGCCGATCAGATCTATGTGATGGAAGCCGGTGCGATTGTCGAACGAGGCAGCTTTGCACAGCTGGTGAATGGCGATGGCGGTTTTGCACAGCTGTGGAATGCACAGCAGGCACTGGAGAATTATGGAAAGGAGCGGGAACATGAAGAGAAGCAGGGTTAGCATCCTGTATGCGATGCTGGGACTGGTCCGTCCGCTGTGGCTGTGGATGGTATGTGCGGTCGGTCTGGGGGCGTTGGGCTTTTTCTGCTCGATCATGATCACGGTGTTCGGCATCGGCCGGGGCGTGCTTCGCTATGGTGAACAGGCGAGCAATCATTATATCGCTTTCAAACTGCTGGCGCTGATCCGTGACCGTGTGTTCACGGCGCTGCGACGGCTGTGCCCGGCGAAGCTGGAAGGCAGAGGGAAAGGCGATCTCATCAGCCGTCTCACCAGCGATGTCGAACTGCTGGAAGTGTTTTATGCCCATACGATCTCACCGATCCTGATCGCGCTGCTCATGAGCATCCTCATGAGCCTGCTCATTGGCAGGCTGCATCCGCTGTTGGGCGTGTATGCGCTGGTGAGCTATGCGATCGTGGGCATCGTGCTGCCGCTGCTGCTGTCACGCCGCTGCAGCGATCTGGGCATGCAGAGCCGGCAGCGTGCCGGCGCCTTTTCCAGCTATCTGCTGGAATCGCTACGCGGTCTGACACAGACGCTGCAATATGCGGATGGGGAGGCGCGGCTGGCTTCGATCCGTCATCAGAGCGAGGCACTTTCCAAAAGTGAAGGGGAGCTGCGCATCCAAAGCGGCAAGGGAAGTGCGCTGACCGGCACGGTGATCCACACGCTCAGCCTGCTCATGCTGGGGCTTTGCTGCCTGCTGCATCAGCAGGGCATGATTTCTTCCGCAGGCGTACTGCTCGGCTTTGTGACGCTGCTGTCTTCTTTCGGTCCGGTGACGGCATTGGCCAATCTGGGCGTGACCCTGCAGAATACGCTGGCCAGCGGAGAGCGGATCCTGGAGCTGCTGGAAGAAGAGCCGCTCGTAGAGGAAAACAGGGAAGGGCGTGAGGTCAGCGACGGGGATCTGGAGCTGACACAGGTATCGTTTGCCTATGAAGAAGAACAGATCCTCAACGATGTCTCCCTGCAGATCCGTTCTCATCAGATGACCGGGATCCATGGTCCCAGCGGCAGCGGAAAGTCGACGCTGCTGAAGCTGCTGATGCGTTTCTGGGACGTCGATGCGGGGAGCGTGCGCATCGGAAACGACGATGTGCGAGACCTCAGGACCACAGCGCTGCGCGCACATGAAAGCTATATGACACAGGACACCCATCTGTTTCACGACACGATCGAAAACAATATCCGTTTCGTCCGTCCGCAGGCCACGCATGAAGAGGTCGTCGAGGCGTGCAGGAAGGCGAGCATCCACGATTTCATCCTGTCACTGCCGCAGGGCTATGCCACCAACGTGGCCGAGCTGGGGGACTCCCTGTCGGGCGGTGAGCGTCAGCGCATCGGGCTGGCTCGTGTCTTTCTCTACGACGCGAAGCTGGTCCTTCTGGATGAGCCGACCAGCAACCTGGATTCGCTCAATGAAGCGGTGATCCTGAAAGCGCTGGATGAGCAGAAACAGGAAAAGACGATCGTGCTCGTATCGCATCGTCCTTCGACGCTGCGCATCTGTGATGTGTGCATGGAAGCGGATTTTGGGAGAAAGCGCGGATGAAGCGCAGCGTCGAAGAAAAACGGGCGCGGGAGGAACGCGTGGTGAAAGAGATGATCACGCTGTACTGCCGGCATCACCATGGCAGTGCCCTGTGTCCGGATTGTGAAGAGCTGCTCGCCTATGCGCATCAGCGCAGTGAGAAATGTCCGTTCATGGAGACAAAGGCATTTTGTTCCAACTGCCGGGTGCACTGTTACGATCCGGCGCACCGAACGCGCATCCGGTCGGTCATGCGTTACAGCGGTCCGCGGATGCTGTTTCATCACCCGCTGCTGGCCATCGCCCATGTCATCGAAACGAAGAAAGAACAGCGCAGAATGCGCAGGGAGGAAAACAAATGAGGATCCTGTATATCATCGTCGGCATCGCTGCTTTCGTGCTGGGGACCATCGGCACCGTATTGCCGGTCCTGCCGACCGTACCGTTTTATCTGCTGGCTACCTGGTGCTTTGCGCGAAGCTCGAAGCGCCTGCATGCCTGGCTGAACAGCAAGCCGCTGTATCGCAAGCACATGACCCCTTTCTTCAACGGGGAAGGGCTGACGCTTCGTCAGAAGGTGACGATGATGAGCGTTACGACGATCCTGATGCTCATCGCCTTCGTGCTCATGGGCGAGGTGCTGATCGGCCGCATCGTGCTGGGGGCGGCATGGCTCTTCCATGTGTTCTATTTCATCTTCCGCATCAAGACGCGGACGGAAGCGGCATAAACAGGGCTTTTTCAAAAGCTCTTTTTTCTTTGTGTGGAAAGCGTGCTATAATGGAGCCGGTGATGGAATGCGTATATTTGTCATATTTGATATGGATGGTACGCTGTATGATCTGTATGCGCCTTTTGCGGAGGCGGTCCGTCAGTGTCTGAAGGAAGAGACACCGTCGGATGATGTGCTGAAGCAGATCTTTGCGGCTTCCCGCCGGTACAGCGATGTGCTGCGCGCACAGGGCGTCAACGATGCAGAACAGCTCGTTCGTCAGCGCAACCGACTGGCGTTTTCTGATTTTGGGCAGCTTCTCAGCGAAGCGCAGAGCATCGAGCTGCAGCGGGCGTATGCGAGCGCCCAGGCACATCTGCGCATGGAGCCGGCGATGCGAAACCTGCTGGCCTGTCTGCGGGAGGCGGGGGCGCAGCTGGCGCTGCTGAGCAACGGGGATGCCCGACATCAGCGCGAAAAGGCCCGGCAGCTGGGAGCGGATGCGTACATACCGGTTCAGCGGCAGTTCTTTTCGGGGATGATCCATCGGGACAAGCCCGACCCCGCCCTCTTTCGCTGGGTCGAAGAACAGCTGCAGGTCGCACAAGGGGATGTGATCTGGTATGTGGGCGACAGCTATGAGGCCGATGTGATCGGTGCGCACGATGCCGGCTGGCGCAGCATCTGGAGCCAGGCGTATCTGCCGCAGAAGCAGCTGCCCGTGAATGGGATCATCGACAGGGTCGCTGTCGATCTTGATGAGCTGCGCGAACAGCTGATTGCTGTCTTGAAAGGGGAAGAATGGGATGAAATGTGCAGGAAAAGGTGAACAGGCGAGCGGGATGCTTTTGATCGAAGGCTTTCTGGTCGGCGGATGTGCCGGTCTGGTCGCCGTCGTCTACCGGTGGCTGCTGTCGTGGGCAGAGGAGGCGGTGATGTGGATCAGCACACAGTTGCGTGCGGATCTGCTCTGGCTGCCGCTGGTGCTGGTGATGCTGGTGCTCATCGGCGTGGGGATCGCCGCATTGCTGCGGTGGGAACCGATGATCTCCGGCAGCGGCATTCCTCAGATCGAAGGCGAGGTGCAGGGGACGATCGATCAGAACTGGAAGCGCGTGATCCCCTGCAAGATGGCGGCCGGCACGCTGGCGGCGCTCGGCGGTCTGTCACTGGGGCGGGAAGGCCCTAGCATCCAGCTGGGCGGCATGTGCGGAAAAGGGGTGGCAACGCTGCTTCACCGGGAGTCACATGCACGTTCGCTGATCACCTGCGGAAGCGGTGCCGGCCTGGCGGCAGCGTTCAACGCGCCGCTTTCCGGGATCCTGTTTTGTCTGGAGGAAGTGCTGAAGGATTTTCGCACGCCGCTGTTGCTGGCGGTGGTCATCGCGGCGCTGACCGGCGACTTTCTCTCAAGGGCTGCCTTTGGTTTTGCGCCTTCTTTTGACTTTGCTCTGGAGTCCTCTCTGCCGCTTTCTGCCTATGGCTGGGTGCTCCTGCTGGGGGTCGTGGCCGGTGCGGCCGGCGCATTCTATAATTATGCGACGCTGCGGATGCCTGCACTCTATGCCCGTCTTTCGTTCGTGAAACCGCATCAGCGTGTCTGCATCGCACTGCTCGTGAGCGCGCTGTGCATGGTGTTCTTGCCACAGGTGCTGTGTGGCGGTCATGCGATGATCGCACTGCTGGAGCACTCCCCGCGACTGCTGGGGACGCTACTGTTTCTGCTGGGGATGAAATTTCTGTTTTCGCTGGTGAGCTTTGGCAGCGGTGCGGCCGGCGGCATCTTCTTTCCGCTGCTGGTGCTGGGCAGCTATCTGGGGGCTGCTTATGGCTGTCTGGTCACATCGCTCGGCGGCATGAACGAGGCCTACATCAACAACTTTATCATTCTGGGGATGGCGGCTCTCTTCAGCGGGATCGTCCGTGCGCCTTTGACCGGTATCGTGCTGATCATGGAGATGTGCGGAGGACTGCCACAGCTGCTTTCGCTGACGCTGGTGTCGCTGACCGCCTATCTGAGCGCACAGGCGCTGGGCTCCCGGCCGATCTATGAGAGCCTGCTGGAGCGGATGACGAAGAAAGCGCCGTTGCGGTCTTGAAACGCAGATCATCTGCGTTTCAGGCTGTTGACAAAGTCGATTTTTCAAATCGGCTTTGTCATACAGCCTTTTATATTCCCCACAGAGAGCCTAAAAAAGAGCAGTTTTAGGGATTTAATATCTAAAATTGCTCATATTTTGATATTTATGCCCCACTTCGAAAATATTAAAATTTTTCATTTTTCAAAATAGGTAGTTTGTCAACACTCTGAGACGAGGTGAGATCACCTCGTTTTTTTTACACCTAAACGAAAGAGGGCGCGGTGCCGGCGCAGAACGAAGAAACAGACCGAATTATGGAAGAAAATGTAAATGAAAAAATATCGGTGATTCACTATACAAAAGACACAAAAAAGTTTATAATTGGGGTGAAAAGTTCCAGAAAACGGTGGAAAGTGGGGGACATGCGGTGCTGATAGGCGAATTCGATCACAACATTGATAAAAAGGGACGAATGATCCTGCCGGCAAAGCTTCGCGAGGAGCTGGGCGACAGCGTGATCGTCAATCGCGGTCTGGACGGATGTCTTTACGTTTACACCAAGGAACAGTGGGAAAAGGTCTATCAGCGTCTGTCCACCCTTCCGAGCACCCGCAAGGATGCCCGTATGTACGCCCGCATGATGCTGAGCAAGGCAGCGGAGTGTGAGTTTGATGCACAGGGACGCATCCTGATCCCGGCAGGACTGGTGAAGCTGGCACATCTGCAGAAGGAGTGCAAGATCATCGGTGTGGGCACCCACGTGGAAATCTGGGACAAGGATACATGGCTGGCCCTGGAGGAGGAGCAGAATGACTGCTTTGAGGACGTGGCCGAAAGCCTGACGGAGTTTGAGCTATGAGCGCCCATGTCAGCGTCCTGCTGCAGGAATGCCTGGAAGGACTCCGGGTGAGAGCGGATGGCAGCTATGTGGACGCAACCCTGGGAAGAGGCGGGCACAGCAGCGAGATCCTGAAACGGTGTCCGAATGGCCATCTGTATGCCTTTGACCGCGATCAGGAGGCGATCCTCCAGAGCCGCGAGCGTCTGGCGGCCATCGGCAGCAACTTCACCTGCATCCATTCCCGTTTCTCGCTGATGAAGGAAGAACTGGCACAACGGGGCGTGACGCGCGTGGATGGCATCCTGATGGATCTGGGCGTTTCCAGTCCGCAGTTTGATGAGGCATCCCGCGGGTTCTCCTATCGTTTTGATGCCCCGCTCGATATGCGGATGGATCAGAGCCAGCCGCTGGATGCATGGACGGTCGTCAATACATATCCTTATGAAGACCTGTGCCGGGTGCTGTTCGCATACGGGGAAGAATCGTTTGCCAAGGCGATCGCCAGAGGGATCGAGCGGCGCCGGCAGCAGCATTCGATCGATACGACCTTTGAACTGGTCGATGTCATTCGCGAAGCACTGCCTGCCCGGGTGCTGAACAAGAAAGGCCATCCGGCAAAAAAGAGCTTTCAGGCGATCCGCATCGAGGTCAACAGCGAGCTGCAGGAACTGCAGGAAGCGCTGGCGCAGGCACTGGAACTGCTGGCGGTCGGCGGACGGCTGTGTGTCATCAGCTTCCATTCTCTGGAAGACCGCATCGTAAAGGAGGCGTTCGCCCGGGCGGGAAAACCGCGAAAGGTCGACAAACGCCTGCCGGTATTGGAAGAAGAACAGCTGAATTATCGGCTGATAACGAGAAAACCGATCACGGCGAACGCGGAAGAGCTGGAAAGCAACAACCGCTCCCATTCCGCCAAGCTGCGCATCATTGAGAAAGTGAGGGAACCGCTGTGGCAAAAGCAAGACTGATCAAACGGAGAAGAAGGCTGCGCATGGAAGGCGTGCTGGTTTTGATGCTGATCGTTTCGACAGGGCTGTATGCGCTGTCCAAGATCTGTCTGAATTCCTATAACATCGTATTGTCCAATGAGCAGCAGCAGACCGCTGCGCAGCTCAGTGAAGTGCAAAACAGCGTCAATGTGCTGAAGGCAGATGTCAATGAACTGCAGGATCGCAGTCGTGTGCTCGCCATGGTCGAGGAGGATGGCATCAACACCAATCAGGAAAACATCTACGTCGTCGGAGACGGTGATGAGCAGTAGGAGATCGTCATATGCGGCTGAAACGGACGAATAAGAGACTGCTGAATCTGATGTGCATAATAGTAGTAGCAGGGGCATTGGTAGTGATGAATGTCCTTTTTACGATGTTTACGCATAAGCATCTGTGGAGCCAGCAGGATGTGCTGGCCGCCCTGGATGGAACCGACATCTACAAGACGACGACGATGGCACAGCGCGGAACGATCTACGACCGCAACGGCACGGTGATCGCACAGGATCAGATCGCCTATACGATCATCGCCTATCTGGATGAAAGCAGAGAGCTCAATGGAGAGGCGGCTTATGTCGTTGACATCGATGAGACGGCCCGACAGCTGGCCGAGGTGCTCGGAGAGAGCGTCGATGCGGATACCCTGGCTTCTACGATGGAAACGGCAAAGGCGAACGGGTCGACACAGACCGAACTGGGAGCAGGGACCAAGCGCATCAGCAAGGAAACGATGGAGGCGATCCGGAATCTGGAACTGCCGGGCATCGACTTCATCGAGACCAGTGATCGCAATTATCCGACCAGTACGTTCGCATCCCATCTGATCGGTTTTGCGAGCTATGATGAGGATGAACAACGCATCATCGGAAAGATGGGACTGGAATATGCGCTGGAAGATTTTCTGAGCGGCGAAGACGGATGGATGCAGTATCAGCGCGCCGCGGATGGTACCGAGCTGCCGGGCACGCGCTATGTCGGCGCACAGGCGGTGAACGGCAACGATGTGTACCTGACGCTGGATGCCAACGTGCAGTCCGTGCTGGAAACGAGCCTGCAGACGACGATGAAAGACAGCAAGTGTGAAAGTGCCTGGGCGCTCGTCGTCGAAGTGGAGACCGGAAAGATCCTGGGATGGGGAAGCTATCCGAGCTTCGACATGAACGAACACGACATCACCCAGTATCTGAACATGGCCAGCGACAACGCCTATGAGCCGGGCTCGGTCATGAAAGGAATCACCTATGCGGCCGCACTGGACTCCGGCAATTATCCGTACAATCAGAGCTTCCGAGCAAAGACCTTTAACTATACGTATGATGAGAGCACCGGCAAGATCAGCCGTTCGTCGAAAAAGACCGTCTATCCCAGCATCAGTGATGCGCTGGGGCGTGACTTCGGGACCCTGACCTACGATGAGGGCTTCATCCGCTCCTCCAACGTTGGCATCTGCTGCCTGCTGGCGGACTATCTGCCGGCGGCGACCTTCGAGGAATATCTGGAGCGCTTTGGTTTCTTCCAGAGCGTCGACATCCCGTTTGTGTCCAACGCTACCGGAGTGAAGAACTTTTCACATCCAAGCGACATCCTGTCTACCGGCTTTGGTCAGTCTTCTTCGGTGACCGCCCTGCAGATGGTGCAGGCGTATACCGCCATCTTCAATGACGGCGTCATGGTGCGCCCATATGTGGTGGAGCGTATCGTGGACAGCTACAGCAACGAGACGCTCGAATCATGGACGACGGAAGAGGTCGGTCAGCCGATCAGCGCAGAGACCAGCGAACATATGCGGGATCTGATGGCCCGTGTCGTATCGGAGGATTATGGTACGGGACATCGCTATCAGCTGGATGACATCGATGTGATCGCCAAGACCGGAACCGGACAGATCGCGGGAGAAAACGGCTATACGGATTCCCAGTACACCTCCAGCGTCATGATGGCCGCACCGGCCGACGATCCAAAGGTCATGGTCTACTATGTGTTTGTTTCGGACGACATCATCAACTTCGACGACGAACCGATCAAAAATGTCTTCAAGGAAGCGCTCGTCGCAGCCGGAGTGACCGGTGACGGAGAGAGCGCATCGGGGAATGACAACAGTGATACATGGACGAGCTATGAAACGCCATCCCTGGTCAACCATTCGCTCGATTATGCGAACAGCAAGCTGGAAGCGCTCGATGTGGAAACGGTGATCATCGGTGACGGCAGCAGCGTGGTGGCGCAGTATCCTTCCGCCGGGGAGACGATTACCTCCAATGACCGTCTGCTGCTTCTGACGGATGGCTCCTCTTTGTCGATGCCAAACATGATCGGATGGACACGAAAGGACGTCAATGCCTTCTGCACGCTCTCCGGGATCGACATCACGATCGAGGGGAACGGCAAGGTGAAAAGCCAGAGCGTGAAGAAGGGAACGGCGATCAGCGCGGAAAGCGAGATCAGCGTACAGATGGAATAGGCGGCACATCGTGCCGGAAATGATGGAAAACGGCGAAAAAGACGGTGAAATGCCAGAAATTCCTATGCAGGAATGCTGTGAATTATGATATGATTATAAAGGTATTATGAAGAAGTGAGGAACGTCTATGGGCAGAAAGGAAATCTACGCGGCTCTGGAAATTGCCGACCATGAGGTTCGTCTCGTCATCGGTGAGCTGTTCGAAGCGAGACTGAACATCCTTCGTGTGGAACGGGTAGCGATGAGCGGTGTAACAAATAAGGAGATCACGGACGAAAAAGCAGTGGTCTCTGCAATCCGCAAAGCGGTGGCAAACGCGACGATCGCCTTGGGCTACCGCATCGAACGGGTGCTGCTCGCCATCCCTTCTCTGGAGGTGACGCGCTGCAATCAGAAGATCAACGTATCGATCGAAGACGGCACTCGTACCATCCGGCTGTTTCACATACAAAGCGGCTTCAACAAAGCGATCAGTTATCGCGCCGGCAGTCATCTGGAGCTGGTAAACGTGGGGTGTATCAAATATAAGGTAAACGGGATCACGTCCCGCAAGCTGCCACTGGGAGAGACCTGCGACAGTTTCGTGATGGACATGGATCTGCTGTTTGCCCAGAAGAAGGCCGTATATGCCTATGCCCGCTGTGTGGAGCAGGCAAACCTGGAGATCCTGGACATCTGCCTGGACGCCTATGCGATGGCGCAGGAGGCTGCCGTGTTCGAACAGGCGATCGACCGCTATGTCGTACAGGTGGACCTCTGCCGTTACAATACATGCCTTTCGCTGTTCGCCCATGGCAAGCTGATGAAGTGCATCTTGCTGAAGGATGGATACAGCGCCTGGTATGCAGAGCTCAAGGAGCGCTATGGACTGAGCGACAGCGTCTGTTATCGCCTGTTGCAGAACATCTTCAGCAAGGACCCGCAGGAGAACGATGCGCGCATCATCTTCCTCGACAGCGCGGACGATCAGCAGATACAGCTCAGCGCACAGGAGGTCTATGTGCAGTGCTTTGATCACATACAGGATTGGATCGCATCGATCAATGAGACTTGCCGGCCGATCACACAGGGCGGAAACACCCGCTATGTGATCAGCGGCGAAGGAATGAACATACAGGTGCTGGAACAGCTGATGGATCTGTTCAGCGCCCCGGCAGCCGGCTATGTGCCGCAGACCATCGGTGCCCGAGATGGGGCATATACGACGGCCATCGGCATGATCTACAACTGGAAGGAGATCCTGGAGATCCGCAAGGATGAACGGATCAGCGTAAACCGCAATGAGATGGAAGAAAGCGTGGAAGCGATCCGCAAGATCGCCCGCGAGGGAGAGGGCGGCTTTACGAGAAAGCTGAAGAATATGTTGCTGAGTGACAAATAGGAAAGAGGGACACAGAGATGAATGAATTCAACCAGGTAGCAAATATCAAGGTATTCGGTATCGGCGGCGGCGGCAGCAACGCTGTCAATCGCATGGTGGCAGACGGCGTGAAGGGCGTGACCTTCTACATCGCCAATACGGATGTGCAGGTGATGCGCAGTTCCGATTGCGAAAACAAGATCATCCTGGGTCGGGAGACGACCAAGGGGCTGGGTGCCGGTGGCAATCCGGAGATCGGACGCAAGGCGGCGGAAGAGACGGAAAATGAGATCCGGGAGGCGATCAAAGGCAGTGACATGGTGTTTTTGACGGCCGGCCTGGGCGGAGGAACTGGTACCGGTGCGGCACCGCTCTTTGCGAAGATCGCCAAGGAGGAAGGCGCACTGACCATCGGTATCGTGACCAAGCCGTTCATGTTTGAAGGCAAGAAGCGTGAGCGCAATGCCATGCAGGGACTTTCGGAGCTGCAGAAGTACACGGATTCGCTGATCATCGTCTCCAACAACAACCTGCTGGAGGTCATCGGCCGCAAGCCGATCGAAGAGGCGTTCCAGGCGGCAGATAACGTGCTGCGTCAGGGCGTGCAGACCATTTCGGATCTGATCGCCGTGCCGGCGCTCGTCAACCTGGACTTTGCCGATGTGCGCAGCGTCATGCAGAATCAGGGTGCAGCCCTGATCGGTATCGGTATGGCAGACGGTGAGGACAAGGCGATCAACGCGGCGGAAAAGGCGATCCAGTCACCGTTGCTGGAGGCGCAGATCACGGGTGCCAAGAGCGCGATCATCAATATTACCGGCGGCGACAAGGTATCGCTGTACGATGCACAGAGCGCTGTTGCGGTCATTCAGGATGCGGCCGGCGGAGAGATCGATACGATCTTCGGTATCGCCATCAACGAGCAGCTGGGTGATTCCATCATCGTCACGGTCATCGCGACCGGCTTTGAACAGGAGAGCGAACCGCAGGAGCCGATCGCCAAGAGCGCACCGCGCACGACGGCATCCACGGTGAAGCCGGCGGCCAGCGTCCGCAATGAAGAAAGCGACGACGATGATCTCGACAAGAGCATCCCGAGCTTCTTCTTCAACCGTTAGCATGCGTGTCGTTTACATCGATGATTCCTTTTTTCGATCCACGCCGTTTGCACAGGCGATGCTTGCACGACTGAAGCTGCAGCTGCAACAGCTGCGGCCGTTGCTCATCCTGATCTCCACATCCGGGAAGAGCGAAGCGCTGGAAGCCTTCTGTGCGCAAGTGCAGGCGACCTGCGAGGTGATCGCCACGCCCTGCCGGTTCCACAGCGGGGATGTCAGCGGCGTGCTGCGCAGGGATGCCGTCGTGATCGATGGAGAAGGGATGCATCGCTGTTACAGCGGGAGCCTGTTCTGCTATGACAGCGAAAAACGGGAAGCCTGGCGCATCTATCTGGATCTCTTCATCGAAAAGAGGAGCGATGCCCTTGCCCGGCTGACCCGGCAGATCGAGGAGTTTCTCAACGAAGCACTTTCTGAAAAAAAGCACATATTCCATTAAAGGGAGCGCAACTCCCTTTTTGCCGTTTTTATCAGGTAAGAAGTATATCATCAAAATACCGGAATTCCATGAAACACGTTTGCAAATCCCTGTAATTTTTACTATTATAGTAGATAAAGGAGAGAGTATATGGAAAACGAAAAACTGAAACAACATGCGACAAACGTCAGAAGACATATTCTGACGGAAGTTCACGCTGCACAGAGCGGACATCCCGGCGGCAGTTTGGGTTCCGCTGACATCGTGACGACCTTGTACTTTGATGAAATGGATATCCATGAGGGAAATGTGAATTCCATCGATCGCGATCGCTTCGTGCTGAGCAAGGGACATGCGTCTCCGCTGCTGTACGGCGTATTGTGTGAAAAGGGATTTTTTCCAGAGGAAGAACTGTTGACCTTCCGTCACCTCAATTCCCGTCTGCAGGGCCATCCGAACATGAACTATCTGCCGGGCGTGGATATGTCGACCGGATCTCTGGGACAGGGCGTTTCCACAGCGGTCGGTATGGCGATGGCCAATCAGTTGGATGGAAAGCCGTATCGTGTCTATACGCTGTTAGGAGACGGTGAGTGCCAGGAGGGACAGGTCTGGGAGGCCAGCATGGCTGCCGGTCATTACAAGCTTGATAATCTGTGTCTGATCGTCGATCACAATGGTCTGCAGATCGACGGTGAGGTCGCTAAGGTCATGAATGTCGACCCGCTGGAAGATAAATTCAAGGCATTCAATTTCCATGTCATCAAGATCAACGGAAATGATTTTGATGAGATCAAGGCGGCGTTCAAAGAAGCGCGCGAAACCAAGGGAATGCCGACGGCGATCATCGCCATCACGACGAAAGGAAAGGGCGTGTCCTTCATGGAGAACCAGGCCGGATGGCATGGCATTGCGCCAAATGACGAACAGTATGAGCAGGCGATGAAAGAGCTGGGAGGTGCTGACGGTGAGTAAGTGTGCAACGCGAATTGCCTATGGAAAAGCATTGGCAAAACTGGTACAGGAAAATGAGCGCGTCGTCGTATTTGATGCCGACCTGGCGGGAAGCACAAAGACGGCGGAAGCGAAGAAGGTGTGCCCGCAGCGTCATTTTGACATGGGCATCGCGGAAGGCAACATGATGGATGTGGCGGCCGGCTTTGCGGCCAGCGGAAAGATCGCATTCGCTTCCAGCTTTGCGATGTTCGCCAGCGGCAGAGCGTATGAGCAGATCCGCAACACGATCGGATATCCGCATCTCAATGTCAAGATCTGTGCGACGCATGCCGGCCTGAGCGTCGGAGAGGACGGAGCGAGCCATCAGTGCAATGAGGATATCGCATTGATGCGTACGATTCCGGGCATGACGATCGTACAGCCTTGTGATGCGGCAGAGACGATGCAGGCCATTGCGGCCATCGCAGAGGTGGATGGTCCCTGCTATGTACGTCTGGGACGCTTTGACGTGGAAGATGTCTACGATGAGAACTATCACTTTGAGCTGGGCAAAGGCGTAACGCTGCGCAAGGGCAGCAAGGTTGCCATCATCGCTACCGGACTGATGGTGCAGGAAGCGCTGGCGGCCTGTGATCTGGTGGATGCGGATCCGACGGTGATCAATATCCATACGATCAAGCCGATCGATGAAGAACTGATCATCGAGACGGCAAAGACGCATGATGTCATCATCACGGCGGAAGAGCACACGATCATCGGCGGACTGGGCAGTGCGGTCTGTGATGTGGTGGCCGAACAGGGCCTGGGATGCCGTGTGTACAAGATCGGTGTCAAGGATACATATGGGGAAAGCGGCAAGCCGCGGGAACTGCTGCGCAAATACGAGGTCGATGCGCAGGCGATTGCGGACAAGATCAAAGAAGTGCTGTAAATCAACGTGTCTGTGGAAACACAGGCACTTTTTTTGTCTGCTTTTGGCAGCTGTGGCATATCCGTCTTTCTGACGCATAGGGTTTTGTTGAAAGGATGGTGGATATGCCATATCAGACACCTACATATCAGCTGCTGAAGGAGCTGAGCGTAAATGAGAATGTCGGCGTGCATGCCCGGGAAGTGGAACAGCGCCGTCAGCGCTTTGGCGCAAATGTGTTCGAGGAGGCCCGACGAGCGTCGATCGCCCGGCTGTTTCTGGAACAGGTGAAGGATCCGATGATCCTCATCCTGTGTGCGGCGGTGCTGATCTCGCTGTTTTTGCAGGAAGTGGTCGATGCGGGGATCATCCTGCTGGTGATCGTGCTCAATGCGCTCATCGGCGTGCTGCAGCAATACCGCAGCGAACAGGCGCTGCAGGCGCTCAAGGACATGTCTTCTCCCAAAGCGATGGTCTTACGAGATGGGGAGTATCAGAGCATCGATGCCAGGGAGCTCGTCGTCGGCGATCTGGTCTTCTTACAGGCGGGCAACATCGTACCGGCCGATCTGCGTCTGCTGGAAACCGTGTCGATGCGCTGTGAGGAGAGCATGCTGACGGGGGAGAGCGACCTGGTGGAAAAAGATGCGACGCTGCTGTATCCGCAAGAACAGCCGATCGCCGATCAGCACAACATGGCGTTTATGTCGACGGTGGTGGCGGCCGGCCACGGGCATGGGATCGTCGTGCGCTGTGCCAAAGACAGTGAGGTCGGCAAGATCGCTGCGCTGCTGAAAGAGGAAAGTGAGGAAAAGACCCCCTTGCAGCAGCGACTGGCTTCGCTGAGCCGGTTGCTTGGCATCGGATCGGTGGTCATCTGCCTGCTTCTGTTTCTGATCGCGCTGGCCCAGGGCCGCGATCTGCTGGATATGCTGCTGGTATCCATCTCGCTGGCGGTGGCGGCGATCCCGGAAGGATTGCCGGCGGTCGTCACGATCGTGCTCGCCTTCGGCGTGACGGCGATGAGCAGAAAAAATGCGATCGTACGGCATCTGCATGCGGTAGAGACGCTGGGGTCGGTCAATGTCATCTGCAGCGACAAGACCGGAACACTCACCCAGAATCGCATGTGTGTGTCCGATGTGTACTGTGACAATGCCTATGGACGGGCAAACCGGCGGCTGCTGGAGGCGGCGGTCCTGTGCAACCACGCCCATCTGGGCAGCGATCCGATGGGGGAGCCGATGGAACTGGCGCTCTTGCAGCATGCGAAAGAGGCCGGTATCGATGTGGAAGCGCTGCGTCGGCAGTGTCCGCAGCTGCATGAAATCCCGTTTGATTCGGTGCGCAAACGCATGAGCAGCGTGCATCAGATGCCGCAGGGGACCCGTATGATGGTCAAGGGGGCACTGGAACAGGTGCTGCCGCGCTGCGACCGTCTGCTGGTGGAGGGACGAACACTGCGTCTGCGCGGTGAAGACCGTCAGCGGATCCAGCAGGCGTGTGCACAGCTGGCCAGAGCGGCCAAACGGATCCTGGCATTCGCCGATCGCCGGGAGGATGGATCTTTCGCGGAAGAACAGCTGGTGTTTCTCGGGTTCATCGCCTTTATCGATCCGCTTCGAGAGGGCGTGGCGGAAAGCGTGGAGACGGCACGCCGGGCCGGCATCGATGTGGTGATGATCACCGGCGATCATCCGATGACCGCTCTGGCGATCGCCAGGGAGCTGCAGATCGCACAGGGAGAGGATGAGGTGCTCAGCGGGGCACAGCTGGATGCGCTCGATGAAACATCGCTGCGCCGGCAGATCCGCAAGGTGCGGGTCTTTGCCAGAGTGACGCCTTCGCATAAGGTGCGGATCGTGGATGCCTTCAAACAAAGCGGTGCGATCGTGGCAATGAGCGGAGACGGCGTCAACGATGCGCCCAGCCTGAAGCGGGCGGACATCGGGATCGCCATGGGCAAGAACGGAAGCGACGTCTGCCGCCAGGCCTCGGATATCATCCTGACCGATGACCGCTTTGAGACGATCGTCGATGCGGTCAGCGAAGGGCGTCATCTGTATATGAACATCCAGAAAGCAGTGCTCTATCTGCTCAGCTGCAACCTGGGAGAGATCATGGCACTGTTTCTGGCCATCGCCCTGCTGCCGTCGATGCCGGCACCGCTGGCAGCGGTGCAGATCCTGTGGGTCAATCTGGTGACGGATGCCTTTCCGGCATTGGCGCTGGGTGTCGACCCCAAGGAACAGGATGTCATGTCCAAAAAGCCGCGACCGAAAAAAGAAGGACTGTTCGCACATGGAATGGGGCTGTTTACCGTTCTCAATGGCATGTATATCGGTACGGTGACGCTGGTGGCCTTTCGCTTTGGACTGCAGCAGGACATTGCGCATGCGCAGACGATGGCGTTCATGGTCCTCTCGATGACCCAGCTGTTTCATTCGCTCAACCTGCATTCGCTGAGCCGTTCGCTCTTCCACAGTCATCTGATGGCGAATCGCTGGTTGCTGCTGACGTTTGTGTTCGGAATCGCCCTGCAGATCCTCGTCTGTACGCTCCCGCTGGCCCAGCAGCTGCTGCATACGGTTTCGCTCGATCTCATCAGCTGGCTGGTCGTTATGGGGCTCTCCGCCAGCGTCATCGCGATCAATGAGTTTGCCAGACTGTTTCGCTGATGAGGGGAATGTGGTAAGATAACGTTGGTGATGGAATGAAATTCAAACGTATCTATGTGGAGATCTGCAATACCTGCAACCTGTCTTGTTCCTTTTGCGCTTCGCGTCCGGCACATCCGCGTCAGATGAGCGTGGAACAGTTTGCGGACATCGTGGAACAGGTGCGTCCATATACGGATCATCTGTACCTGCATCTGCTGGGTGAGCCGCTCATGCATCCACAGCTTGAAGCGATCCTGCAGATCTGTCAGCGCGCTTCGCTGCATGTGCAGCTGACGACCAACGGCACGCTGCTGGCCAGTCGGCGCGAACTGCTGGAGGCATATCCGCCCAGACAGATCAACATCTCGGTGCACTCCTTCTGGGAACAGCCCAGAGACCTCTGTGCGAACTATCTGGAGCAGGTGCTCACGTGCGGGGATGCGCTCAGTGCACACAGCTACATCTCATATCGTCTGTGGCAGGTGGAAGAAGGGGAAGATCCAAAGACACAGACGCTGCTGCGGGCGATCTGCGCACATTATGAAATGCCGCTCCCTGAGCGTCTGCAAGGATCGCTGCGTCTGGCAGACAGACGTTTTCTCAGCTTCGAGCGGGCCTTTGAATGGCCTTCTCTGCAACGGCCCGTTCGTGCGCAGCGCGGCCGCTGCCGTGGCCTGGTGGACATGCTGGCCATCCGCAGCAATGGCGAAGTCGTTCCCTGCTGTCTGGATGCGCATGGACAGGAAGTGCTGGGCAATGTGTTTGAGGAACGTTTTGCGGATATCCTGGAAAAGCCGTATACTCTCTTGTTGCGCCAGGGGATGCAACAGGGACTGCTGCGCTCTCCGTTGTGTCAGCGCTGTACGTATCGACAGCGATTTGACTAGGCAAAAAACGGCTGAACAGGACAAAGACCGGCCGCAGGCTGGGATGATATGCGATTTGGCCGTTGTGAGCGTTTTTTGAACTGTGAGGGAGAAAGCAACGGAAAAGCATGATCGATGATGATTTCGACGGGAGGG
>JABLTR010085767.1_pt1 | contig 20032 bp, 14 predicted proteins | sample 7160071 | NCBI WGS metagenome assembly JABLTR01 (sample SAMN14651230, study PRJNA627086) | human gut metagenome | isolation source: feces | host: Homo sapiens | reverse complement strand
GTATGAGGGCATCCAGCCGGACAGCCCCTTTGCCGTCCTGGTGGACACCCTGTCCGCCAGGCGGCTGGAGGAGGCCCTGGCCCTGACGGCCGCCGACGAGCTGCTGGAGGGGAACTACGCCCCCTCTCTCCAGGCCACTCTGGAGGGGGTGGAGGCCTTCTGCGCCGCCGCCGAGGAGGGCAACTGGGACCGGGCGTTCGCCTGCCTGCCCATCCCATTCCCGGCGGTGGGCCGGAAGCGGAAGCGGACCGTGGAGCTCAGCCCCATGGAGGAGGCCCGGGCCCTGGAGGCCACTCAGCGGGTGAAGGACCTGCGGGACGCTGTGAAGGAGCGGTTCGGAAAGCTGTCCGACTGGTTCGACGGGGACAGCGGGGAGCAGCTTGCCGCCCTGGCGGAGAGCCGCCCGGCGGTCCAGGGGCTTATGGACCTGGTGGGGACCTTCCAGGGGGCCTATCAGGCGGAGAAGGCCCGGCGGGGCCTGCTGGACTTCTCCGATCTGGAACACTTCGCCGTCCGCCTGCTCACCCACCCGGAGACGGGAGAGCCCACTCCGCTGGCCCGGACCTGGAGCGCCCGCTACGCCGAGGTGATGGTGGACGAGTACCAGGACACCAATCAGGTGCAGAACGCCATCTTTTCCGCCGTGTCCGACGGGGGAAGAAAGCTCTTTCAGGTGGGGGACGTGAAGCAGTCCATCTACCGCTTCCGGCTGGCCGACCCCACCATCTTTCTAAAAAAGTACCGCAGCTTCCCGGACGGGGACGGGGCGGCGGAGGGGGAGCCCCGGCGGCGGGTGCTCTCCCGGAACTTCCGCTCCCGGAGGCAGGTGCTGGAGGGGTGCAACGACCTGTTCCGGAACATTATGTCTACTGAGTTCGGCGAGCTGGACTACACCGACGACCAGGCCCTGGTCCCCGAGGGCAAGTTCCCGGAGAGTGAACACAAAGAGCTGGAGCTGGACCTGCTGGACCTGTCCTTCCTGGGGGACCGGGAGGAGGGGGAGCGGGAGGACAAGAACCGCCTGGAGGCCCGGTGGGCCGCCCGGCGCATCCGGGCGCTGCTGGATCAGCCTCTGATGGTGAAGGAGGGGGACGGGGAGCGGCCCCTGCGCCCCTCCGACGTGATGATCCTCCTGCGCAGCCCCGGGGTGGTCATGCACCACTACCTGCGGGAGCTGTCCAAGGCGGGGGTCCCCTGGAAGGCGGACAGCGGCGGGGACTTCTTTGAGACCACCGAGGTGAACGTGGCCCTGGCCCTGCTCCAGATCGTGGACAACCCCCGCCAGGACGTGCCCCTCATCGCCGCCCTGCGCTCCCCGGTGTACGGCTTTGACGGGGACAAGCTGGCCCTCCTCCGGGCTGGGAGCAAAAGCGGGGACTTCTACTCTGCCGTGGTCCGCGCCGCCCAGGAGGGAGATGTGGAGTGCCGGGCCTTTTTGGAGGAGCTGGAGGAGCTGCGCTTCGGGGCGGGGGACATGACCTGCCGCCAGCTCATCTGGCACATCTACGAAAAGACCAACCTGCTGGGCCTGTTCGGGGCCGTGCCCGGGGGACAGGAGCGGCAGGACAACCTGCTCTCCCTGTACGCCCTGGCCGGGGAGCTGGAGGACAGCGGCTGCCGCTCCCTGTTCCAGTTCCTCCTGCGCCTGGAGCGCATCCGTTCGGCGGGCGGGAAGTTCTCCGCCGCCTCCTCCGCCCAGGAGGGGGAGGGGGTGTCCATCCTGTCCATCCACCGCTCCAAGGGGCTGGAGTGCCCGGTGGTGCTGGTGTGTGGCCTGTCCCGCCGCTTCAACCGGGACGACCTCATGCGCCCGGTGCTGTTCCACGCCCAGCTGGGGGTGGGCCCCAAGGGCCTGGACCGGGAGCGGATGGTGGAGTACCCCACTCTGGCCCGGTGGGCGGTGGCCCGGCAGCTGGAGCGGGAGATGATGGCTGAGGAGCTGCGCCTGCTGTACGTGGCCATGACCCGGGCCCAGGAGAAGCTGATTTTGTCCATCGCCCTCACTGAGGGGCTCAAGGTCCTGGAGCGGCTGGCGGGGGAGGCGGACGCCCCGGTATCCCCGGCGGCCCTGGAGCGGCAGCAGAGCGTGGGGGCCTGGATTCTCCTCCACGCCCTCACCCGGCCGGAGGCGGAGGGGCTGCGGGCCATGTGCGGCGCCCCGGAGCGCATTGCGGAACATCTGGGTCCCCCCTGGGATATCCGCTGGGTGGAGGGGGCGGGGCTCCAGACGGCCTCGGAGCCCGAGGGCCGCTTTGCCGACCTGCCCGCGGCGGAGCAGGACGGGGAGGCCGGGGAACTGATGGAGGCCCTCACCTGGCGTTACCCCTATGGGGCGGCGTCCGAGATGCCCTCCAAGCTCACCGCCACTCAGCTGAAGGGCCGGGTGCTGGACCAGGAGGCGGCGGAGGAGACCCCCAAGCCCCGAGAGAAAAACCCGGAGCCCATTCAGCGGCCGGACTTCATCGCCCGGGAAAAGGGGCTCACCCCCACAGAGCGGGGGACCGCCCTCCACCTGGCCATGCAGTATCTCCCCCTGGAGGGCGACCACAGCCCGGAGGCCATTGGGGCGGAGCTGGACCGTCTGGCGGCGGAGGGCTTCCTCACCCACCTCCAGCGGGAGGCGGTGGACCCGGCGGTGCCGGCGGCCTTCTTTGCCTCCGATCTGGGAAAGCGGCTGCTGGCCTCTTCCGAGATCCATCGGGAATTCAAGTTTTCCCTCCTGGCCCCCGCCTCGGACTACGGCCCCGGGCTGGAGGGGGAGGAGGTGCTCCTCCAGGGGGTCATCGACTGCTGGTTTGCGGAGGGGGACGGGCTTACCGTCCTGGACTTCAAGAGCGACCGCATCCGCCCCGGCGGCGAGGGGGCCCGGGCGGAGGAGTACCGCCCCCAGCTGGAGGCCTACAGCCGGGCCCTGGAGCGGGTCACCGGGCGGAAGGTTTTCCGGCGGGTGCTGTGGTTTTTTGCCACGGGACAGTCGTGGGAGCTGTGATGAAACAAGACGAGCGGGGCCGGCGGAACTGACCGCCGGCCCCGCCTTTGAGGGGGATCTTTTCGGCCTGTTTGAGGCGTGAAAATTTTTGTCAAAAAATTTTGAAAAAACTATTGACATTTCCGCCGGCCTTGCGTATAATAGCACCTGTCCTCGCGAGAGGGCGGAACAAAAAACCAAAAAATAGCGGGATTGTGTAAGGGTAGCACGACAGACTCTGACTCTGTTTGTGAGGGTTCGAATCCTTCTCCCGCTGCCAAAACAAAAGGCAACTGCGAAAGCAGTTGCCTTTTGTTTTGGATTCCGGCGGCTAGAGGCGAATGCTCAGGGCGGTGAAGCCGCCCATCTCCGCTGCGCAGTGCGTCTGCAACCTAATTTATGTGTGAGACGAGAACAACCAGATTCCGGTTTTTAATGTAGACAATACAGAAGCTTGACAGGCCCCTGAAATCCAAAATGGGATTTCAGGGGCCTGTATGCGCTGTGGATATCTATGCGGACAGACCGCTTTGCTGCACGGTTTAGAGATGTGGGATGATCTCGCAGCCGATCTCCTCCAGTTTCTCATCCACCCAGGGGCGGACGTAGCTCCCGCGCTCCAGAATATCCTTCTGGATCAGCGCCTCCTTGGCCTGCACCTGCTGGGTGGCGGCCAGCACGGCCTCCGCGTCCTCCGGACGGATCACAATGACCCCGTCCGCGTCGCCCACGATGATGTCCCCGGGATGGACCAGGACATTTCCCACCGACACAGGGGTGTTGATCTCGCCGGGGCCGTTCTTATAGGGGCCGTTGGGGGTGGTGCCGATGGCGTAGACCGGGAAGTCGGTAAAGGTGCGAATGGTGTCCGAATCCCGGATGCTGCCGTCCACCACAATGCCGGCGATCCCGCGCACGCGGCAGTAACTCACCATCAGTTCTCCAAAGATAGAGCGGCTGGGGTCGCCCCCCGCGTCGATGATAAACACGTCGCCCGGCTTGGCCAGATCCATGGCCTTGTGGAACATCAGGTTGTCCCCCTCGGGAACCTTGATGGTGAAGGCGGTGCCCAGAAGGGGGGAGTCGTTCATGGGGCGGATGCGGTAGTTCATGGCCGCCGTGCGGCCCATGCAGTCGTCAATGTTTGCCACCGGGAGGCCGGCGAACTGATCTACCAGCGCCCGGTCCGGGCGGTCAAAGTCCAGAATGATTTTACAGCCTTTGCTCATAATTCCATTACCTCGGTTCCTGTATTTTAAATCTGCTCCATCATGCGACGGATCTGCTCCACCGCCTTTTTCAGCTCCTCGTCGCTGGCCGCGAAAGAGAAGCGGACGCAGCTGTCGTCCGTGCCATAGGCGATGCCGGGAACGCCCACCACCTTGGCCTGATTCAAAATCCGGTCGCATACGCCCTCGGAGTCCAGGCCGGGAATATCAAATTTGACCCAGGCGTAGAAGGCCCCCTCTGGGTAGGAGCAGGTCACCCCGTCAATGGCGTTGAGGCCGCCCACAAACAGATCCCGGCGGCGCTCATACTGCCGGCGCATGTCCTCGATCTCCTGGGTGCAGTCCAGAGCGACCACGGCCGCCTTCTGGATGAAGCCGCTGACGCAGGACATGGTGTGCTGAAAGAGCTTATACATGACCGTTTTGATCTCCGGCGTAGTAGCCAGATAGCCGATGCGCCAGCCGGTCATAGCGACGCTCTTGGAGAAGCCGTTGACCGTGATGACCCGGGAGGCGATGGAGGGGTAGGAGGCCATACTGATGTTCTCATAGCCGGTATAGACGATGCGCTCATAGATCTCATCGGCTAGGAGCACCAGATCGGGGTGGTTGAGCAGAAACTGCTCGATGGCGTCCGCCTCCTCCCGGGAGAGCACCTTTCCGGTGGGGTTGTTGGGGTAGTTGATGATGAGCATTTTGGTCTTTTCCGTCACAAACTGTTCCAGCTGCTCCAGAGTGATTTTGTAGTTGGTCGCCAGAGGGAGACGCACCGGGACAGGGGTGGCGGCAGAGGCTTCAATGATGGAAGGGTAGGACACCCAGCCGGGCTCCAGGTACATGACCTCATCCCCGGGGTTCACCAGGCTCCGGACGGCCAGATAGATGGCAAACTTTCCGCCGGGGGTCACCACGATCCCCTCGGGGGAGTAGGAGCAGCCGTTCTCCTCCGCCAGTTTTCTGGCGATGCGCTCCCGTAGCTCCGGCAGGCCGGGGCCCACAGTGTAGTGGGTGTACCCCTGGCTGACCCAGCGGAACATCTCATCCCGAATTTTTTGAGGGGTGTCAAAGTCCGGCTCACCGCCGGCCAGGTTGATGACCTCCGGATCGACGGCCTGCAGCTGCTTGGCCTTGGCCATGAAAGTCATAGACTTGGAGGGCTGAAGCTGGCTGATTTCGCGGTTAAATGTCAACATATGTACGAAAACCTCCTTTGTATTGTGTCAGCTGTTGAATACGTCCTTGTCCAGTTTGCCCAGACGGTTGGAGATGATGACGGTACCGGCCAGATCCCCTACGTTGTTCAAAACGGTGTGAGCAGGGTCGATAGTGGGCCAGATGGCAGCCAAAATGGGAATCAGACTCAGCGGCATGCCCAGAGATTCCATCAGGACGGTAGACATGACCACGCCGGCCCCTTTGACGCCGGCAGCGCCGATGGAGAGGATAATGCCTAAAAACACAAACTGAATGATTCGGGAGAAGGTGAGCTCAAATCCATATAGATTAGAAGCAAAGACACAGCACAGGCCTACAAACAGGGCAAAGCCATTCATGCCGCAGGTGTTGCCCAGAGGAAGCGTAAAACCATAAATATTTTCCGGGACACCCAACTTTTCCTCGGCGGTGCGGATGGAGACGGGCAAGGTGGCGGCAGAGGAGGTGGTAGTGATGGCTACGATCATCGGGGCGGTGATTTTCTTCATGAACCGGATACCATCCAGACCGCCCAGCACCTTGACCAGGAGTGGATACAGGATAAATAGGATCAGCACAGCGCAGATGTTGTCCGTAATCATGAAACCGATGACCTCCATCATGGTAGCGCTGCTGACAGTGCTGACCATGGTGGCCATAAGGGAAGCAATGCCGAAGGGGGAGAAGGCCATAACAAATTCCGTGATCTTCAGCATGGTCTCGCTGGCCTGATCGATGAAAGAGACGAGGCCGGCTACCTTTTCACCAAGCGTCAGGAGAGCAACGCCCAAAAACAGAGAGAATACAATGATCTGAAGCATATCTGCATTGTACATGGATACCACAATGTTATCCGGGAACCAGGCAATGACGTTGTCAATGAAATTATAAGTAGATTCCTCTACCTGTACGCTGGCATCCAAAAATTCCGTGGTGCCGGTGCCCGGCTTGGTAATGAATCCGGCCACAATGCCCACAGCGGCGGCAAAGCCGGAGGTCGCCACGATCCAGAGCACAAACCGAAGGCCCACAGAGGTGAGCTGCTTGACGTCGCCCATTTTACAGATTCCGCTGGTGATGCTGAAGAAGACAAGCGGGACGATCAGCATTTTCAGCATCCGCAGGAACACGTCCCCGATAGGGGAGAGAAATTCCGCCGCCGCCGGAGAGAGAAAGCCGATGGCGAGGCCGATGACGATACCGATCAGAATCTGTGTGCCGAGGGAGAGCTTTTTTAGTTTTTTCATGGTTTCCAACTCCTTTACATGTTCACATAATTGTTGTCATACAGTGTTCGGACGTCCGTTTAATAATGGCAGAGGTGCCGCAGTGGGCTGTTGCGGTGTGTATGCGTAAGCTGATGTCAGAAGAGAGAAAAGAAATGTTTAGAATAAGTTTTTATTTTTACAATAATAAATAAAGATATTTTTATTTTACAACAAAACTCTTTGTTGTAAAGATGGTAAAATAGAGAAAAGCACAGGATAATTTTGTGCAAAAAGAATAATGCGCTGTGCAGCCTCTTTCTTTTGTCGGCAAAATATGTATAATAAACATCAGCAAACAACGGCTTTTTAGCGCGGCGGAAGGGGATCAGGAGACCATGAACAATCGGTTAAATGCACGGGTAGCCTCGGTGTCGCTGCCGCCCAAGGTGCAGAAGGTGGCAAACTATGTGATGGAGAATCTGCAGGAGTGCTGTTTTCTCTCCTCTACAGAGCTGGCAGACCGGCTGGAGGTGAGTTACTCCTCGGTGATCCGCTTGACCAAACTGCTGGGGTTTACCGGGTACTCAGAGTTCCAGAATTTTTTGCGGGAGGTATACTGGGAAACCCAGGAGATTCTCAGCGACTCTGTGATGATCCCGGTAGAGCGTCTGGACCAGATCATTCAGCAGGGCAGGACTTCCCCGGTGCAGGACCTGGTGGCCGCCCATGTGCTCTCCAACATCCAGAGCACGCTGGTCAACAATCCGGTCTCCCAATTTGAGGCGGCCTGTGAGATCATTTTGAACAGCCAGTGCAAGTATATCCTGGCCAACCGGGGCTGCCACTGCATCTCAGCGTTCTTGAATGTGATCCTCCGGCAGATGCTTCCCCACGTGTACCAGTTTGCGGCCAACGGACAGAATATCTTTGATTTTGTCAGCGACCTGGGGCCTGAAGACTGCGCCATTGTCATCTCCTTCCCACGATACTCCAGTCTGACCATCAAGGCGGCGGAGATGGCGAAGGAGCAGGGGGCCAAGATCATCCTGCTGACCAATCAGGCCACCAGTCCTCTGGCCCCCATCGCGGACGTTCTGCTTCTGGCCCGGTGCCAGAGCAGCGACTACTACAACTCCTATGTGGCCGCCCTGATGGCGGCGGAACTGCTGTGCGCCCACCTGTCCCGCATGACCCACTATTCTAACCGGGAACTGCTCCAGAGGATCGACGAATACACCAGTCAATTTGGAGATTTCTAAGTCCGCGATCCTGCAAAGTCCTGATAAGTAAAAAACGTCCCCTGATGCGGCGGAAGCCTGCTTCAGGGGACGTTTTTCTTTTTGATATATTAGTCAGGAATCGCCTTCGTCCTCATCTTCCGCCCCCAGCTGGGCGCGGATGTAGGGGGCGAAGATGCGCTCCAGGAAAAGGGACTGGAACAGGGCGGTGAGGCCGGGGAACAGGACCAGGGCGATGAGGGGGATGCGCAGGAGCAGTTCCAGGGCCAGGTAGAGCTCCAGGGCCATGGCCAGGGTGGAGGGCAGGTGGACGATGGCCAGCCGGGCGCAGTTGGACAGCAGCCCTCCCACGCCGAAGGTGAACCGGGAGAGCACCGGAAAGAGGTAGCAGGCCACCCCCAGGGGGAGCAGGAGGAGAAAGGTGTAGCACAGATAAAAGACCGACTCGGCGGTCCCCGCCGCGGCCATCTGATAGGCCAGGCCGTGGAGAAAGAGCAGGGCCGCCCCCACCGCCAGCACCACCAGCGTGGTCAGAACGCCCACCTTCAGGTTGTCCCGGAAGGTGCGGAAAAACAGAGTCCAGCTGTCTCTGCGGTTGCCCCGAATGCACTGCACCACTGTGTGGTAGAGGGCGGCGCTGGCCGGCCCCAGGGTAACCACAGGCAGGGAGCAGGCCAGCCAGAACACGCTGAGGATCATCAGGTCCACCAGCTTTCCGGTGACGCGCCAGATGCTGTTTTCCGGGTTGAAGATGGCCATAGCGGGGCCTCCTTTCGACGGCGGGCCCGGCGATTCCTCGCCGGGCCCGCGTAGGGTTTTACTTGCTTAAAATTGGGATGCGGTGTGAGACGGAACGATCAGTTCAGCTCAGGCAGAGAGGCGGCGGCCACGCTCTGGCCCACCCGGCGGGCCTTCTCGTCGGGCAGAGTGGGGTTGATCTTGCCGGCCACCTCGGGGTACTCGTCGGCCAGAACCTGCTTGCACACGTCCAGGATGATGTCGCCGCCACGGCCGGACATGACCCGGCCCAGGAGCAGCACGTGCTTGAAGCCGTAGAAGTGGTGGTACAGAGCCAGGGAGTGGCCCAGGTACACGCCGATGGAGCGGTAGATAGCCTCGGCGGGGGAGCCGGGAACCTCCATGAGCTTTTGGACCTCCTTGAGCTTCTCGGCGGGGGAGAGGTCCGCGGACAGGTTGATGCCGGCGGCGGGGGCCAGCTTGATGACGGAGTCCTGGGAGAAGTACTTCACGCCGCAGCCGATGTCCCCGGACCACTCGTCCTCCATGGCGCTGGGGGACACGTCCACCGGGGCGAAGGCCAGCTCGTTGAGCCAGCCGGTGATGTTGCCGTTCTGGTCCACGTAGCCCACCGCCTCGCTGGTGCCCATGGCGATGCCCAGGATGTTGTTCTCCTCCAGGCTCATGGCGCCGGCCAGGGCGGACACGTCGCCGTCGTTGGCCACCACATAGGGCACATCCCCGAAGGTGTCCTTGATGGCCCGGATGTAGATGTCCTTCACCTTGGCGTCAAACAGGTCCTTGGGGACCTTCAGGAACAGGGAGGCCACCATGGTGCGGTTCTCAATGTAGATGCCGGCGGAGGACACGCCCACCGCATCCACCCGGGGCATGTGGGCCGCGGCGGACTTCAGGGCGGAGACGATCCCCTCATAGTGGTAGTCCGGGTCGGCGGTGGTCTTGGGGAACCACACCACCTCCTCGGAGAAGACGGGCTCTCCGTCGATGACGGCGGACACCTTTCGGTCGGAGCCGCCCGCGTCAAAGCCGATGCGGCAGCCGCCCAGGTGGCGGCCCACCGCCTGGGGATTGCTCTTCTCGGCGGGCACCTGGTCGCAGTACACCACCTCAAAGGGCTTCTCGTACACGTTGGACATGAAATCAGCGTCAAAGGCCCGCTTGCCGCCCACGCAGTAGGTGGCCTTCATGGCCTCATAGACTGCCTTGCTGCCGCTGAGGTAGACCTTGAAGCCGCCCTTCATCCACAGGAGCATTTTGATGAGCCGGTCCACATAGTAGATGTCGGCCTCAGCCATCTCCGGGGTGCCGTGGATAAAGGTCTTATAGACGGCCACCTCGCCGCCGGCCCGCTCCACCGCCACGTCCAGGGGCTGCTTGGCGTCCTTCAGAAAGGCCGCGTTGAACTTGCCCAGGGGAAGAAAGCCGGGGTCCAGCTCCGGCACATGTTTCACCGAGACTTCAATTCCAAGGTGCTTCATTGTATGAACCCTCCCGTTTTTGTAGGAAATACACAGGGTATCTTCCTATATAGACTATCAGCTTTTTTTGATCTGTCAAGCATATTTTCATAAAATTGAAAATTATTTTCTGACTATCTATTGACGGGGGGAAACCGGACGGGTATGATGGAAGCAGCAGGGGGAGCATTTCCCCCCAGATTTGGAAAGGTGGAATGAATATGGATCTGTCTGTCCGGCTGCAGAGCCATCAGAAGTGGATCAAGGAGGAACTGGAGCGGAGCATCCGCTTCTGGCTGAAGAATGGAATGGACCCGGTGCACGGCGGCGTATACACCTGCCTGGACCGGGAGGGAAAGGTGTTCTCCACCGATAAGAGCGTGTGGATGCAGGGCCGGTGCGCCTGGACCTTCGCCTACCTGTGCCATGTGTACGGGGTGAAGGAGGAGTGGCTGGAGGCCAGCAAGAGCTGCCTGGACTTCATGGAGAAGTACTGCATCAACCGCCAGGCGGGCGACCGCATGTACTTCACCGTCACCGGCGACGGCAAGCCCCTGCGCCAGCGCCGCTACTGCTTCTCCGAGGGGTTTTATGCCATCGCCAACGCGGAATACTACGGCGTGACCGGGGAGAAGGAGTGCCTGGAGCGGGCCCGCCGGGCCTATGACCTGATCTGGAACCTGAACCAGGGGCTCATCGACGACCCCACCGGCATGGGTCCCAAGACCATTCCCGAGACCCGGTCCGGCCGGGCTCTGGCCAACCCCATGATCTACCTGAACATCACCTCCGTGCTGCGCCGGGTGGACCCGGAGCAGGAGGCCCTCTACAATGAGCGGGCCCAGAAGTGCGTGGATGAGATCTTCCAGTACCACTACAAGCCCGAGCTGGGCTGCACCCTGGAGAGCGTGGACCTGGACGGCACCCCCCGCCTGGATGTGACCGAGGGCCGGGTGGTCAACCCCGGCCACGACATCGAGTGCTCCTGGTTCCTCATGGAGGACGCCAACCGGAAGGGGGACAAGAAGCAGCACGAGATCGCCATGAAGATCTTTGACCAGGCCATCAACGCCGGCTGGGACTATGAGTACGGCGGCCTGCTCTACTTTATCGACTGCCTGGGCCGTCCCCCCGAGGCCTATGAGCATGACATGAAGCTGTGGTGGCCCCACGACGAGACCATGATCGCCAGCCTGATGATCTTCCGGGACACCGGGGATGAGAAGTACCTCACCTGGTTTGAGCGGACCATGGACTACTGCAAGGAGCACTTCTCCGACCCGGAGTTCGGCGACTGGTACGGCTATCTCCGCCGGGACGGCAAGCCCACCATGCCTGCCTGCAAAGGCAGCACCTTCAAGGGCCCCTTCCACCTGCCCCGCATGCTCATCATGTGCGACCAGATGCTGGACCAGATCCTGGCCAAGCAGGCCTGAGCCCCGTTCCGCAGTGCGACCCGTGTAAAAGGAGACCGGCATGCCCTTTGGAAATGTCTTTGAAAAGATCAACAGTGAATACTATCAGCTCACCGGCGCGGAGAAGCGGGTGGCCGACTATGTGGTGGCCCACCAGCAGAAGACCCAGTTCATGTCCATCTCCGAGCTGTCGGAGGAGTGCGGCGTGGCGGAGGCCACCATCTCCCGCTTTTGCCGCCGGCTGGATTACAAGGGCTACAACGCCTTCAAGCTGGCCATCGCCAACTCCACCGCCGGACGGGTGGACGCCCCCCCGCCGGAGAGCGAGATCACGCCGGAGGACACCATTGAGGAGCTGAGCCAGAAGCTCTACGTCATCGACCGGGACGCCATGGCCCAGACCCTGGAGCTGATCCGGCCCGACGACATCCGCCGGGCGGCGGACATCCTCTCCTCGGCGGATAAGGTGCTGTGTATGGGACAGGGGGGATCTATGCTCCTGGCCCAGGAGTGCGCCCACCTGTTCAGCACCAGCCTGCCCAACTACCATGCGGTGATGGACTCCCATCTGCAGGCCATCGCCTGCTCCCATCTGACGGACAAGGACGCGGTGCTCTACTACTCCTACTCCGGCTCCACCGAGGAGCTGCTGAAAAACCTGAAGATCGTCTGGGAGCGGAAGGCAAAGGTCATCCTGATCACCCGGTTTCCCAAATCTCCCGGGGCCTCCTATGCCCACGTGGTGCTCCAGTGCGGCTCCAAGGAGGGGCCGCTCCAGGTGGGCTCGGTGGCCGCCCGGGTGGCCCAGCTCTACCTCACCGACGTGCTCTTCCACGAGGTGTGCCGCCGGCACCCGGACCAGTGCGCCGCCATCCGGCAGGTGGTGGCCGAGGCCCTCTCCGACAAGCACATCTGAGAGGGGCTGGATTTTGACGGAAATCCGCCAGAAATTGGAGATTTTGAAGAAAAGTTTCTGAATGTAAGTCATGTGTAAAATTTTTTTAAAAATCATATTGACAAACCTCGATTAAAATTATACAATCCATACAACGGTGATGGAGTCACAAACATCGATTTTATGAAAAATGAAGGAGGAACCAATATGAACATGAAAAGACCTCTTGCATTCCTGCTGGCCGCGGGCATGACCCTCGGTCTGGCCGCCTGCGGCGGCAACGGCGGCACGAGCGGCTCCGGCTCGTCCGGCTCTTCCGGCTCCGCCGACGGCAGCGCTGTCACCCTGGACCTGTGGGCCTTCAACATCGGCGGCTTCACTGAGGCCTCCAACTGGGACACCATCCTCGCAGCGTTTAATGAGCAGCACCCCGACATCACCGTGAACGTGACTCCCATCAACTATCAGGACGGTGACCAGAAGCTGACCTCCGCCATCACCTCCAACAGCGGTCCCGACATCATCTTCGAGGGCCCCGAGCGCATCGTGGGCAACTACGCCCGTGAGGGCCTGATGGTGGACCTGTCCGACCTGTGGACCGCCAGCGGCTCCGACATCGCCGAGGGCATCTCCAGCGTCTCTCAGCTGGACGGCACCTACTACATGTACCCCCTGAGCGTGGCCGCCCACTGCATGGCCATCAACTATGAGGTCTTCGAGGCCGCCGGCGCCCTCCAGTACATCGACGAGGAGACCCGCACCTGGTCCACCGACGACTTCGTGGCCGCCATGGAGGCCATCAAGACCGCCATCGACAACGGCACCGTCTCTCTGGCCACCCCCGGCATCGTTTACTGCGGCGCCCAGGGCGGCGACCAGGGCACCCGCGCTCTGGTGAACAACCTGTACTCCGACTACTACGTGAATGACGACGGCACCTCCTACAACGCCAACAGCGCCAACAACGTGAAGGCTCTGACCCTGCTGCAGGAGATGGTGAACGAGGGCTCCCTGTCCGCCAACGCCAGCTACGCTGCCGCTGACGAGCTGCAGGCCTTCGCCAACCAGACCTGCGCCGTCACCTTCTGCTGGAACTACTCCAACTACACTCAGTACGCCGAGCAGACCCAGTTCACCCCCTTCGCCATGGCCTTCCCCTCTGACGACAGCCAGCCCGAGCTGGAGATGGCCGGCCCCTACGGCTTCGGCGTGTTCGACAAGGGCGACGAGGCCAAGATCGAGGCTGCCAAGACCTTCATCGACTTCGTGTGCAACGACCAGACCGTGGGTACCGAGGCCGTGAAGACCACCGGCTTCTTCCCCGTCCACGCCGACTGGGGCGATGTGTACGCCGGTGACGCCGACGCCGACCTGCGCGCTCCCTTCGCTCTGATGAGCGACTACCTGGGCCGCTACTACAACCTGACCGGCGGCTGGACCGAGCAGCGCGCCCTGTGGTGGCCCATGCTGGCTGAGATCCTGACCACCGGCGCCGACGTGCAGACCGCGGCCGACAGTTTCGTGGAGCAGGCCAACGCCAACATCGCGTAACCATCCGGTTCAACCGAAAATATTATGCACTCATGTGCCCGCTCCCTTCGTGAGAGGGGGCGGGCACATCCTTTTTTCTCCCCTGTCTGACGTGTGTGAGGAAGAAAATACCCTAAAAAAGGGAGGAGACATCTATGGCGCAAACCAGCGCGGCGGCCCCCGCTCAGGGGAAGCCGAAAAAGCAAAAGCAGTCCCCCTATTCCGGCATGAGCAAGGCGCTGATCCGGCGTGAGACCATCTCCGCCTACTGCTTTCTGATCCCCAGCCTCATCTTCTTTGTGACCTTCGTGGTCGTCCCCATGTTCATCTGCGTGTTTTACAGCTTCACGGAGTATGGCCTGGGCGGCGTGAAGGGCTTTGCCGGTTTGGAAAACTACGTCAAGCTGTTCCAGGACCCCATCTTCCACAAGGGCTTTATGAACACGGTGCTCATCGTGGTGGTGGCGGTGCCCACCGTCACCGCCTTCTCCCTGTGGGTGAGCTCCGCCATCTACAAGATGCACGCCATCCCCCGGTCCTTCTTCCGGTGCGTGTTCTACCTGCCGGTGGTCACCGGCTCGGTGGCCATCACCGTGGTGTGGAAGTGGATTCTGGACCCCTACAACGGCATCCTCAACCAGGTGGCCGGAACCTCCGGCTTTGACTGGCTGGGCAACCAGAAAACCGCCATCTGGTTTATCATCCTGATCCTGTTCACCACCTCCATCGGCCAGCCCATCGTGCTGTATGTGGCGGCCCTGGGCAACGTGGACCAGTCCCTCATCGAGGCGGCCCAGGTGGACGGCGCCACCAAGCTCCAGGTGTTCTGGAAGATCAAGTGGCCCCAGATCATGCCCACCACTCTGTATGTGCTGGTCATCACCACCATCAACTCCTTCCAGTGCTTCGCTCTGATCCAGCTGCTGACCAAGGGCGGACCGCTGAACTCCACCATGACCATCATGTACCAGGTGTACGACACCGCCTACCGGCTCAACGATCTGGGCTATGCCTGCGCCATCGGCGTGGTGCTGGCCATCATTATCGCGATTTTCTCCGCCATCCAGTTCAAAGTGGCGAAGACCGACAATTAAGGAGGGGGCGAGCAAATGAATAAGAAAACCGATCTGACCGGCACCTCCAAGGGCTATAAGATTTTCTCCGTGATCATTCTGGTGGCCATGGTGCTGTTCTTCCTGTTCCCCCTGTACTGGATTGTTACCGGCTCCTTTAAGGATCGAATTGAGATTACCGCCCGGGAGCCCATCTGGTTCCCCATGGACCCCACGGTGGAGAACTACGCGAAGCTGTTTGACAACCCCGCCTTCCTGTGGCTGTTCAACATCATCTTCATCTCGGCGGCGGCCATGATCCTCACCTGCATCACCGCCTCTCTGGCTGGGTACGCCCTGGGCAAGAAGCGGTTCATCGGCCGGGGCGTCCTGTTCACCATCATCATCTGCGCCATGGCCCTGCCCAAGCAGGTCATCGTCATTCCCCTGGCCCAGCTGATGACGTTCCTCCACCTGAAAGATACCCTGTGGGCGGTGATCCTGCCCACGGTGGGCTGGCCCTTCGGCGTATTTCTGATGAAGCAGTTCTCCGAGAGCATCCCCACCGAGATCCTGGAGGCCGCCCGGGTGGACGGCGCCGGGGAGCTGCGCACCTTCGCCAGCGTGGTCTTCCCCATGATCAAGCCGGGCATCGGAGCCCTGGCCATCTTCACCTTCGTGAACACCTGGAACGACTACTTCCTCCAGTTGGTCATGCTGATCAATGAGGAGAGCTGGACCCTGCCTCTGGCCATCGCCAACATGCAGGGCGAAATGTCCACCGACTACGGCCTCATTATGGCGGGCGCGGCCCTGGCCTCCGTCCCCATTATCATCGTGTTTATCGCCTTCCAGAAGTATTTCACCCAGGGCATCGCCATGGGCGCGGTGAAGGGGTGAGCCCATGATCTACGCCAAGAACGCGGACGCCCTGGCTTACCGGGGCATTCACCCCAACCTGGACCTGGCCCTGGAGCACATCACCCCCGAATTCCTGGCCTCCCTCCGGGACAACCAGCGGGTGGAGCTCAAGGGGGATCTGGTGTACTGCACCCGGTTCACCTATGAGACCATCCCCCAGGAGGAGAGCTTCTTCGAGGCCCACCGCCGCTACCTGGACATCCACATCATGGTGGAGGGGGAGGAGCGGGTGGACATGAACCGCCCGGAGGACTTGAAGCTCACCGACGCCCAGGAGGGCAACGACTTCTATGCCTACCAGGGGGAGAGCTGGCACTCCACCGTGCTCAAGCCCGGGGAGTTCCTGGTGGTGTTCCCCGGGGACGCCCACCGCATCAAGGTGCAGGTGGACGGGCCCAAAACTGTCAGCAAAGCGGTGTTTAAGGTGTGCATTGACGCCTGAACCGCCGCCCTCCCGGCGGGGCTGATCGTATCCGCCGGGGAATCTTGAAACTTGGAGAGACCGAATTATGAAGGATTTCAGCAAATATCAGGGGATCATCCCCGCATTCTACGCCTGCTATGACGAGAAGGGCGACATCAGCCCCGCCGCCGTCCGGGCCCTGACCGAGCACTTCATCCAGAAGGGGGTCAAGGGCGTCTATGTGGGCGGCTCCTCCGGCGAGTGCATCTACCAGAGCGTGGCCGAGCGCAAGCTGGTGCTGGAGAATGTGATGGCCGTGGCCAAGGGCAAGCTCACCGTCATCGCCCACGTGGCCTGCAACAACACCGCCGACAGCCGAGAGCTGGCCGCCCACGCGGAGGCCCAGGGTGTGGACGCCATCGCCGCCATCCCCCCCATCTACTTCCACCTGCCGGAGCACGCCATCGCGAAGTATTGGAACGACATCTCCGACGCCGCCCCCAACACCGACTTCATCATCTACAACATCCCCCAGCTGGCCGGCGTGGCCCTCACCATGTCCCTGCTGAAGGAGATGCTGAAGAATCCCCGGGTCGTCGGCGTGAAGAACTCCTCCATGCCCGTCCAGGACATCCAGATGTTCCACGACGAGGGGGCCATCGTGTTCAACGGGCCCGACGAGCAGCTGCTCTCCGGCCTGGCGGCCGGGGCCATCGGCGGCATCGGCGGCACCTACGGGGCCATGCCTGAGCTGTACCTGAAGATCCGGGAGCTGTTCCTGGAGGGCAAGATGGAGCAGGCCAGAGAGATCCAGAACGAGTGCTGCCGCATCATCTATAAGATGTGCTCCGCCAAGGGCAACATGTACGCCGTCATCAAGGCCATTCTGCGCAAGCAGGGCGGGCCCGACTGCGGCGGGGTGCGCCTGCCCCTGGCCGCCCTGACCGAGGCCGACCAGGCCGTGGTGGACGAGAGCGCCGCCATGATCCAGGCCGCCATTGCCAAATACTGCTGAGAGGAGTTCCCCTTCCATGCGAATTTATGAATGCGCGGACTACCGCGCCATGAGCCGCCGGGCGGCCAGCCTGATCGCCGCCCAGGTCGTTTTGAAGCCCGAGGGAGTTCTGGGCCTGGCCACCGGCTCCACCCCCATCGGACTGTACAGCCAGCTGGTGGAGTGGTACAAGCAGGGCGACCTGAGCTTCGCCGGCATCCGCTCCGTCAACCTGGACGAGTACCTGGGCCTGGCCCCCACCCACGAGCAGAGCTACCGCTATTTCATGCAGCAGAACCTGTTCGACCACATCGACATCAAGCCCGAGAACACCCACGTGCTCAACGGCCTGGCCGCGGACCCCGACGCCGAGTGCGCCGCCTATGACCAGCTCATCCGGGAGCTGGGGGGCGTGGACCTGCAGCTGCTGGGCATGGGCCACAACGGCCACATCGCCTTTAACGAGCCCGGGGACAACTTCGGCCTGGGCACCCACGTGGTCAGCCTGTCCGAGCGCACCATCGACGCCAACCAGCGGTTCTTTGAGAACCGGGACCAGGTGCCCCGCCAGGCTCTGAGCATGGGCATCAAGAGCATCATGGGCGCCCGGCGCATCCTGGTGGTGGTCAGCGGCGAGGACAAGGCCGACGCGGTGTGCAAGGCCGTCACCGGACCGGTCACCGACCAGGTGCCCGCTTCCGTCCTCCAGCTCCACCCCGACGTGACTCTGGTGGGCGACACGGCCGCCCTGTCCAAGCTGAAAGAGGCAGGTGTACCCGTATGCGGATAACCGGCGGACAGGTCTTTGACCTGGAACAGGGTTTCGTATCCCGGGACGTGTGCTTTGACGGAGAGAAGCTGGAGCAGAGCAGCGCCGACGGAAAGACCTATGACGCGTCCGGCTGCTATGTGATCCCCGGCCTCACCGACCTGCATTTCCACGGCTGCGTGGGGGAGGACTTCTCCGACGCCACCCCGGACGGCCTCCAGAAGATGGCCGACTACGAGCTCAGCCGGGGCGTCACCCAGATCTGCCCGGCGGGCATGACCCTGGGGGAGGACCAGCTCACCCGCATTTGTGAAAACGCCGCCGCCCACCGGGCCAAGAACCCCGGGGGCGCGGAGCTGGTGGGCCTCCACCTGGAGGGGCCCTTCCTGTGCAAGGCCAAGAAGGGGGCCCAGAACGAGGCCTTCCTCCACGACCCGGACCCGGCCATGCTCCACCGCCTGCAGCAGGCGGCCCAGGGCATGGTGAAGCTGGTCACCCTGGCGGCCGAGCAGCCCGGCGCCCTGGAGTTTATCCGGAGCGCACAGGAGGACGGGATCACCGTCAGCCTGGGCCACACTACGGCGGACTATGACACCGCCTGCGCCGCCTATGAGGCGGGGGCCCGTCAGGCCACTCACCTGTTCAACGCCATGCCCCCCTTCACCCACCGGGCTCCCGGCGTGGTGGGGGCGGCCTTCGACCACCCCCAGGTGAAGGTGGAGCTCATCTCCGACGGCGTGCACATCCACCCCTCGGTGGTCCGCGCGGTGTTCCAGCTGTTCGGAGCTGGCCGGGTCATCCTCATCTCCGATTCCCTGCGGGCCACGGGCATGCCCGATGGCCGCTACCCCTTCGGGGGCCAGGAGATCGAGGTCCACGGCAACCGGGCCACCATGGCGGACGATCCCAACACCCTGGCCGGCTCCGTGTCCGACCTGATGGCCTGCATGAGGAGCGCGGTGTCCTTCGGCATCCCCCTCCACGACGCGGTGCGGGCCGCGGCGGTGAACCCCGCCCAGGTGCTGGGTGTCTTTGACCGGCTGGGCAGCCTGGATGTGGGCAAGACGGCCAATCTGGCCATTCTGGACCAGGATCTGAACCTGAAAGACGTATTTTTCCGCGGCCAGCTGGTGGACCGCGGCGCATAAACCGGCATACCCCCAATCTCATGCCCTCCGCCTCTACTCCATTTTCATAGGGCGGAGGAGCGGTCAAAAAGGAGGAAAAAGCCGCCGGGCCGGCGGTGCGGCAGTGTGGAGACCTGCCGTAAAGCCCGGGGAGTTTCGCTCTCCCCGGACGAGAGGGTACTTGCGGAGGCATTGCCCTTACGGCCCACGCATATGGCAACGGTATCCCTGAAGAATGTAAAGAAGATCTATGACAACAAGGTGACCGCCGTCCACGATTTCAACCTGGAGATCGCGGACAAGGAGTTCATCGTATTGGTAGGCCCCTCCGGCTGCGGCAAGTCCACCACCCTGCGGATGATCGCCGGCCTGGAGGACATCTCCGAGGGCGACCTGCTCATCGGCGGCAAGCGGATGAACGACGTGGAGCCCAAGGACCGGGACATCGCCATGGTGTTCCAGAGCTACGCCCTGTATCCCCACATGACCGTGTATGAGAACATGGCCTTTGCCCTGAAGCTGCGCAAGGTGCCCAAGGAGGAGATCGACAAGAAGGTGCGGGAGGCCGCCGAGATCCTGGACATCACCCAGTATCTGGAGCGCAAGCCCAAGGCCCTGTCCGGCGGCCAGCGCCAGCGCGTGGCCATCGGCCGCGCCATCGTCCGGGACCCCAAGGTGTTCCTGATGGACGAGCCGCTGTCCAACCTGGACGCCAAGCTGCGCAACCAGATGCGGGCCGAGATCATCAAGCTGCGTCAGCGCATCGACACCACCTTCGTCTACGTCACCCACGACCAGACCGAGGCCATGACCCTGGGCGACCGCATCGTCATCATGAAGGACGGCTTCATCCAGCAGATCGGCACCCCCCAG
>JABLTR010028642.1_pt1 | contig 20044 bp, 17 predicted proteins | sample 7160071 | NCBI WGS metagenome assembly JABLTR01 (sample SAMN14651230, study PRJNA627086) | human gut metagenome | isolation source: feces | host: Homo sapiens | reverse complement strand
TCAGGAGAAGGCAATCGCCGCCGCCAAGGCGCTGGCCGAGGAAGGCTGATTCCAAACACAAAACAGCCGCCCCAACCGGGGCGGCTGTTTTTATGAAGCAAGATGGGCCGCCCAATCGGGCAGTCCATTTCTGTTAAGACATAAAACTCCGCATGTGTTCAAAGCATCGGTCCAGATCTTTTCGGGTCTGTTTTTGTGCCTGCTCCAGGTACTCCCAGACGGCCTCCAGACCGTCGCTGTATGGACGAGACTGGGCCATAGCCGCAGAGACCGCCCCCACAGCACAGATCCCCCTGGAGAGCCGCTCCACATCCTCGTCCAGGTCCAGCAGTGCACTTTGCAGGTCCAACATAAAATACCTCCTTGCCTTTTCCCGGCCGGTGTGGCATAATCAGATTTACCAGACCTCCGGGTGTGGTGTTTTAGAGTGTTGGTACAGCTTGCAGGGCGGACCAGCACTCTATTTTTCTTGGGTCAGCCGCTCGTACAAAGAATTGACCATTTCCTCAAACAGCTCGATCTTTGTCTTACCGGAGAGCCTGTGGCATTCCTCAAATTTCTCCACCGTTTGGCGGGTAACGCGAAATGCAATTTGGGCATCCTTCCGGCTCTCTCCGGCAATGGGCCGCCCCGTCCGTGGGGACATGATTCATCACCTCACTTTTGCCTATTCATAAATATAACGTGTGCTTAGGCAAAAGTCAAGTGCGATTTTCACAGATGCCCGCTTGTTTTGCAGAAGGATCAAGGGCGGCCCGGTGCACCGTCCCTGCGGACCTCATTCGCCTCGCTCCGCTCGGCACCTTCCCCTAAAGGGGAAGGCTTGCAGGCGGGTCACGGACCCGCCCCTACGTCAGATACAGAAACTGTTCCGTCCTCTCGCAGGGGCCGGACACTGGCTGGACCGCGGGAGGGGCGAGCCCCTCCCCTGCGGATTTTAAGGACACATTCCAAGTTTGGGTAGGGGAGGCCCTTGGGCCTCCCGCCGTCAACGGACCGGGCACCGTTCGTTCGGCAGCGTCAGGCGTGGATGTGGAACCGCAGCAGCGGCAACTTTGCACACCCAGGGCCCAGTGGCCCGGAAGGAATTTAGATTGTCACTCAGATTTCCGCGCGCCGGAAATTTTGCTGAACTTCTCAGGAGGGACTCCCGTAAAACGGGGTCCGGGGTAAGGCGAATATGGGCACGCCAGTGCCCATCCTGAGCTGTCCCCGGTGGCGTTTTGCCTGCTTTGCCGCCATGGGCAAAGTAGGTCGCCGCCCGCAGGCGGCGAAATCCCCTGTATTTTCACTCCCCCCCTCGCCTTGTTTTTCCCCAGAACCTGTGCTATCATGACCGTATGCCTGGAGAAGCCAGGCGGAAAGAAGTCCTGGTATGAACGATCTGCGCCGTCCCGGCGTGCTGCCCTTTCTTCTGGCGGAGGGAGCTCTCTACGGGACCTTTCTGTGGCAGGATCTGTCCCCCGGCGGCACCGGCTCCACACCGGTCAAATACGCCGCCATTCTGCTGTGCGCCCTGTTCTCCCTGCTGTGGGCCCTGTTTGGAGACGGGGACCGTCTGACAGCCCTGGCCCTGGTTCTCACCGGGGCGGCGGACACCTTTCTGCTGGAGCTGGACGCCCACTACGCCGCGGGCGTGCTGCTGTTTTGCGGGGTGCAGCTGTGCTACTTTCTTCGGCTGTATCCCAAGGGGCGCCGGAGTCTGTGGGGGGCCCGGCTGGGGCTGTTCCTGCTGTCTCTGGGGGCGCTGCACGCCCTGAAACTGCTCACCGCCCTGAATATCCTGGCGCTCTTTTACTTCTCCAACTTCCTGTGCAACGCCCTGCTCAGTCTGGACTGCCCGGGGCGGCGTGCGCGGATTTTCTCCGCCGGCCTGTGCCTGTTCCTGTGCTGCGACCTGTGCGTGGCCGCCTATCAATTTCCAGGTTCCCTTCCGGACGCGGTTTTCCAGGCTGCCCGGGTGGGGATGTGGCTGTTTTACCTGCCGGGACAGGTGCTTATCGCCCTGTCCGGGCTGCCGGAATCTTTGACCTGAGGTGACTGATCTTGAAATCCAGCAAACTACTCTCTCTGCTGACCGCCCTGGCCACCGCCGTGCTGGTGCTGTCCGGGTCCATCGCCGTGCCCATCCTGTGCCGGCCCTTCTACTATGCCCACATTGAGGCCATGTCCCTCCCCGAGTACACCGGGCTGACGGTGGACCAGATCAAGCAGGCCTTTGATGAGATGCTGGACTTCTGCCTGGGCCTGCGGCAGGACTTCTCCGTGGGGGTGCTCTCCTGGTCGGAGTCAGGCCGGGACCACTTTGCCGACGTGCGTGTGCTGTTCCAGCTGGACCTGGTGCTGCTGGTCCTGTCGGCGGCGGCCCTTGTGCTCCTGTTTCTCTTTGCCCGGAAGCGTCGGCTCACTCCCGCCCGTCTGCTGGGCCGCGGGCCGGGATTCTGGGCCGCGGCGGGGCTGGCCGCCGTCTTTCTGGCGGTGGGCGCCCTGGCCGCCACAGATTTTGACCGGGCGTTCGTGATCTTCCACTCCATTTTTTTCCCGGGCAAGACCAACTGGATCTTTGATTGGCGCACCGACCCCATTATCCTCCTGCTTCCGGAGGACTTTTTCCGCAACTGCGCCATTCTGATTCTGGTCCTGCTGGTATTCTGGTGCGCGGTTCTGATCGCGGCGGACCTGCTGGCGGGCCGCCGGAGAAAGAAGGGACAGGCGGTCCCCACCTCCTGCCCGGGCTGTTCCGGCGGAGCGGGGCAGTGAGACGCCTGCAAGTGATTTTCAAAAATCCTGCAAAAAGATTTGTAATTTCCTCTAAAACTGGTTGACAAATCCGGGGCCGAGTGCTATATTATAGCCAGAAAGGGTGATACCAATGTGGTAAGAAACCTGGACCCCAGATGTCACCGGATTCGGCGGCTGAGATTGAAATAAAGAAGTTCGATTGAGAAAGGCGCGGAAAGGAAAGAAAATTTTCGGAACCCAAGCAGTGATCTCCTAAGTGTAACCCAAGAATCCTGAAAACCCCTGGAACGCAGAAAACACGGAAGCAGACCAAAGGAAATTCAAGGTTCCCAGGCACCAAGAAGTAACTGTCCATTCAGTTCCAAGCAACGCGCGCCGGCCGGAGAAGAACATCTGGACTCCACTCCAAAACTCCACAGAATGCCGCAAGAAGGACGAAATCGCGCAACAGAACAGGACCTCATGTGTGAGGGGTGCAGCTCAGAGGAGCGCAGAAGAACGAGTTGAACGCAGGATGGAAACTTGCAGGCGGAACGTGTGGAATTGGAGAATCTGCAGAAAGAGAGGTAACCATATGATGTTAGATAACAAGAAGCACCAGAAATAACCCCTGATTGTCAGAACCACGGAAGACGATCAGGGGTTATTTCTTTTGCTTTTTGGGGGCAACGGAAGGGCGCCGGCTCCGGATAAAACACGGGGCCGCCCCTCTGAGGCAGCCCCGGAAACGCATCATTTGGTCAATACCTTTTTGTGGTATCCCCGCTGTCCGCAGCGGGGACATTTCATGCTCCGGCTCCGTCCGATGTGCGGGGCCAGCACCACCGCCCGCATGGTGGGGATATACCGGGCGCCGCAGTGGGGACACTCATAGTAGCCCGCGTCGTGCTCGATGCGCAGGGCATAGGCGATGGCCACCACCAGGATCACCAGGCCGGTGAGTATCAGCGCCAGCCGCCATGCCAGCATCTCTACCGCGAAGACAGCGGCGAATATCATGACCAGATAGTTGACCGTGGCCGAGGCGGCGATCACCGTCTCCAGAGAGAGGAGCTTTTTGTTCTGCTCCGCCTCCTGGCGCTGCAGCTCCAGCAGGTGTTTCTCCGCTTGTTCCTGATACTGCTCCATGTCCATCCGCGCCCCGGTCAGGAGCTCATTGACATTGATATGGAGAAGTCCGCACAGCTCCAGCATCAGGGACGGGTCCGGCATGCTTTTTCCAGTCTCCCATTTGGAGACCGCCCGGTCTGTGATCCCCAGCTTCTCCCCCAGGGCGGCCTGGGTGTAGCCGGCCTCTTTCCGGCATTGGGCGATGAATGCGCCGATTTTTTCCTGATCCATGGGCGCACCTCCTTTCTGACCTGAGCATACGATTTCCAGATCCGAATCACCACATACCATCGGTTGAGCTCCGTCTGTCCGCGGGTGCCGGCCGCTCAACCAGCGGTTGAATTGGGCGGTAGAGTATGAAATTTGGACGGGATAGAACCCTGTGGGAATGGTCTAACCAGGGGCGGCCTCACAGCAGCAGGGAGATCAGCGGGATGGTGACCAGACACAGCAGGCTGGACAAAAATACCGCCTCAGAGGCAAACTGGGTGTCGCCCCCGTAGGTCTCCGCCAGGATGGAGGTGACGGCGGGGGAGGGCATGGCCATGATAATCAGGGTGACGCCGATGACCAGGGGGTCCTCCACCGGGAGGAGCATCAGAATTCCCCAGGTGAGCAGCGGCAGGAGCAGCAGGCGCAGAAAGGCGGAGGAGAGGACGTCCCGGTTCCGGAGCAGGGCGGAGACGCTTCCGCCGGTGAGGTTCATACCGATGATCAGCATGGACAGCGGAGTGGTCACGTCGGCCAGATAGGTGAGCGGGGTGTCGATCACCTCGGGAATGGGAATCTGGGCGGCATAGAGGATGAGACCCAGCAGGGTGGCTCCGTTGACCACCGTGAGCAGGATGGACCGCCAGGAGACCGGGGGCGCATCCCCGGAGGCGCTGCGGTCCATGCAGATGAGGGTGGCCCCGGTGGTGTAGGCCAGCAGGTTGAAGGGGATGCCCAAAAAGACAGCCAGGGCCAGCCCCTCCTCCCCAAAGAGAGCCAGGGCGATGGGAAAGCCCATAAAACCGTTGTTGTTAAAGGCACAGGCGAAGGTCCACACCCCCCGCCGCTCCCTGGTGACACGGAACGGCCGGGCCAGCAGGGCGCTGATGACTCCGTACAGAATGTAGAGGGCCAGGCCCAGGACCACCTCCAGCAGCCCGGTGCGGAGAAACGCGGGGTCATAGGGCCGCACCAGAGAGGTAAAGATGGTGGCGGGCATAGTGACATTCATCAGCAGGCTGCTGAGCATCTTGGAGGCGGAGGCGGGCAGCACGCGGAGCCGGACGGCCCCATACCCCACCCCGATGAGCAGAAACAGTCCAAACAGATTGGAAAACACATCCCGAATGTCCAGCATGGCGCCGCGCCCCTCTTCCTCAGATGGTTCCCGGCCGTAACAGGGCCGGCTTACAAGGAGCATTGTAGCAAAAAAAGAGCCGGTTGTCACCCGGGAAAACGGGACGGCCGGCGTTTCTCCGCTTGCGCTCCCGCTCCGGATGGGATATAATACGGTGAAACTTTTTTGTCGAGGTGTGTCTCCATGGCGGACAAGCTGGGTATTTACATCCATATTCCATTCTGCCGCAGTAAATGCGACTACTGTGACTTCTACTCCCTGGCGGGGCGGGAGGACCAGATGGACCGGTATCAGAAGGCCCTGCTGGCCCACCTGAAGGAGACCGCCCCCCTGGCCCAGGGATTTCCGGTGGATTCCATTTACTTCGGCGGCGGCACCCCCAGCTACTACGGGGCCAAGCGCATCAAAGAGCTGCTCGCCCACCTGTCCAAGCTGTTTCAGGTGGAAAAGGACGCGGAGATCACCGTGGAGTGCAACCCGGACAGCGTGGATCTGAAGTCCCTGCGCATTCTGCGCAAGGCGGGGGTGAACCGTCTGTCCATGGGGATGCAGTCCGCCCAGGAGGCGGAGCTGCGGGCCATCCACCGCATCCACACCCCCCAGCAGACCAACCAGGCGGTGGAGGCGGCCCGGAAGGCCAAGTTCACCAACCTGTCCCTGGATCTGATCTACGGCCTGCCGGGGCAGACCATGGAGAGCTGGAAGGCCACGGTGGAGCACGCCCTGTCCCTCATCCCCCAGCACCTGTCCTGCTACGGCCTGAAGGTGGAGGAGGGCACCCCCCTGGCCCGCCGGGTGGCGGAGGGGGAGGTGCTGCCCGATGACGACCAGCAGGCCGACCTGTACCTGTGGACGGTGGGCCGGCTGGAGCGGGCGGGGCTCCCCCAGTATGAGATCTCCAACTTCGCCAAGCCGGGGTACGAATCCCGGCACAACCTGCGCTACTGGCTCACCCGGCCCTATATCGGCTTCGGGCCCGGGGCCCACTCGGACTTCGGGGGGCGGCGCTACTCCTTTGTCCGGGACCTGGACGCCTACATCCGGGGGGTGCTGGAGGGGGGCGACATCATCGACTCCTCCGAGCTCATCCCCCAGAGGGAGCGGTGCGGGGAGTATCTGATGCTCCGCCTGCGCACTGTCCGAGGTGTGGACGGCCGGGAGTACCGCCACACCTATTTCATGGACTTCGCCCCCCTGGAGGCCCGCCTGCGGGAGTTTGCCGCCCAGGGCTGGGCGGAGGAGACGGACGGGCGCTGGCGGCTCACCCCCAGGGGCTTCCTGGTATCCAACCAGCTCATCGGCGACCTGCTGGACCGGCAGGAGCAGGCCAGCTGGGAGGATCTGATCCGCCCCAGACAGGACCAGGCCTGAAGAAAACTGGCCGGGTCCGGGCGGACGGCCCTTCCAGCCGGAGAGGCGGAGAATGGCAGGAGATGAAATCATTGCATCTTGCCCAAGGCACCTCAAAAAACCTCATTTGTTCTTACTTTTTTCACAATTTTATGTCTACTCTGTAAATTTCATTGCCTTTTGGACATACTGATGCTATAATATACTTGTTTCCATGCGCCGCCTGTGTTGCGCGCATGCTTGATTTTGATATGTTATGGCTTTGGCCATATGATCTTATATAGACCCCAATCTAATGAATATGGATCGAGAGGGTGCCAGATTTGACAAAATATCACATTCAGGGCGGAAAGCCCCTTCGTGGAAGCATCACCATCAGCGGCGCCAAAAACGCCGCTGTCGCCATCATCCCCGCCGCCCTTTTGGTGGACGGGGTATGCCGCATTGAAAATATTCCCCAGATCAGCGACGTGACTTTGATTCTCCAGATCCTCCAGGAGCTGGGGGCGGACATCCGCACCGTCAACCGCACCACTGTGGACATCGACTGTTCCCACATCCGCAACCGGCAGGTCCCCTATGAGCTGGCCCGGAAGATCCGCGCCAGCTACTACCTGGTGGGCGCTCTGCTGGGCCGCTTCGGCTGGGCGGAGGTCCCTCTGCCCGGGGGCTGCGACCTGGGCGGACGGCCCATTGACCAGCATGTGAAGGGCTTTGTGTCCATGGGGGCCGACGTGGACGTGCGCAGCGGCCTCATCTGCGCCAAGGTGCCCGGCGGCCGTCTGGCCGGCGGACAGGTGTACCTGGACATGGTGTCTGTGGGCGCCACCATGAACATCATGCTGGCCGCCGTGCTGGCCGACGGCATGACCATCATTGAAAACGCCGCCAAGGAGCCTCACATTGTGGACCTGGCCAACTTCCTCAACTCCATGGGGGCCAACATCATGGGGGCGGGCACCGATGTCATCAAGATCCGGGGCGTGAAGCAGCTCCGGGGCGGGGCCTACTCCATCATCCCCGACCAGATCGAGGCTGGTACCTATATGGCCGCCGTGGCCGCCGCCGGCGGGGACGTGCTCATTCAGAACGTCATCCCCAAGCACCTGGACTGCATCACCGCCAAGCTGGTGGAGATGGGGGTGGAGGTGGAGGAGCTGGACGACGCCGTCCGGGTCCGCCGCAGCGGCCCGATCAGCCGCACCAATGTGAAGACCATGCCCTACCCGGGCTTCCCCACCGATATGCAGCCCCAGATCGCCGCTGTCCTGTGTCTGGCCAACGGTACCAGCGTCCTCACCGAGGGGGTGTGGGACAGCCGCTACCGCTATGTGGATGAGTTCCGACGCATGGGGGCCCATATCCAGGTGGACGGCAAGGTGGCCGTCATCGAGGGCGTGCCCGCCCTCACCGGGGCCCCGGTCCACGCCTGCGACCTGCGGGCCGGAGCGGCTATGGTCATCGCCGGCCTGGCCGCCCAGGGCGTCACCGAGGTGGACGGGATCTACCACATCGAGCGGGGCTATGAGAACCTGGTGGGCAAGCTGGCCGGCGTGGGCGCCGACATCCGCACCATCACCGTTCCCGACGAGGACGCCAAGTCCCAGGCGGGCTGATACTGAGATACGAGATAGGAGATAGAAGATAGGAGCTGACGGGAGCATGGACCGGCGCAGGGCCCGCTCCTATTTCCTATCTGCTATCTCCTATCTGTTATGAATGGGGGAAGTTTTCTGTGCTGACATATACGACGCTGGCCAGCGGTTCCAGCGGAAACTGCGCGCTGGTGAGCTGCGGCGCCACCCACCTGCTGGTGGACGCGGGCATCTCCGCCCGGCGGATCACCACCGCGCTGAAGAGCCTGGGAGTGGACCCCGCCTCCCTCAGCGGCGTGCTGGTCACCCACGAGCACAGCGACCACATCTCCGGTCTGACCACCCTCACCAAGCAGCTGAAGCTGCCGGTATACGCCACCGCCCCCACCCTGCGGCAGCTGTGCTACCGCATCCCCTTTCTGGATGGGCTGTGCCGGGAGTTTGACCCGGGGGACGGGTTTCCGGTGGGCGAGCTGTGGGTGGGTTCCTTTGCCACCTCCCACGACGCGGCGTGCAGCGTGGGCTACACCCTCACCGGGGAGGGATGCAAGGCGGCGGTGGCCACCGACCTGGGCCGGCTCACCCCGGCGGTGCTCCAGGCGGTCCAGGGCTGCGACCTGCTGGTGTGCGAGGCCAACCACGACGAGGACTGGGTGAAGTCCGGCCCATACCCCTACTATTTAAAGCAGCGCATTCTGGGCGATCAGGGCCACCTGTCCAACGAGATGGGGGCGGAACTGGCCGCCCTGGCGGTGGAGTCCGGGGCCCGGACGGTGGTTTTGGCCCACCTGTCCTCGGAGAACAACACCCCCGCCCGGGCCCGGGATGTGGTGTCCCGCCGCCTGTCCGCCGGGGGGATCGACCCGGAGCGGGATATCTCCCTCACCGTGGCCCCCCGGAAGGAGTGCGGCCCGGTGTTCCGCCTGGAGCGGGGCCGGGATATGGCCTCTTTCCCGCTGCAAGAGGGGGCGGCCCTATGCTGAGCGTCCATCTCATCTGTGTGGGCAAGCTGAAGGAGAAGTTTTATCTGGCGGCGGCGGCGGAGTACCAGAAGCGCCTGTCCGCCTACTGCAGGCTGACCCTGGTGGAGCTGCCCGAGGAGAAGCTGCCCCAGAATCCCACCCAGGGGCAGATCGACCAGGCTCTTTTCAAAGAGGCCCAGGCCATCCGGGCCAAGCTGCCCCCCAGCGCCAGCGTGGTCGCCCTGTGCGTGGAGGGGAAGGAGCGCTCCAGCGAGGACTTTGCAAAGCTGCTCTCCACCTGGGAGCACAGCTCGGCCAAGCATCTGGTCTTTGTCATCGGCGGCTCCTACGGCCTGGACCCCGCCCTGAAGGCGGAGGCCTGGGTACGCCTGTCCATGTCCCCCATGACCTTTCCCCACCACCTGGCCCGGGTCATGCTGCTGGAGCAGCTCTACCGGGCCTTCAAGATCCAGGAGGGGTCCAGCTACCATAAATAGAACTTTGTGCGGAGAGGGCGGCCTCTCCGCACTGGTTTTTTCCGGAACCGCTTGACAAACGGGAAAAAGCACGCTACCATTTTTCATATCAAAAATTCCCGGAGCGGGTTTTCTCTCCGCCGGACCATTCAGAAAGAAGGAATTTCCATGTCCGATTATCAGATCTCCACCGACTGCCTCCACGCGGGCTACCGCCCCGGCAACGGGGAGCCCCGGAACATCCCCATCATCCAGTCCACCACCTTCCGCTATGAGACCAGCGAGGAGATGGGCAAGCTGTTCGACCTGGAGGCCAGCGGCTACTTCTACACCCGCCTGCAGAACCCCACCAACGACATGGTGGCGGCCAAGATCTGCGCCCTGGAGGGGGGCACCGCGGCCATGCTCCTGTCCTCCGGACAGGCGGCCAACTTCTACGCCATCTTCAACATCGCCGGCTGCGGGGACCATGTGATCTCCTCCACCTCCATCTACGGCGGTACCTTCAACCTGTTCGCCGTCACCATGAAGCGCATGGGCATCGAGTTCACCTTCGTGGACCCGGAGTGCTCCGAGGAGGAGCTGAACGCCGCCTTCCGGCCCAACACCAAGGCAGTGTTCGGCGAGACCATTGCAAACCCCGCCCTCACCATCCTGGACATTGAGAAGTTCGCCAAGGCGGCCCACGCCCACGGGGTGCCCCTCATCATGGACAACACCTTCGCCACTCCGGTGAACTGCCGCCCCTTCGAGTGGGGCTGCGACATCGTCACCCACTCCACCACCAAGTATATGGACGGCCATGCCCTCACCGTGGGCGGTGCCATTGTGGACAGCGGCAACTTTGACTGGAACGCCCACGCGGACAAGTTTCCCGGCCTCACCACCCCCGACGAGAGCTACCACGGGGTGACCTATACCGAGCGCTTCGGCCTGGGCGGCGCCTATATCACCAAGGCCACCGTCCAGCTCATGCGGGACCTGGGCTCCATTCCCTCCCCCCACAACTGCTTCCTGCTGAATGTGGGCCTGGAGACCCTGCCCCTGCGGATGAAGAAGCACTGTGAGAACGCCCAGGCGGTGGCCGAGTACCTCCAGGGTCACGAGAAGATCGCCTGGGTGGAGTATGCCGGCCTGCCCGGAGACAAATACTACGAGCGCGCCAAAAAGTACCTGCCCAACGGCACCTGCGGCGTGGTGGTCTTCGGCGTGAAGGGCGGCCGGGCCGCGGCGGAGAAGTTCATGGCCGGGCTGAAGCTGGCCTCCATCGCCACCCATGTGGCCGACGCCAAGACCTGCGTGCTCCACCCCGCCTCCTCCACCCACCGGCAGATGAACGACGAGGAGCTTGCCGCCGCCGGTGTGTCCCCCGACCTGGTCCGCTTCTCCGTGGGCATTGAAGACGCCAAAGATATTATCGCTGACCTGGAACAGGCTCTGGCTGCAGTTTAAGAAAAATTTGCCCCAGCCCACGGAGGGGCCCCACGCAGTGGGGGCGCGCCGTTTGGCGCGCGCAAGCATTTTGCGCAGCAAAATCTTGCCGTCTGGGTAGAATTCATTTCTACCCAGACGTATTCAATCCCGAAGGGACCCCAACCGCCTGAAATAGGCGGTTGGGCGGGCATCGAAGACGTGAAGGACATCATCGCCGACCTGGAGCAGGCACTGGCCAACGTCTGAGTTTTTAGAGTGAAGAGTTGAGAGTGAAGAGGCGGTCTTCGCGGATGACCGCAGGGCCGCCTCTGCAAAATATCCGCACAGTGAGCGTTGGTTCGGCAAAGCCAGGCGCATGGCCGGAACCGCACCAGCTATCATTTTTGCAAACCCAGGGCCCAGTGGCCCGGGAGAAATTGCGGATAGCCACTCAGATTTTGCGCGCCGGAAATATTCTGCCCGGCTCAAGGGATAACCCCCGTAAATGGGGTCCGGGGAAAGCGGACCTATGGACCTAGGCGGAGCAGAGCGGAGCCGTAGTCCATCGGCCGCGTCCCCGGCGGCGTTTTGGTTACTTTGCCGCCGCGGGCAAAGTAACCCGCCGTCCGCAGACGGCGGAACTCCTCTGCGAAGCAGAAACAGAGACTCGCCCGCAGGCGGCGAAATCCCCCCGAGCCCATCTCAAAAAGGAGAAGATCCATTATGGCAGTAGAAACCGTCCTGATGTACAACTGCGATGACGAGCAGTGGTCCAAGCTGCGCCAGATCTTCCTCATGCTCCGGGTGCGTATCCGCCCGGTGGAGGCGGATCAGTACGGCCTGACGCTGGAGGACCTGCTGGGCCGCAGCGAGGAGAAGGCCCCGGTGGAGGAGGAATTCTCCGACCCCATGCTGGTGTTCTGCAATCTCCCCCATGAGAAACTGGACCACCTGCTCACCGCCATGGGCCGGGCCGGCCTGCCCCGCATCGCCCTGAAGGCCATGCTCACCCCCACCAACCGCACCTGGACCTCTCAGCAGCTGTGGACCGAGCTGCGCCGGGAGCACGAGGTCATGCAGGCCCAGCGGCAGCAGAAAAAGTGAGGGATTCAGCTGGAAAAACCATTGACAAACCGGTCCTGTGACAGTATAATAATAAAGCGGTTTTTGAAAACCGCTTGTCTGCGGCTGTGCTGGAATTGGTAGACTGGCAAGCTTGAGGTGCTTGTGTCCGGACGGGCGTACGGGTTCGACTCCCGTCAGCCGCACCAAAAAGAAAGACATCTGCGTTGCAGATGTCTTTCTTTTTGGGCTTCGCCGCCCGGAGGGCGGCTCCACCCTTTGATTTAAAATGCTCGGGCGAAATGAATTCGCCCTGGGCCAAGGTTTCCGCCTGCGGCGAAAACGCTTGTACGGCGCAAAAGCGCCGCCGGCCAGAAGGCCGGTTGGGTGGTCTCCAGGTACATGCTTGGTCCCTCAAAATATTGGCTTTCCCCGTCTTTGCCCCAAGAAAAGAGATGAAAAGAAAAAGGAGTTGTGTGTGATGAGCGAACGTCAGCCCCCTGCGGAAAATAAAATGGGCACCATGCCGGTCAACCGGCTCCTGCTGTCCATGGCCATCCCCATGATGATCTCCATGCTGGTGCAGGCCCTCTACAACGTGGTGGACAGCTACTTTGTGGCCCAGATCAGCGAGGACGCGCTGAATGCCGTCTCCCTGGCCTTCCCGGTACAGAATCTGATGATCGCCGTGGCCGTGGGAACCGGCGTGGGCATCAACGCCCTGCTGTCCAAGAGCCTGGGCGAGCGCCGCCAGCGCCGAGCCAACGCCGCCGCCATGAACGGACTGTTCCTGGCCGTCCTCAGCTGCCTGGTATTCATGGCCATCGGCCTGACCTGCTCCCGGTTCTTTTTCCAGGTCCAGACCAGCCAGCAGGCCATTGTGGACTACGGCACGGAGTACATGACCATTGTATGCGGACTGTCGGTGGGCCTGTTTGTGCAGATCACCTTTGACCGGGTGCTCCAGGCCACCGGGCGCACCTTCTACACCATGATCACCCAGGCGGTGGGCGCCATTATCAACATCATCATGGACCCCATTCTGATCTTCGGACTGTTCGGCTTCCCCCGGATGGAGGTGGCGGGAGCCGCCCTGGCCACCGTCCTGGGCCAGATCCTGGCCGCCTGCCTGTCCATTTTCTTCAACCTGACCCGGAACCACGACATCCAGTTCCAGTTCCGGGGCTTCCGTCCGGACGGGCGGATCATCGCCCGCATCTACAGCGTGGGCATCCCCTCCATCATCATGCAGTCCATCGGATCGGTGATGGTGTTCGGCATGAATAAAATCCTCATCTCCTTCACCACCACCGCCACGGCGGTCTTCGGGGTGTACTTCAAGCTCCAGTCCTTCATCTTTATGCCCGTGTTCGGCCTGAACAACGGCATGGTGCCCATTGTGGCCTTCAACTACGGGGCCCGCCGTCCCGACCGGATCATGAAGACCATCAAGCTCAGCATCACCTACGCGGTGTGCATCATGCTGGTGGGCCTGCTGATCTTCCAGTTTGCCCCCGACGTCATGCTGAATCTGTTCCGGGCGGAGGGGGACAGCGGCGACATGCTCACCATCGGCGTGCCCGCCCTGCGGATCATCTCCCTGAGCTTCCTCTTTGCCGGCTACGCCATTGTGTGCTCCTCCGTGTTCCAGGCCCTGGGCCACGGGGTGCTGAGCCTCGCGGTGTCCGTGGTGCGGCAGCTGGTGGTCCTCCTGCCGGTGGGCTTCCTGCTCTCCCTCACCGGGAACCTGGAGCTGGTTTGGTGGGCCTTCCCCATCGCGGAGCTGTTCTCCCTGACCCTGTGCACCGTCTTCCTGCGCCGGGTGTACCTGCATGAGATCAAGCCCCTAAGCCTGCCTAAAAAATAAGCGCAAAAAACCGTCTGAGATCCTGTGGAGCTCAGACGGTTTTTATTTGGCTCATAGGTGGGCGATCACCTGGTACATGAGGAAGAAGTGGCACAGGGAGCCCAGGAGGATGAACACGTGGAAGATCTCGTGGCAGCCGAAGCTGGGGTTGTTCCGGCCCGGCCACTTCACCGCGTACAGCACGCCGCCCACGGTGTACAGTACGCCGCCCAGCACCAGCCACACCATCCCCGCCGTGGGCAGCAGCCGCACCAGAGGGACGATGGCCGCCAGGGACAGCCAGCCCATCACCAGATAGATGACGCTGGTGAGCCAGCGGGGGATGTCCAGCTTGGCGATGGTGAGGATGATCCCAGCGAAGGCCAGGGCCCAGATCACCGACAGGAGGGGGATTCCGCCGTCCTCCCGGAGGACGGTGGTGCAGATGGGGGTGTAGCTCCCGGCGATGAGCAGATAGATGGAGCAGTGGTCGTACTTCCGCAAAGCGATCCGCTTGGCCACCGAGGTGTTGACACAGTGGTACAGGGTGCTGGCGGTGTACAGACAGATCATGGACAGGCCGTAGATCAGAAACACCACGGCGTGGAACCAGTTCCCCTCCCACAGGGAGCGTCCCACCAGCAGCAGAGTGCCGATCACCGCCAGCCCCGCGCCGATGCCGTGGGTGATGGCCGACCAGGGCCGCAGGCCGTCATAGGGGTCCCGCACCTCTTTCCGGCGGCGGGGTTTTACGCGGGGGACCGCAGCGCCGAGGGTCACAGCAGGTTCACGCATCAAGAACACTCCTTTCTTTCCCGGACAGCCGGAACAGGCCCGCGGAATGTTGGGAAGTTCCGGTTGAAATTTCCTTTGTCAGATACAGTATACCCCGGCCCTATGGGAATATCAATATAAAAAACTACCAAATACAATTTTTAATATTATATTAAGACTGGCGCAAATTGGGAAATCCGGTTGGCCCAACCCTGATTTGCCCCTCCTCGGCCCACACCTGGAGGCTGTCCCCCTTTTTCAGACACCCCTCCAGCATCAGGTCGGCGGCGGGGTCCTCCACCTGGGCGGCAATGGCCCGGCGGAGGGGGCGGGCGCCGTAGTCCTGGCCGGCTCCCGCCTGAGCCAGGAGCCGCACCGCCTCCGGCTCCACCTGGAGGCCGATCCCCATGGCGGAGAGCCGCTCCCCCGTCTGGGAGAGCATCTGCTGGGTAATGGCGGCCAGGGTCTGGCTGTCCAGGGGGTGGAACACCAGGGCGGCGTCCAGGCGGTTGAAAAACTCCGGGGCGAAGGTGTTTCGGGCCTCCCGGAGCACCGCCTGCTCCAAGGCGGAGCGGTCGGCCTCCGGCCCCTGGGAGAAGCCCAGCCGGGCCTTTTGGTGAAAATGACGGGCCCCCAGGTTGGAGGTCATCACCAGTACGGTATTTCGGAAGTCGGTTTTCCGCCCCTGGGCGTCGGTGAGCATCCCCTCCTCCATCACCTGGAGGAGGATGGACCACACGTCCCGGTGGGCCTTCTCCAGCTCGTCCAGCAGCACCACGGACCAGGGCTTCCGGCGCACCCGCTCGGTGAGCTGTCCCCCCTCCTCGTGGCCCACGTAGCCCGGAGGGGAGCCGATGAGGCGGGAGACGCTGTGGGGCTCCATATACTCGGACATGTCGAAGCGGAGGAGGGCCTCCTCGCTGCCGAACAGGGTGCGGGCCAGGGAACGGCACAGCTGGGTCTTGCCCACCCCGGTGGGGCCCAGCAGGAGGAAGCAGCCCACCGGCCGCCGGGGGTCCTTCAGCCCCAGCCGCCCCCGGCGGATGGCCCGTGCCACCGCCTGGGCCGCCTGGTCCTGGCCCAGCAGGTCCCGGCACAGGGCGGCCTCCAGCCCGGCCAGGGCCTTCCGGTCGGCCTCATCCGGGTCGCACACCGGGACCCCGGTCCACTGGGACAGCACCGCCCGGATGTGCTCCTCCCCCACAGACCGGGGGGCCTGCTGCTTCTGCCAGCGGCGGCGGCCCGCCTCCAGCTCCCGCCGGAAGTCCCCCTCCGCGTCCCGGAGCATGGCCGCCTCCTCAAAGTCCTGCTTGCGGATGGCCTGGGCCAGCTGCCGCCCCGCCTGGACTGCCAGCTCCTCCAGCTGCCGCAGCTCGGGAGGGAGGGCCCGGGCGGACAGCCGGGCCTGGGCAGCCGCCTCGTCCACCAGGTCGATGGCCTTGTCGGGCAGGAACCGCTGGGGCAGATAGCGGATGGACAGGTCCACCGCCGTCTCCAGGGCGCGGTCGGTGATGGTCAGGTGGTGGTGGGACTCGTACCGCCCCCGGAGGCCCTTCAAAATGGCCAGGGTCTGTTCCCGGGTGGGCTCCCGGACGGTGATGGGCTGGAACCGCCGCTCCAGGGCGGAGTCCTTCTCGATATACTTCCGGTACTCGTCCAGGGTGGTGGCCCCGATGACCTGGATCTCCCCCCGGGAGAGGGCGGGTTTCAGGATGTTGGCCGCGTCGATGGCCCCCTCGGCGGAGCCCGCCCCCACAATGGTGTGGAGCTCGTCGATAAACAGGATGATGTTCCCCGCCCGGCGCACCTCCTGAAAGACGTGCTTGAGCTTCTCCTCAAACTCCCCCCGGTACTTGGTGCCCGCCACCATGGCGGACAGGTCCAGGGCGCACACCCGCCGGCCCAGCAGGTGGGCGGGGGCAGTGCCGTCGGCGATGGCCAGGGCCAGCCCCTCCACCACCGCCGTCTTGCCCACGCCAGGCTCGCCGATGAGGGCGGGGTTGTTCTTGGTGCGGCGGGAGAGAATCTGGATGACCCGCTGGAGCTCCTCCTCCCGGCCGATCACCGGGTCCAGGCGGCCGTCGGCGGCCATGCGCGTCAAGTCCCGGGCACACTGGTCCAGCTGCCGGGTGTCCCCGGAGACCCGCTCCGGCTCCCGGCGGATGGACCGGAGGGGATTCTCCTCCCCGCCCAGGGAGGCGCACACCGCCCGGTAGAGGCCGCTGCTGTCCACCTGGCAGTCGGCCAGCAGCCGCACCGCTGAGCAGCTGGGCTCCTTCAGCAGCCCCAGCAGCAGGTGCTCTGCGCTGACGGAGGTCTGGTGGAGGCGGCGGCACTCCGCCGCCGCCCGCTGGATGACCTGGCAGCACTGGGGGGTCAGCCCCTGGTGCAGGGTGCGGTTGGGGACCCCGGTGCCCACCAGCTGGGCGATGGCCGCCCGGAGGGTCTGGCTGTCCGCCCCCGCCTCCCGGAGGAGGCGGGATGCCATGCTGTACTCCTGGCTGGCCAGTCCCAGCAGGAGGTGTTCGCTGCCCACATAGCTGTGGCCCAGCCGGGCGGCATTTTCCTGGGCCAGCCGGATGGCCCCCAGGGCGGTGGATGTAAAGCGGTTGTCCGCCATTGTGGATCGCCTCGCAGTCTGCATGGATTCGGCCATGGCGCCAAAGAGACCATCCCATCGCCTGACCGGCGGAATGTTGGACGCCTGACCGGGAATTCTTTTTTAACTATGCCCGCTTTTTGCAAAAATTAGCATTGCAATTTTAAAAAGATGTGATAGAATAAGGTGTACATTTAAGGGAGGTGTATTCCAATGGCTTATGTCATTAGCGATGCTTGCATCAGCTGTGGTTCCTGCGCGGATGCCTGCCCCGTGGGCGCCATTTCTCAGGGCGACGCTCATTACGTGATCGACGCCGGTGCCTGCCTGGACTGCGGTTCCTGCGCTGGTACCTGCCCCATGGGCGCTATCTCTGAGGGCTAAGTTCCACAGGAAGAAAAACAGCTCCGGCCGAAAGCCGGGGCTGTTTTTTCCTCTTGGGGAGGGCCGAAAGAAGGAGTTTTGAATGGGATATTTGACCCGGATGCTGATTGAGAAGAAGTGGCGGGAGAACGGCCGGAAGGACGCCCTCCGCCTGGCCCGCCAGCCCCGCCCGGAGGGGGTGGCGGTGGAGACCGGCCTGGCCTATCTGCCGGACGGGGACCCCATGCACACCCTGAACCTGTACCGCCCGGAGGGGGCCCAGGGCCCTCTGCCCACGGTGGTGGACATCCACGGGGGCGGCTGGATGTACGGGGACCGGGAGCTGAACCGGAACTACTGCATGGCCCTGGCCGCCCAGGGGTACGCCGTGATGGGGATGAGCTACCGCCTGCTGCCCCAGGTGGACCTCCGGGGGCAGGTGCAGGATGTGTTTGCCAGCCTCCGCTGGCTGGAGGAACACGGGGGGGAGCACGGCTTCGACCTGTCCCGGATTCTGCTCACGGGGGACTCCGCCGGGGGGCATCTGGCCGGCCTCACTGCCTGCATTCAAAAGAGCCCCGCCCTCCAGGCCCTCTATGGGGTCCTGCCCCTGAAGCACGAGTTTACCGCCCTGGCCATCGCCCACGGGGTGTGCGACGTGTACCGCTTCGCCTTCCTCCGCCCGCCCTTTGACCAGGCGGTGACCCGGGAGTACCAGAAGCTGCTGTTCGGCCCCCGGTGGAAGCTGTCCCCCCTCTATGGCCACGCCAGCTTTGAGGACACCGCCCCCGGTCTGGACCTGCCCCCCATTCTGGTCATTGCCAGCGAGCCCGACCGCTACTACCGGCAGAGCCGGCGGCTGATAGACTACCTGGACTGCTCCCCCTGGGAGCACGAGGTGATCCTCTGGAAGCGGGAGCAGGGGGAGCAGCTCACCCACGTGTTTGAGGTGGGCTGGTGGGACTGGCCGGAGAGCCGGGAGACCAACCGGCGGATGCTGGACTTTTTCGACCGTGCGGCCGAAAAGCGATAACTTTTATTTTAACTCGAAATAAAAATACGGGCTGTATGTGTTTTTGCACACATACAGCCCGTTGTTCTGTCTATTTCACCGGCCCGCTGTGGTAGGGCGCCAGCTCCACCCGGACGAAGTAGCCCTGGGGGTGGCGGCACACCGGGCAGTGGGCCGGAGCGGCGGTGGCGTCCACCACATAGCCGCAGTTCAGGCACATCCACTCCACCTTTGTGTCGCTGGCAAACAGCTGGCCCTGTTCCAGCATGTCCGCGTACCGGCCGAACCGGTCCCCGTGAATCTTCTCCACATTGGCGATGTTCTCAAAGAGCTTGCCCACCAGAGGAAATCCCTCCTCCATGGCGGTGCGGGCGAAGCTGGCGTAGTCGTGCTCCCACTCCCCGTACTCGTTGTGCTGGGCCGCCCGCAGGTAGTCCAGCAGGTCGGCGTACAGGTCCACCGGATAGGTGCCGTCCACCCGGACGGTCTGCCCGCCCAGGTCGTGGAGCTGCCGGTAGAACTGTTTGGCGTGGGCCTTCTCCTGATCGGCGGTGAACAGGAACAGCCCCTGAATGACCTCCAGACCGCTCTTGTGGGCGATGCCGGCGGCGATGGTGTAGCGGTTGCGGGCCTGGCTCTCCCCCGCAAAGGCCCGCATCAGGTTTTCCCGGGTCTGGCTGTGGGCAAAGGCTTCGGTTTTCTCTGGCATGGAACAGTCCCTCCTCAGATTGTTTGGGTTCGCTTCCAGTATGCCCCAATTTGTTCCGGGTATCCTTCTTAACGGGGAATTTACAAAAGCAGCCGCTTTTCCTTGCCTTTTCCATGGGAAACGAGTATAATAAAGCCAACCTAGGGTGTCATGTCACCCTTCAAATGAGGAGGCAGCCCCGGAATGAAGGCAAAAACAAATATGACCATGCTCTGTGACTTTTATGAGCTGACCATGGGCAACGGATATTTCCAGACCGGTTTGACCGATCGCATCTGCTATTTTGATGTGTTCTACCGCTCAGTCCCCGACCATGGCGGCTTTGCCATTGCGGCGGGCCTGGCCCAGGTGGTGGAGTATATTGAGAACCTGCACTTTGACGAGGAGGATATCGCCTATCTGCGGTCCAAGAACTGCTTTGCGGAGGAGTTTTTGGACTATCTGCGGAACTTTTCCTTCACCGGCGACATCTGGGCAGTGCCGGAAGGGACGCCCATCTTCCCGGGGGAACCCATTCTCACGGTCCGGGCCCCTGCCATCCAGGCCCAGTTTATTGAGACCTTCGTGCTTCTGTGCCTGAACCACCAGTGCCTGATCGCCACCAAGTCCAACCGCATCGTCCGGGCCGCCGAGGGCCGCCCGGTGGCGGAATTCGGCTCCCGCCGGGCCCACGGCCCCGACGG
>JABLTR010044182.1_pt1 | contig 20051 bp, 15 predicted proteins | sample 7160071 | NCBI WGS metagenome assembly JABLTR01 (sample SAMN14651230, study PRJNA627086) | human gut metagenome | isolation source: feces | host: Homo sapiens | reverse complement strand
GAGGGTACAGCCAGAGTAGATAACCGAAAATATAAAGATACTTTTCATATAAAGGCAAAAATGATTCCATTTGATGAAGTAGAAAACATCATCGGCCACGCTCCGGGAGGGGTATGCCCGTTCGGAATTAATAAGGGAATTGAAGTCTATCTTGACGAAAGTCTGAAACAATTTACCACCGTATATCCTGCTGCCGGCAATGATCACAGTGCAGTAAAGCTCACAATTCCGGAACTGGAACAGGTATCAGAGGCAAACGGATGGGTGGATGTGTGTAAAGAAACAGAAAACTGATCGTTCATGGTATGATATGGAAAATGGAGGACAAGAATAGATATTGTAATCAGAGAATATCAGACAGAAGACGTAACAGCAGCCATTACAATATGGAATCAGGTGTTAGAGGATTCTGAAGAAATACTTTTTTTGCAACAGAAGCCTGATTTGCTGCACTGAGAGCTTCTGCAAGGAGTTTATTCTGTTCCTGTTCATGACGTGCCGCTTCAATTTGCATTTTTTCCCTGCGGGCAAAATAGATAATGATCAGTACGAGTAACATACTCAGTGTTCCGAGAAAAAGCCATACATGATCCCTGATCACATCTGTCATTGTATAAGAGACAACCGTATCCAGATAGCGGTATGTATGATTCAACCCGAGCTTTCACCAAGAATGTTGAGTCCGTGATTTAACAGCTGCAGCAGTGCCTTGTCCCCACTGGGCACTCCAAAACAGAGCTTTTCATCATCTGACAGAGTAATGATATTCAGTTTTTTTTCATCGTCAAGAAGCTGGCCGCTTAAAAGAGTACTGTTTGCCTTGCCGGATCTGACAGCATCCAGACATTCCTCAATGTCGTTGCACATAATAACCTCTGAATTCGGATAATTATCCAGAGTATACCAGTATTGTCTGAGATTGTTCTTGTTTACGGCAATTTTTGAAGTGACATTATCACTGTAGGGTTCCCGGTAAGCCAGTGCGATAGGAAAAGCTACAATAGAAGAACTCTGAACAAAACCTTCCTGTTCTGCATACCACTTTCCATCACTGATGGGCATTACAAGATCGGCTTCGCCGTTTTTCAGGCTGTCCAGCATTTTCTGCTGATCTTCAAAACACCGGTAAATGATCTTTGGGGTGTAATTACCCGGAAGGGAATGAAACAGATCGGGAACAATATCTGCTACCAGACCGATAGCAGAACCATCACTTTCTGTATCACAGTATGGAAGATAATGATCCAGGTATCCAACCGTTACAGTTTCATGTTTCTGCATCCATTTCTGTTCCTGTTCTGACAGAAAAACACTGACCGTTGCTTCTGTATAATATTTATTTTTCAGTTCATTAAGTTCCATGGCATCCTGCTCATTGACAACAGAGATTTCCATGTTCAGTTCGCTTAACAGGTCAGAACGGTCTTTTGTTACACAAAGATAAAATGGCTGTTTGCCAATCTTTTCCACAGGAGTAATACCAGAATAGGAAGAAACTACATTATCTGCACTGACAAAGCCATCGATCTTATTTTCATTAAATGCCTCAGCACATTCCGTTATATCTGGATAATATACGATCTCAACATCTGCCTGATATATGGATTTCCATTTTTCAAGAGAAGCAATCATGCGCTGGTCATTTTCCAATGCTCCGATCCTCTTGCCACTGTAAGATGTGATATCGCCACACTGAATGGAACTGTCACTTTCGTCTTTATAAATATAAAAAGTTTCGTTAAGCATCTCGCTGTCAGGATAACTGATCATGTCTTCACGGTCCTCGGAATAAGCGATACCAGCCATCAGATCCAGATCATCATTTTTCAGCTGTTCAAACAGATCCGACCATTCTCCGTAGACATATTCGTATTTTCAGCCTGTGTAAGAGACAAGCTTCTGAAGATATTCATAACTGTAACTGCTCTTTGGGGAATTATCATCCGTTCCTTCCTGGAAATTATGAGAAAAATATCCGGCATTTATATATGGTATATGATGGCACAGGCATAAAAAACTTTTTTGTTTAAATTTTTTTCAGCTGTGAATAGATTTTCAGTAATTATTTCTCAATACAAATAAATGCTTTTCCCAACAAGTTTATCGCCTTCATATTGTAATTTTATTGAGAAAAACCGTTCTTCCCCTGAAAGCAGCAGATCAAGGAATACTTTATCTCCCTCCCATGCAGGAAGTTCGGGTACTGTGTTTTTATCGATCCAGCAAAGTTCACCTTCATTACATTCGATCAACTCGCCAGTATATCCATCTGCTGTAAAAACACACATAAGTTCTGATTCACATTCATTGTTTATAAACGTTACCAGACCACGGAACTTATATGATGTAAGTGTAAAACCTGTTTCTTCCTTCACTTCACGCACAAGACATTCTTCCGGTGTTTCCTGATCTTCCACATGTCCGCCAACACCGATCCATTTTCCTTGATTCATGTCATTTTGCTTTTTTATTCTGTGAAGCATCAGGTATTTATCGTTGTTTTCTATATAACATAATGTAGTAGTTTTCATTTTTTTTCATATGTTTCAGAAAAGAGCTGTTTACGTAATTCCTTTTTTCTGTCTGCTGAGGTGAAAGCAGCTTCGACTGAATTAAGGATGAGCTGCTTCTGCTGCTCTTTTGTAATGCCTGTCAGGGATTCCATGTATTTAAATTCCCTGGACAGGGATGTCCGTTCAATAGCTGGATCATCTGTATTTAATGTTACTTTAAGGCCTCTTTCCAGGAAGGTTTTCAACGGATAAGAAGACATATCTGCAACTGCTTTTGTCTGGCGGTTGCTTGTTGGACACATTTCCAGAAAAATTCCGGCATCTTTTACAAGCTGGATCACTTCTTCATTTCCTGCGATACGCACACCGTGTCCAATCCTTGTCGCTCCCATGCGAACCGCTATCCTTACATCATCCGCATCACCGGCCTCACCTGCATGAATAGTAAACGGGATTTCATCTTCTTTTGCTTTCGCAAAAAGATCCTCATAATCTTCTGTCGGGAAAAGTGCTTCCGCACCTGCAAGGTCAACAGCGACAACGCCCCCATCTTCCACAAGATATTTCCGGGCCAGTTCCAGTGTTTTCAGATTGTCCTGCTGATTGGATTCTCCGCGCATGCAACATAAGATCAGATTACCTGGAATCGGCGATTTTATCAATCCACGCATCGCAGATTGAACAGCATTTTCCTGGGTCATTCCCTTCTGAGTGTGAAGCTGTGGTGCAAATCGAAGTTCTGCATAAATCACGCCGTCTTTATGCATTTCAGAGAGAACAAGATAAACGGCATCTTCCAGTGCTTTTTCTGTCTGGAGCAGAGAAAGCGGCAGCTCAAAACATTTCAGAAAATCATTAAGATCATGGCAGGAATCCGGTACAGAAAGGAGAGCTGTCAATTCTTTGTCAGTTTTTGCCGGAAGTGTAATCTGCTGCAAAGCTGCAAGTTTTTTTGCAATGTCTACGCTAATGCAGCCGTCCAGATGCGCATGAAGGTCGATATAGTGATTTATTCTATTTTCTTTTTTCATAGGAAATAAGTACCTCCCTGTTCTGATTTTTTTCTGTTTTAGCATAAAAAAGAACGTATGAAATTCCACAGTTTACGGAAGCCTGCGTTATTTTCTATGTTTCAGGACTTAATTCCAGATATTATATAGCCTGAGTCACCTCTTTTAACCAGCTTTTTTCATCTTCATCCAGATATGGAGAAATTTTCTCATATACAAGTGCGTGATACTGATTGAGCAAAGCTCTCTCTTCTGCTTCCATCTGTGCCGGGTCGATTCCTTCCAGATCAAAAGGTACCATGGTCAAAGGTTCAAACTTCATAAACTGCCCATAAGCTGTCTTTTCTGCTTTTTTGCAGACAACAAGGTTTTCGTGGCGGATTCCAAATTCGTTTTCTGCATAGTATCCAGGCTCATCGGAAGTAATCATGCCCTCTTCCAGTACAGGGGCCGGATGACTGGCAGGATTTTTCCAGCGGAAGCTCTGCGGGCCTTCGTGTACGTTGAGAAGATATCCTACTCCATGACCGGTTCCGTGGTTATAGTCCTCTCCCATAGCCCAGAGCGGACCTCTTGCTATGGAATCCAGATTCAGTCCTGTACATCCGTAACGGAATTTTGCAGCTGCCAGGTTTAAATGTCCCCGAAGCACAGCTGTGAAATATTTCTTCTCCTTTTCTGTGACCGGGCCAAGTACGACGGTGCGGGTGATATCTGTGGTTCCCTCCAGATAATGTCCGCCTGTATCCATCAGCACCAGTCCTTTTGGCTCCAGAGGGATATTCGTTTCTTCTGTTGCACCGTAATGGACGATTGCCCCATGAGCACCATAGGCAATGATCGGATCAAAACTGTTTCCAAGGAAATTTTCCTGTTCGGAACGGAAATCATAAAGCTTATCAGCTGCTGAGAGCTCCGTGATCTCCTGTTTTCCAATGTTCTTTTTCAGCCAGTGGATAAATTTCACCATTGCAACGCCATCTTTGATATGGGCAATCTTCTCATTTTGGATTTCTGTTTCATTCTTGATAGCTTTCGGAAGAAGAGTCAGGTTTTCTCCGTCCAGGATCGTCACTTTTTCCTGAATATTGCTGATCAGGCGGCTGTTTACATTACTTCTGGAAAGATAGATCTTTTTCTCCCCGGATATTGTATGAACATAATCATAAATATCATTGTACGGATAAATGGTAACGCCATCAGCAGAAAGTGCCTTTTTTACAGATTCCGGAAAAGCTTTTTCATTGGCAAAAAGGCGGATCTCTTTCTCATCCAGTACAAGATAGGAAAGAACTACCGGGCAGCAGTGAATATCGTTTCCGCGAATGTTCAGAAGCCATGCGATATCATCCAGGGAAGTGAGTACAAAGAGAGATGCGCCTTTTTCTTTTAATTCAGTACGGATCTCCTGGATCTTGTCTGCTCTGGATTTCCCTGCCCATTTCACATCAAACTCCATCACCGGTTCGCAGGAAAGTGCAGGACGATCCTGCCAAATCTCTCCGATCAGATCCTCATTTACAGAAAAACGTATCTGTTTTTTCTGGAGGATCTTTTTCAGCTGGTCCGCTTCTTCTCCGCTGACTGTACGGCCGTCAAAACCAAGGCACATCCCTTCTTTCAGATTTTCTTCCAGAAATTTATGGATGGTTGGAACATCTGGTTCTCCCATCTTAAAAAGTGTGACGGGTGTTCCCTCTAATTGCTGCGCTGCCTGAATAAAGTATCTTCCATCTGTCCAGAGACCTGCCATATCCTGCATGATCACTGCAGTTCCAGCTGAACCGGTAAAACCTGTGATATATTTCCTACATTTAAAATAATCGCCTACATATTCTGAACCGTGGAAATCATCGGTTGGAACAAGATATGCATCAATTCCCTTTTTTTTCATCAGCTTTCGAAGAGCTACGATCCGTTCTGTAACTGTCATAAGTTTTATGCCTCCTCTGTGAAGTTATTTTTTATTGCAAAGCCATGATCCATAGGTCCGCTGCCTTTTCCAAGGTCAAGCATAGCTGCAAGTGCTCCTGAAATATAATCTTTGGCGCGGTTTACGGATTCCTCCATGGAGAATCCTTTTGCAAGGTTGGAAGCAATGGCAGAAGAGAGAGTACATCCTGTTCCATGAGTATTCGGATTGTTAATACGCTTTCCTTCAAACCACCGGTAAGCTCCGTTCACATAGAGCAGATCATTGGCATCATTAAGCTGATGTCCGCCTTTGCAAAGGACAGCACAGTGATATTTTTCAGAGACCTGGCGGGCTGCTTCGATCATAGCTTCTGCAGTTGTGATCTGCATTCCGGTCAGTACCTCCATCTCCGGAATGTTCGGAGTCAGAAGATCGGCCAGAGGAAAGAGTTCATTTTTCAGAACATCGACTGCTGCCTCGCTGATCAGTCTTGCACCGCTGGTTGCCACCATAACCGGGTCAACTACGATGTTTTTTGCCTTATATCGGCGAAGTTTCCCGGCGATCACCTGGATCAGGTCACTTTCCGAAACCATTCCGATCTTTACTGCGTCCGGAAAAATATCGTTAAAAACAGAATCCAGTTCCTGACCGAGAAATTCAGCTGTTGCATTCTGGATCGCTGCAACACCGGTTGTATTCTGTGCTGTCAGTGCTGTGATAGCACTCATTGCATAGACACCGTTTGCCATCATGGTTTTGATATCAGCCTGGATACCTGCTCCTCCGCTGGAATCGCTGCCTGCTATGGTTAATACTGTTTTCATATGTATTATCCTCCGTTTTCTGTAAAATCTATTCCATATAATTTAAAAGTTCATTTAAAGACCTGCAGTAAATATCTGCCTTTTTTTTCAGCTGTTCCTGATCCGGTTCTCCGAAAGGATCGAAAATTCCTGCTGTCTGAAAACCTGCATCTCGGGCCGTAATCAGAGCATACAGGGAATCTTCCACAACAAGCGTTCCATTGGGGCTGGAATTCAGAGACTTTGCCGCTGTGAGATAAATTTTCGGAGAATATTTGCTCTCTCCGATCTCGCTTGTCGTATAGATCTCTTTCAGATAAGGAAGCAGATGATTCCGCTCCAGTGCTTTTCTTACATGCTCTCTGGGACTGGATGTAGCTGCCACTACCGGAATTCCCAGCTTATTTATTCTCTGCAAAAGTGCTTCTGCACCTGGTTTGGCTTTCACTTCTTCGAAATAAAAGGTCTGTATTCTGGTTTCCAGTTCCTGTATAATCTCTTCTTCTGAATTTTCAAGAGAAAATGTATCTTTCAGCCAGGCAGCTCCCTGTTCCATACTCATAGAAAAAAGGATCTCATCCATATCCGGAACAGGTGTATATCCATGTTTTACAATAAATCTTCTTCCAAGCTCCTTCCAGATAAAAAGAGAATCCAGGAGCACTCCGTCTATGTCAAAAATAACAGCATTTATCGGGTAAGTCATTTCTTTTATACTCCCTGTTTTGTATACTCTAACAAAAACACGGATATGTCTCTGGGACATATCCGCATCTTATTTTTTTATAATGCTATTATAGTCTGTCAAGGCATGAAATGCAACGGTGAGTTAGCGACCGCTTCGTAAAGCTATTACATCCCCAGATTTATTCTTTGCCGTTAAAGCAGTATGTACATACATTACACGGATCAATCCCGATAGATTCCAGAAGATCATCCAGCCTGTGATAGCGAAGAGTGGTAAAGTTCTGCATCTTGCAGATATCCTGTACCATCTGCTCGTATTTTTCTGTACGTGGATCTGCATATTCATCCAGAATTTCCTGCGGACAGTTGGGACCCTCTCTTTTCTCGATGACCTGACGGGCAATCAGTTCCATCTCGGATTTGGAACGGGAGAAGTTTAAATATTTACACCCATACATGATCGGTGGGCAGGCAGGACGAACATGAACTTCTTTTGCACCGCTTCGGTACAGAAACTCGGTTGTTTCACGGAGCTGGGTTCCACGTACAATAGAATCATCAATGAGAAGAAGTTTCTTATCCTTGATCAGGGCACGTACAGGGATCAGCTTCATCTTGGCGATCAGATTACGCTGGTTCTGATTGGTGGGCATGAAGGATCTTGGCCAGGTCGGTGTATATTTGATAAACGGTCTTGCGTAAGGAATTCCGGATTCATTAGCATAACCTATAGCATGAGCGATACCGGAATCCGGAACACCGGCTACAATATCCGGATGAACAGAATCGCCATCTCTTTTTGCAAGCATGCTTCCACAGCGGTAGCGCATTTCTTCTACATTGACGCCTTCATAAGAAGCTGTCGGATATCCATAGTAAACCCAGAGGAAGGAACAGATCTTCATTTTCTTTCCAGGCTCTACCAGAGTTTTTACACCATCTGCCGTGACAAATACAATTTCTCCAGGTCCAAGTTCCTTATAGTCTTCATATCCCAGGTTGATATAGGCATGGCTTTCAAAAGACAGACAGTAGGAGCCTTCTTTATGACCGATTTCTACCGGAGTACGGCCCATCTTGTCACGGGCTGCATAGATTCCGTCTTTTGTCATAAGAAGTAGTGTCATGGAACCATCAATCAGCTCCTGTACATACTGGATACCCTCCACGAAATTGTCTTTTTCACAGATAAGGGCTGCGATCAGCTCTGTCACATTGACTGTTCCATTTGTCATTTCCTGAAAATGTACCTTGGTGGTATCATATAACCGTTGCAGAAGTTCGTCATAATTGTTGACCTTTCCCACAAAGGTAAGGGCAAAACTTCCGATTCTGGAACTGAACAGAAGTGGCTGTGGCTCATAATCGGAAATACATCCAATTCCCATGTTACCTTTCATGGAACCTACATCCCCGTCAAATTTTGTACGGAAAGGCGTGTTCTCAATGTTGTGGATGGCACGGTCAAATCCATGTTCACCATAAACCGCCATACCGCCGCGACGTGTTCCCAGATGGGAGTGATAATCTACTCCGTAAAAAAGTTCCAGTACGCAGTCTTCTTTTGATGCTACTCCAAAAAATCCGCTCATAATGTGCTCCTCTCTGCTTCCATAGTTTAACGATTCTTTATTTTTCGTACATCCATAATCGTTTTTCAGTATAGCATACGGCACAGAAAAATAACAATTAATTCAGAGGATATTTCGTCTTTTTCAAAATAAATCATAAGGATATTAGCCATATTTATAAAAGATTTCTGCTTTTTCTAATTCCACAGTGCAATAAAAAGATTCAGATATCCGGCAAACGTCAGCCATATAATATACGGAATCATCAGATAGACAGCTTTTTTGGAAAATCCTGCAAATACACGAATACACCAATATACCAGTCCCCACAGAAGAAGCAGCCACAACAGGGCAAATGTATACCAGCCGGCACCAAAAAAGAAAAACGGCCATAAAAAGTTTACCGCAAGCTGAATCCCATATAAAGTAAGTGCCTGGTTTCTGGCTTTGCTTTCCGGTCTGGACGCGACCAGCCAGGATGCAGTTCCCATCATGATAAACAAGATCGTCCACACAACAGGGAACAACCATCCCGGCGGAGATAAAGGTGGTTTGTCAAGCCTGGCAAATACCTTCATTCCATTTCTTGTAAAAAATCCCGAAACTGCACCTGTAGCTAACGGCACTGCTATACAGGTTATCAGCTTTTTGGTTTCTTTCTTCAAAAAACATCCTTCCTTTCCTCTCATCCAATGGGTTTCATGTAAAAGGGTTATTTAACAGCCTGTTATTTTCTGATTTAGTATATTTCCGGAACCGGATTTTTATACATAAAGAAACAGCCCTGCTTTTTACACAGAGCTGCTTTTTTACAAAAAATTTATTAAAGGGATTGGGATTCACTTATTCCTGTGTGATGCCTTTGAACTCGTAGCCGGCTTCTTTGATCACTTCTTCAACCCTGGCCTCATCAACCTTCTCCGGTGCAGTGAATACGGTTGTTCCGCTCTCGTGGGAAGATACCACATCCTCAGCGCCAAAAGCTGCCTGGATTGCTTTGTTTACATGTGCCTCACAGTGACCGCACATCATTCCTTCTACATTAACTGTTACTTTTACCATAGTTTTTGTCTCCTTTTCCTGTTTTTTATCTTCTTTGTTTTCATCATGACTGATGTTTAAAGTTACCGGATTTTTCAGTGCCTTATCACGGGCTGTGCTGTGAACCTTGAACAGATTCAGTCGAAGTGCATTGGTTACCACGCAGAAGCTTGACAGGCTCATTGCCGCAGCACCGAACATCGGATTCAGTGTCCAGCCGAAGATCGGGATCCATACACCTGCTGCCAGGGGAATACCGATCACATTGTAGAAAAATGCCCAGAAAAGATTCTCGTGGATATTTCGGAGTGTGGCACGGCTCAGACGAACTGCAGCCGGAACATCACTTAAACGACTCTTCATCAGAACAACATCTGCCGCATCAATGGCAATATCGGTTCCCGCTCCGATGGCAATTCCGATATCTGCTCTTGTAAGTGCAGGTGCATCGTTAATGCCATCGCCTACCATGGCAACCTTTCCCTGTTCTTTCAGAGAACGGATCACACTCTCCTTTCCGTCAGGAAGAACTCCTGCGATCACATCGTCAACGCCAGCCTGCGCCCCGATAGCTCTTGCTGTCCGCTCATTATCACCGGTCAGCATCACCACACGGATTCCCATATTCTGAAGCTCTTTTACCGCACGTGGGCTGTCCTCCTTGATCACATCTGCCACTGCGATGATTCCCAGAAGCTTTCCGTTTCTGGTAAAAAGAAGCGGCGTTTTTCCCTGTTCCGCAAGTGCTTCGGCTTTTGCCTGAAGATCTGACGGAACACGGGTCTGGCTGCTGATAAATTTCATACTTCCGCCTGTCAGCGTGTCATTTCCAAGCACTGCTGAAAGACCGTTACCCGGAAGTGCCTGGAATCCGGTAACCTCTTCCGGAACCAGCTTCTCTTCCTCGGCTTTTTTCAGAACAGCTTTTGCAAGGGGATGCTCGCTTTTTTTCTCCAGGGCACAGGCAAGTGTGAGAAGTTCTTTCTCTGTAATGCTCTGTGCAGGCAGAATATCTGTCACTTCCGGCTGACCGCTTGTGATCGTTCCTGTTTTATCCAGCGCAACGATCTGGACTTTTCCCGCTTCTTCAAGGGAAACCGCTGTTTTAAAGAGGATTCCGTTTTTGGCGCCCATACCGTTTCCTACCATAATGGCAACCGGCGTTGCAAGTCCAAGTGCACACGGGCAGCTGATAACCAGAACAGAAATGCCTCTTGCCAGCGCATAACCAAAGCTCTGTCCGACCAGAAGCCAAATGATCGTCGTGATCACGGCAATGGTAATTACGGCCGGAACGAACACTCCGGAAACACGGTCTGCGATCTTGGCAATGGGAGCTTTTGTAGCGGCTGCATCACTGACCATTTTTATGATCTGGGAAAGTGTGGTATCCTCTCCCACACGGGTAGCTTCACATTTAATGAATCCAGACTGGTTGACTGTTGCTGCGGAAACCATATCTCCGGTTTCTTTATCTACCGGAATACTCTCACCGGTCAGTGCAGATTCATTGACTGCGGTAGTACCTTCCAGGATCACACCATCCACAGGAATGTTCTCACCCGGACGTACAACAAAGATCTCACCTTTCTGTACCTGTTCAATAGGGACGTTAAGTTCCTGCCCGTTTCGTACTACAACTGCTGTTTTCGGTGCCAGCTTCATCAGGCTTTTCAGGGCATCGGTGGTCTTACCCTTTGAGCGGGCTTCCAGCATTTTTCCTACAGTGATCAGTGTCAGGATCATGGCTGCGGATTCAAAATAGAAATCCATCATGTAATTCATGACTGCTGCAGAATCTCCATCTACCTGTGCTCTCGTCATGGCAAACAGTGCATAAACACTCCATACAAAGGATGCCATGGAGCCAAGTGCTACCAGGGTATCCATGTTCGGGGAACGATGCCAGAGACTCTTAAAACCGCTGATAAAGAATTTCTGGTTGATCACCATGATAATTCCTGCAAGAAGCAGCTGTACCAGTCCCATGGCTACATGATTGTCATCAAACCATTTCGGCAGCGGCCATCCCCACATCATATGTCCCATAGAAAAGTACATCAGAACAAGCAGGAATCCGACGGATGCAATGAGACGCCTTTTCAAAACAGGAGTCTCATGATCCTCCAGTGCTTCCTCGGCCGCTGACATGGAAATTTTTTCGCTGGCGGCACCTTTCAGGGAAGCTCCGTAGCCTGCCGCTTCCACTGCCTTTATGATGTCCTGTGCAGATGCGCTTCCCTCCACTCCCATGGAGTTGGTAAGAAGGCTCACCGAACAGCTGGTAACACCGGGAACTTTGGATACGGCTTTTTCTACCCGGGCAGAGCAGGCTGCACAGCTCATACCAGTTACGTTATATTGTTCCATTCTCTCTTAATATCCTCCTAAAATATATTATCCCTATTTCATCAGCTTCTGGAGGGTTGCTACAAGCTCATCGATCGTCTCGTCCTTACCTTCCCGGATATCTCTGGCAACGCAGGTACGGATATGGGTGGCAAGCAGCTCTTTATTAAAAGCATTGACTGCGGCATTGACCGCTGCGGACTGGATCAGGATATCGTTGCAGTAAGCATCATTCTCCATCATTCCTATGATGCCCCTGATCTGTCCTTCAATACGTTTCAGACGGTTGATCAGCTTCTTCTTCTCCTCCTCGGAACGTGCAGTGTGTTTCTCACTGCAGCAGGGACAGGCTTCTTTTTCAGTCACAGGCTGTCACTCCTTTCTCTTTCAAAATACCCTAATGGGGTATTCACTTTACATAGAACAATATATACCCTAATGGGGTATTTGTCAATACCTGTCAGGAAAAAGTTTTTGTACCTTCCATCAGACAATAGGACAGCTGAAGGATCAGCCGTTCTTTGGGATCGTCAAGATTGATCTTTGTCAATTGGGTGATCCTCTCTATCCTGTAGAAAAGAGAACTTCTGTGTATGAAAAGAGCTTTTGCTGTCTGAAGTGCATTTCGTTCCAGCTTGAGATAGATCTTCAGGGTTTTATACAGCTCCGTATTATTTTTGCTGTCATAATCCTTCAGCACATGCAGAGCATGGGAACACAAAAGCTTCGGCGAAAGATTTTCACCCGCTTCTTCCAGAATGTATTCCAGAAAATATTCGTCAAAGCGGTGACACCAGATCATGCTGTCGTATTTTTCGCCAAGATGAAGCGCTGTTTTTGCCTGAAAATACCCCTGGGGAAGCTGAAAAAAATCTGCAAGTTCTGCACTCGCCCCCATTTTAAATAGTCCTTCTCTTAAAATAATCGCCAGTCCGCTGATCACCTGAGCAACACTGGAATTCTCAAAAGAAAGATTGACGATCACCACGATTCCCTGCTGATAGATAAAGGCCCTGCCTTCCGGAATCTGGGATTCAATATGTCCCAGTGTTGCAACCGAGGAATGCATTTTTTCATCCAGCTGTTCTGCCTCCAGCCGCAGGCAGAGATAACGGTCCGTTCTGTTCCAGTTAAGAAAATACAGAAAGTCCTGAACCTTGGCCGGATCTGAGATCTTTCCATCCAGAAAATCCGTAAAAAAGCGTCGGGTATCTGTTCCCAGATTCAGATGAAACAGATTGTGGTGCTGAATGCAAAGCTCAATAAAATTACCAAGATACTGTAATGCCGCAAAATTCCCAGGATGAAACGCGGTCTGGATCTCATTTACGCACAGCCGCCCCTCATAGCTTCCATTTACCCAGAGATTCCTATACAGGATGCGATACCCCCTGAGATCCTCATTGTAAATATCCGGCCCTTTTGTGGAAAGAGTTCTTAAGTATTCCAGGTCTACTTTAAATTCGTGGATCAGATTTAACGGAACCATCATCCTTCCGGTTCTGGAGTCTCTCTCCCATACAGACATGGGACCTGTTCTGTACGGACAGGCCAGAATATAGAAATTCGTATCATGAGCAAAAAGAGGATTCTTAAATATGGGAACACTTGCTTCCAGCATATTGTCCAGAGGCGCTTCACTATTCAGGGAAAGCTGCAGCTTTCTGTCCCATTCTCTGTATTTCTCAAAGACCTGCTGTGCAGAATTCATGATCCCGGCAAACTGTTCCTGCCGACCTACCATAAGTACAACACAGCTTTCATGAAAATTGTGATAGTCTGTCTGTCCTGCAATAAGAAACGTTCTGTTTTCATAATGACAGAATTCTTCTGTAACCTGTGAGGCAGTCGCAAGATAAATATAATTTTCGGATAAAGTGATTTCTTTCTGAAACAAACGGACACCTGTCAGCCGGTAAGGATCTTCTCTTCCAAACAGGGCAGTCTCTGCAAAAGAATCCGCAAATTCGTCAATCAGAATCTGGCCATTCAAAAGAAACCTTTCGGATATATTGTCATAATCATTACTGTTATTGTGCATTTTTTCTCCTTTTACTTCCTGTCATTTCGATCATTTGTACAATTATAACATAAATATTTATGAAATACAGTATTGTTTTTTGTATAAGTTTACATCTCTGATTGTACAAAACGTCTGAATATATTCATAAAAAATGAAACCCTGTGCGGATTTACGGACCATTTATTCTGCTGTATACTTGTCCCATCAGAAGAAATCCAGGATCACGGGAAAGTGATCCGCAAGTACTCGCGACGTGCTTTATGTGCTTTATTATGAAACCGGAAACTGTTTTTTGGATAACAGGGGGATTTTTATGGGAAATGAAAAAAAAGAAACCGAACGCAAAAAAGGTCTCAGCAACGCACTGAAGTACTTTTTCGGAGTCGGAGACGCAGGCTTTGTCCTGATGAGTAATATCGAAACTTTTTACTTTATGACATTCCTTACTGACCTGGCTCAGTTCAGTGCCGGAATCGCAGGTGTGATCAATTCTGTTTTTACTATTGTAGATGCCTGTCTTTCCTGGCTGTACGGAGGAATTATCAACGGCACGAAAGCAAAAAAATGGGGACGCTACCGTTCCTGGCTGATCCTGGTTCCGTGGATGGTCCCGTTCCTGTACGCATTCATGTTCATCCGCATCAGTGATAACGAGATCTTATCCGCAATCGTGATCATTATCGCATCCATTTCTTCACACGTTGTATGGAATTTCAGTTATGTTGCAAACGCAACACTGATCAGCGTTGTAGGAAAAACTCCTGAGGAAAGAGCAATTCTTGCTTCTTCCCGTGCAACCTGGAATAATGTGGGCGGACTTCTGTTCTCCTATCTGGGACTTCCTTTTGCAACACTGCTGGCAGGCTACGTAGGCGAGAAAAACAAATTTGCAGCTGCCGCGTTCTGTCTGGGCGTACTTATGGTAGTCACCTATTTTGCACATTTCAAAATGACCGAAGGATATGAAGAGATCGAAACAGAAGCTACAGGAAAAGCAAATGACAAGACCAAGGTTTCCATTCCGGAAATGTTTGCTTCTCTTTTCCAGAATCCACCTCTTATGGTCCTGATGCTGGCTGACCTGGCTAAATGGTGTGTAAAATTCGTAACTGCCGCATCTGCAATCTACTATTTCCGCGATGCCATGGGAAATCCGGGATTAATGGTGACTTATACCTTCTGTATCTCTCTCGGTGCGATCATCGGAGCATTTACCATGCGTTTTATCGCAAAAGCACTTTCTTCCCGTACAACCATGATCGTGGCTTACGGCGGTATGGCGGCAGCATTGTTTATGATCTATCTTTTCTATGGAAATGCCTATACAGTTATCGGTCTTATGACTCTGGCACAGGTATTTTATGGAATGGCTTTTGCAGCTTCTCCTGCTCTGTATGCAGATACGGTTGTCTATGCCACATGGAAAAGCGGTAAGGATGCTTCCGGATGGATCATGGGACTTCAGAATCTTCCACTTAAGGTTGCTGTTTTCCTTCGAGGAACCATCTTAAGTGCCTGCCTGGTCGCAGTAGGCTGGAAATCCGGTGTTGTCCTGGAGGGTGCAGCACGCCAGGGAATGACCATTGCTTTCGCACTGGTTCCTGCTATCTTCTGCCTTGTGGGAATGATCCTTCTTCTTGTAGGATTCCGGATCACCAAGGATAAGGTTGCTTTTTATCAGTCAGAGATTGACGCAAGAAAAAACTGATATTTAACAGGATGTTAAACATAAGACATAAATTTTAAGACATTTTTATAAAGGAGGAATTGTTTATGTTATCAGCAAAAGAGAATTTTCTGGAAACGATCAAACCGGACGGAAAACCGGATCGTCTTGTAAAACAATATGAAGGTGCTGTTTTTTATCCGCCTAACCCAGCAGCATCCTATATCCGTGGCAACCGTCATCCGGGTATGGATCCTCTGATCGACCGTTTTGGTACTGAAATCCTGTGGCCTGCAAATCAGGTTGCTGCCATGCCACATGTTACTGATAAAAACAAGGTGATCAGCGACATCACCGAATGGAAGGAACAGCTTGTGATGCCGGATCTTCAGGCAAACTGCTCCGATCCTGCTCTCTGGGAGCCTTTTATCAAAAAAGCTGATGAAATCCGCGCAAACGGTGACCTTGTTATGGCCTTCATGCCTACCGGTGTATTCGAAAGACTTCATTTTCTTATGGGCTTCGAGGATATGCTGATGAATTATCTTCTGGAACCGGAAGATATGATGGATCTCTGTAATGCCATCGGCGAATACCGTTTCCAGTATATGAAGCTGATCGTTGATTATATCAAACCGGATGTAATGCTGTCCCATGATGACTGGGGCTCCAAGCATTCTCTCTTTATCAGCCCGGAAACCTGGCGTGAATTTATCAAGCCACAGTATGCAAAAACCTATAAATACATGAAGGATCATGGTGTGATCGTCATGCATCACGCTGATTCTTTCCTGGAGCCGATCATTGAAGATATGGTAGATCTTGGCATTGATATATGGCAGGGAGCTTTGCCGGAAAATGATATTCCGAAGCTTCAGAAACAGCTGAACGGCAGAATGACTCTGATGGGCGGTATTGATGCTGCCATCGTTGACCGCGCTGATTCCACAGAAGAGGAAATCCGCAAGGAGGTAAGAAGAGCCTGCCAGAGCTATGGCCCTGGTGGTCATTTCATTCCGTGTATCACTTATGGCGGTCCAGGATGCCTGTATAAGCATGTGGACCCGATCATTGATGACGAGATCGATAAATACAACAAAGAAGTTTATGGTGTTTAACCAGACGTCAAATAAACAAGGCAAATAAAAAAAGGAGGCTGATCCGTATATGGTCAGTCTCCTCTTTTTTTATTTTCTGTTCTTATTCTTCTACCATATGGCCAAAATAATAAAAACCTTTGCAGGTGTCAAGACTTACCTTGACATATTTGCCGATCAGCTCCTTCTCTCCCGGAAAGTGGACAAGGAGATTATGCTGGGTACGGCCTGTGAGTGTACCTTTCTCACGGTTTTCATCTTCTACCAGGATCTCCTGAACAGTTCCCTGGAAACGTGAAGAATTCTCCCTGCCTTTTTCCTGCACCAGAGCAAGAAGGCGGCTAAAGCGATCCTTAACAACGTCCTCCGGTACCTGATTCTCCATTCCTGCTGCCGGAGTTCCGCTTCGCTTGGAATAAATAAATGTAAAGGCTGTATCGTAGTTGGCTTTTCTTACTACGTCCAGAGTCTCCAGAAAGTCCTCTTCTGTTTCTCCCGGAAATCCAACCATGATATCAGTTGTCAGAGAGATATCCGGAATCGCTTTACGGATCTTATCTACCAGTAAAAGATATTTCTCTTTATCATAACGGCGGTTCATCTCTTTTAAAACTCTGCTGCTTCCGGACTGCAGCGGAAGGTGAAGGTGATGACAGATCTTTTTGCTCTCAGCCATGGTCTGGATCAGCTCATCGGAAAGATCTTTCGGATGTGAGGTCATGAAACGGATGCGCCTCAGTCCTTCAATCTTCTCCACTTCTTTGAGGAGCTGGGAAAATGTCACAGGTGTTTCCAGAGTTTTTCCGTAAGAGTTTACATTCTGGCCAAGAAGCATGATCTCAGTTACTCCATCTGCAACCAGTTCCTCGATCTCACGGATAATAGCCTGTGGCTCACGGCTTTTCTCTCGGCCGCGAACATACGGCACGATACAGTAGCTACAGAAGTTATTGCACCCAAACATTACGCTGACACCTGTTTTGAACGGGTATTTGCGGGATGTCGGCATACCCTCTACGATTTCATCGGATTCCTTCCAGATATCAATGATCTGCTCATCTGTCTGCAGTGCCCTGTAAAAAAGTTCAGGGAATTTATGGATGTTGTGGGTTCCGAATACAAGATTTACATATTTATATTCCTTGCTGATCTTCTCCACTACATGATGTTCCTGCATCATGCAGCCAAAAAGTACGATCTTCATATCCGGATGACTGCGCTTAATGCTCTTTAAATGTCCCAGATGTCCATAGATTTTCTGGTTGGCATTCTCACGGACTGTACAGGTGTTAAATACTACGGCATCGGCATCTTCCGTATCTACCATCTCATAGCCCATCTTCTCCATGATAGCTGCAATGGACTCTGTCTGGATGGAGTTCATCTGGCATCCTTCATTCTGGATATGGAAAGTAGGGCGGCGTGTGCTGTTTTCAGCAAGAAGTTCCTTACATTTCTCAATGTACTGAAGCTGAAGCTTTGTTTCTTTATTCTGGCTCAAATTGATTCCTCCAATAAAATTATTTATGTATTCTTATGCGGTATTCTTCGTTAGACAATATCAGACGGGAGCTTAAAGAAACCCCCGTCTGATATATCATACAGAATTTATACTTGTCTGTCAAAGAGTTTTTACAGCAGCGGAGCAAAAACCCTCAGTATATTCTGCATGGCACGTACTGTGATATTCCGTTTCAGACAGAATTCCAGATCAATGCTGCTGCAATACTCAAGTGTCTCCAGAAAATCATTACGGATATCCAGTACCACATCATTCTTATACAGCCATACACCATCCTCAAAATGCAGATAAAGACTTCTATAATCAAGGTTGATGGTTCCCACAACTCCTACTTTGTCATCGCAGACAAAAGATTTTGCATGAAGGAATCCCGGCTGGTATTCGTAGATTTTTACACCGGATTCCAGGAGCTGTTTATAATAAGACTGGGTCAGAAGAAATACCATCTTCTTATCCGGGATACCAGGTGTCATGATCCGAACATCCACGCCGCTTTTTGCCGCAAGGCAAAGGGCTGTCATCATCTCGTTGTCGATGATCAGATACGGTGTACAGATATAGACATAGTTTTTGGCACGGTTGATGATATTCAGATAAACATTCTCACCTACGACCTCATCATCAAGTGGTGAATCGCAAAATGGCTGTACATAGCCGCTTCCTTCGAATTGTTCCGGATGCCATCTGTGAGGTACATAGTTGCCAAAATCAGAAGAAGTATCTGTTCTGCTAACGATTCCCCACATATAAAGAAACATGGCTGTCATATTCCAGACACCGTCACCTTTAAGCATAACGGCTGTATCTTTCCAGTGCCCGAAACGCTTGCGCTGATTGATGTATTCATCTGCAAGGTTAATTCCACCTGTAAAACCTGTCCAGCCATCGATCACGCAGATCTTGCGGTGGTCACGGTTATTCTGGATAATGTTAAGGATCGGGCGGAAACGATTGAATACTTCACATTTAATTCCATGTTTGCGCATTTCTTCATCATATTTATAAGGCAATGTAGTAAGACAGCCAAATCCGTCATAGATCAGCCGGACATCCACGCCTTCTTTCGCTTTTTTCTCAAGGATGTTCAGGATTGTATGCCACATAACACCGTCATTGATGATAAAATATTCAATGAATATGAAATGTTTCGCCTGTTCAAGCTCATGGACAAGAACCGGGAACATATCGTCTCCTACCTGAAAATATTCTGCAGAAGTGTTCTCGTAAACAGGATATCTGGAATACTTCCATATATATTCTGACTGGATAGCCATGGACTGGTCGTCTTCCATCAGGTGGTTTCTGGTGCTCTCTGAGCCTTCCAGATATTCTGCTGTCTCGTTGATCAGTTTCTGATAATGTTGTTCCATGACTGTTCCAATTCGCGATTTACCGAACAGAAGATACAAGGAAACACCAAAAACCGGAAAAACAAGGATCAGCATTGTCCACGCAAGTTTATAGGAAGGGTTAATCTTCTTGTTTACGATCCAAAGGACAACCAGAAAACCGGCTGCCTGCATTCCGATCGTTACCCATCTGGAATACTCCATGAGACGGAACAATGCGATCAGCAGCCATGCCAGCTGTACGATCAGAGCAAGTGCTACATAAAAAATTCGATTAAACAGTAATTTCAGAAGTGACTGCAATGGTTTGATTATTAGTTTAATGATTAAGTTCATATTTTTTCCCTTTTGTCAAACTGTCTGCTGCTCTTTTTTAATTAAAAATCCCTGACCATATAGCCAGGGATTTTTTGCGCACAATTAATTATATTTACGTTTTCTTGCGGCTTCAGATTTTTTCTTACGACGAACGCTTGGCTTCTCGTAATGCTCTCTCTTACGG